>Ga0233433_10002698_pt1 | contig 15196 bp, 16 predicted proteins | sample SI_122_August201_5_FD_179868 | JGI IMG/M metagenome (GOLD analysis project Ga0233433, IMG submission 179868) | Seawater microbial communities from Saanich Inlet, British Columbia, Canada - SI_122_August2016_100_MG | ecosystem: Environmental > Aquatic > Marine > Inlet | place: Canada: British...
GTGAAGAATAGATTTAGTGGAGAGCCAGCGCTGTTGCCTTGGTTTGCTGTTGCTGTCTATGATACATTGATGGGAGCAGAACAGATACAAGATTGGAAGACACATCGTAAAGGATTAGATTGGTTTAGTAAATACTTTACTAAACAATACTACACACTACTAGATTAAAGAACACAAACTGTGTGTGTCCTGTAGGACACACACTCACCCACCATTTATAATACTCACCCACCCACACACATATAATTTATATAATCAATAGAGGTACCAGGACCAAGGTCAATTAACTTTGCTTTGTATAAGTCGATACACCTTTATATAAAAAGGGGTCCCACTACTTCAGGTTGTATTGCTTGATTTAGACAGTTAATGGTGGTAAAAAACTTCTTCACTTGTAAAAAGGTGCAAAAAATTTTATAAAAAATTTTTATGAATTTAAAAGATATAGATATAAGTAAATTACCTGCTGACGTTAGAAAAGAACTTTTACAGTTACAAGTAATGATGGCTGAAAAGAAAATTAAAAATCGTGCTAAAGACGATTTTATGTCCTTTGTCAAAGCTGTGTGGCCCGAGTTCATAGAGGGACCTCACCACAGGGTCATAGCTAAAAAATTTAATGACCTTGCAACAGGTAGAATTACACGACTAATTGTTAACATGCCACCAAGGCACACGAAGTCTGAGTTCGCTTCATACTTATTACCAGCGTGGATGGTGGGCCGTAATCCAAAATTAAAGATCATTCAAGCAACACACACAGGGGAACTTGCTGTAAGGTTTGGTCGTAAAGCAAAAACACTAATTGACTCTGAAGATTATGCAAAAATATTTGATACAAGATTAAGAGAAGACAGCCAGGCCGCTGGTAGGTGGGAAACAGCACAAGGTGGCGAGTATTTTGCAGCTGGTGTCGGCGGTGCAATCACCGGACGGGGTGCTGACCTATTAATAATTGACGACCCACACTCGGAGCAAGACGCAATGTCAGCTTCTGCATTTGATAATGCGTATGAATGGTACACATCAGGACCACGTCAAAGACTTCAACCAGGAGCCAAGATCGTTTTAGTTATGACACGTTGGTCAAAAAAAGATTTAACAGGAATTTTATTAGATAATCAAAAAGATGTTAAAGGTGATCACTGGGACGTGGTCGAATTTCCAGCAATCTTAGGTGATGGTGAAAAGAAAAAACCTGTTTGGCCACAATATTGGAAAATGGACGAGTTAGAGAAGGTGAAAGCAACACTTCCAGTTGGAAAATGGAACGCACAATGGATGCAAAAGCCAACTTCTGAAGAAGGAGCACTAATAAAACGTGAATGGTGGCAAACTTGGGACAAAGACTATCTTCCGGAATGTCATTACATCATTCAAAGTTATGATACTGCGTTTTTAAAAAAAGAAACAGCCGATTATTCTGCTATTACCACTTGGGGAGTGTTTTATCCAAACCAAGACTCTAAACCAAATTTAATTTTGCTAGATTCTATTAAAGATCGTTACGAATTTCCAGAATTACGTCGACAAGCGTTAGAGCAATATCAATATTGGAAACCTGACATGGTGATCGTTGAACAAAAAGCATCGGGAACACCCCTTACTCATGAATTACGTCAAATGGACATTCCAGTGATGACTTTTACGCCAAGTCGTGGTAATGATAAGCACGTACGTGTAAATTCTTGTGCACCGCTATTCGAGGCCGGTTTAATTTGGGCTCCTGATAGAAAGTTTGCAGAAGAAGTCATTGAGGAGTGTGCATCATTTCCTTATGGCGATCATGATGACTTAGTCGATAGTATGACTATGGCCGTTATGCGATTCAGGCAGGGAGGATTCCTACCCCATCCAGAAGATTACGAAGACGAGAAGTCAGAACCTAGGATTATGGAGTATTATTAAAAATGGCAGGAATTGTATACACAAAATTAGTAGAGTCATTAGCAAACCTTGGAATAGATGTATCCAAAAAACAATCATCAAATGTTAAAACACTTGCTACTAAAAACAAGTCTAGTGCTACAAAAGTAGGTTTACTAGCAGCTGAAAGAGATACAGGTGGAAACTTTGGAACTGTATTAGATATTTTTAGAAAAGAAGCACAATTTATTGAGGGTATGAACGATGTTGAGCGAATGAATTTTTTAAATAACATAATGGACTACAAAGAGTTTGGCGGAAAACCTATTAAAGTTTCTGGAGGTATAAGTTCTACGGAAGAGATGGCTAAATTTAAAAATACTCAATTAGAATTAAAAAAAACTCTTGAAGATTTAAATTCAACTGCAAAGACTATGAAAGACGATGCAGATGCAGGATTAAAAAGTGCAGAAAAAGATTTAAAAGATTTTTTTGAAACAGGTGGTCAACCGTTAAAAGCAAAAAGCGATAAGTACCTTGGTGGTAGTATGCATGAAGAAGGTCAACTTAGAACTGCTATTAGAACATTTTTAAAAAACGAATATAAAAATGGTAGAATTAAATTAGACAAAGACGATCAGTTTAGAATTATGGAATATTCTCCAATGATGGAAGATGATCCGATAAAAGTATTTAAAAAAATTTACGGCGATGAAGCTTATAAAAAAGCTGGAACTTTTCCTGGTGCATTTGAGAAAGGTGAAAACTTTAATCACTACGAATTAATTTTTAAAGAAAACATGGGTGAAGATTTATTAAAAGTTAAAGATAAAAAATATGTTGGTGATGGAACTTTAACGTTAACTAAACAAGAAGAAGTAGTTACTCCAACACCAGACGATGATGTAAATTTTGCAAAAGGTGGTCGTGCTAGTTTTGCTGGTGGTAAATTGGTTGATGAATTCATAGCAATGATTGTTAAGAAAGAACCAATTGAAGCTATGAAAGAAGTTAATAAAGTTATTGGTAAAAAAGGTAAATATAAAAATTTAACACAAAAAGATATTGATAGAATTGTAGACCAATCTAACGATTGGGTTTTTCAACGAGATCCAGACAACTTGTATGTTAAAGGTAGCATAGGTAAAAAAGAAGGTGTGTTTATGGAAGATGGTAAAACACCTGATTATGATTACTACAAAGAAATATTAGATGACGCTGAAGATAGTAGAGGTTTTAATGTTGCAGGTGATGAAACTATAGAAGAACTTTTAAGAAGAGAAAAAGACATGAAAGATGAGTATGACTACATGTACGATCAATATAAAATAGGTAAATTAGATCCAGAACCTGGATCAAAGTCTCCAGCTAGATTAAATTTATTAAAAAAAAGACAAGAAGAAGCAGAACTTACAAAGGATTATAGATTATTTAGTAGAGATGATGCAGAGGAATTAGACGAGTTAGAAAAATTTTTAGATCAAGATTATAAAAGAGTTAAAGCAGAACAAGCTGACGAAATGAATTTTGAAGATTCTATAAAAGAAATGGAAGGTCTAGGTGCAACTCAGACTGCTGAAAGATTTAGATTAAAACAAAAGTATCCAGGAATTACGGACGATTTAGTAGATAAAATTTTAATAGATGATAACCCACAACGAAAAGCAGAACTACTTGGAACACTTGATGAAGCTTTTAAAATGATGGAAAAAGGTAAGGGTGAGGAAGAAATTATAGAAACTTTTAAAAACACAAGCAGAACTAAAAACTCAACCGGCGGTCGTGCAGGATATTATGGCGGTGGTCAGGCAACCGTGGAGCCTGATCTATCAGACATTGGCCATGGTTCGGATGCCTTGATGGCTAGAACAAGAATCACGGCCCCCGGATCACAAGCAACTACCTCAACAGGTTTAAATTATTTACTCGGTGAAGATAATGACAACATGAGAATTCCGTTTAAAGGTGGTGGTCTTACTCCTGAAGATTATTTAAAAGTAAAAGACATGTTAGATCATTGGCATGACTATAAAAAAGGTGGTGGAACAATGTCAAAATCAAGCTTTGCAAATTCTTTTTTTAGAGAAAATAATGCAGAAGGTGGTCGTATAGGTTTCGCAGGTGGTAGAGCAGCTTTTGGTGGCGGTGGTACTATGGGTGCATCCGACAAAGGTTACCAAGGTGGAGGAAGAGATAAAAAAGGTAATGTTTCAGGTACTGCTCCTGGTGCAGCTGCAGTTGGAGGTGGACCAGATGATAGAGGAAATGATAGACAAAACGCAGTTCAAGCAATGGTTAACGCAGGCTACACAGCAAAAGAAATAAATTCAATAACAAACCCAAGCGCAATAGATAAAATAAAAAGTAGTCGTTACAACACTCCTCTTACAAGAGGAATTTTAAGAACAGGTGCTTATATGTACAATCCTATGATTTTAGGAACTGAACTTAGAGACTTAATGAAATTAAAAAATATATACGATGAAACAAAACAACAAGTTACAAATCCAGAATATAATATGGAAGATATGACTTTAGGTTTAATTACAGATCAACAAAAAAATATTATTGATAAACAAGGTAAGATTGGACAACTAACGGGTGCTTTTGATCCTGATCAAACTTTTGAAGTAGCTAAAAAATTTGATGACGAAGGTGGTTTTTTTAGTGATGCTGAACCTATGACACGAGAAGAATATGACCAGTATGTAGAACAAAAAGGTTATGCCGAAGGTGGGTTAGCAGGACTATTGGGTGAAAGACCAGGTTATGCTGGTGGAGGCGGTATTGATATAGCTCGTAGAGGATTTTTAAAATTTTTAGGTGGAACTGCAGCAGGTGTTGCAGCTCTTAAAGCAGGACTTGTTAAAATACTTGGAAAAGAATCAGGAGCCATAAGCAAAAAAGTAATTGACGAAGTAATTATTGAAGGTGGCTCAGGCGCACCGGCGTGGCTACAACCATTAGTTAATAAAGCTCTTAGAGAAGGTACAGATATTTCAAAACAAGCAGTTAAAGACGGTCAGGTTGTTAAATCATTAGACACACCAACTGGTAAAGTTGATGTTTATTATGACACAAGAAGTGGTGAGATTGATATAGATTATATTGGTGGTAACACTGCACTTGGTGAAAGTGTCAACATGAGATACACACCAGGCATCGCTGATGAAGGAACTAAAGGTGTTAAACCAGCAGATGAGTTTGAAGCAGTTGAACGTATTCCAGAACAAACAATGTTTGGTGTTGATGATTATGAATTAACGATGGGAGAAAATGCTGTAGGTGATGTTAAAGGTTTGTATTCTGATACATCAGAACTTGCAGAACTAGGTGGTGAAAAACTTTTAATTAAAGATATATCTGAATCTATTAAAAAGAAAAAAGTTTTAAAACAAATGGGAGAGGATCCAACTGAGTTTGCAACGGAGGGGTATAGTACAGGTCAATACTACGACCCAACTTAATATGAGCAACGATTATTTTAAAGCACAGGGATGGTTTAAGAACTACGCACTAAATTCACAAGATAGTCGTGGTGTGTTTCAACAATTAGTCAAAGAAGACGAAGAAGCTTTTAGATTAGCAAGCGCTGAGACTGATAGAATTAAAGACATGATAAACGAGAAGTTTGGTCCAGGGACCATGAAACCTGCATCAGAGTTACCGCCTGTACAAAATCCATTCGATGACTTTGAAGATAGAAATCCTATGGCTGGAATTGAAGACGAAACTAGAGAATATTATTTAAAATATCTAGAAGATAGACCGGAAGGATCTAAAGGAGAACCTATTCCATTAAAAGATTTTGCTCCAGAGTTTATAAGAGAAAATGCAGCTGATGGTGGACAGATGGTAAAACCCAATGCTGACGGATCACGGCCCGGGTATAGTGGCGAATATGGACCCAATATTAGAAAACTAAGTCAATCAGATTCTTTTGAAGTTTCAGTTGTTAGAGGTGGAAAGGCTGGAGGAAAAGGTGGTGAAAAATTTTATAAAACTTTTAACTTTAGTGATTATGGTAGTAAAGAAAACGCTTTAAAAGCTGCAAGAGAATATAGAGAGTCTATTCCAAAAATTAAAAAAGACACAGGTAAATACTCTCCAGGGCGAGAAATTGGTTTTAAAAAAAAAACTGGAGGTCAAGCTGAAATTAGAACAGCTTTAAATGATCTTATAAAAGTAGGTGGTAAATCTTTTTCTAATGAAGATTTAAGAAAACTTGTAGATATGGATCTTTTTCCAAATGACGATCAATTTAGAAAAGCAGTAAACGCTGTTAAAAAAGAACCAGAATTTAAAAATTTAACGTTTGAAAAAAAACCAAGACCTAGATTAAAAACTGACCCAGTAAGTGTTCTTCAAGATGCAACTGCAAAAAGAAGAGGTAAAAAAATTAATATACTGGGTTCTAAAGATTATGAAAAAGAATTGTATAAATATAAAAAAGAAATTCAAGAAGCTTTAGGTTTAGAAAAATATAAAACATCAGGTTCAATAAGTGGAAAACCTAGAGAGCTGCTTCCAATTGAAATGGGCCATCAATCAAGTATAAAACAATTATATTTGTTAAAACAAAAAATGAGACCTGAAGATTTAAATCCACAAAATTATGAAGTTAACAGAAAAGGTGTAAGAAAAAACAAAGGTGGAGTTCAAACTTTGGAAAATAACTTAAATAAAAAATTCTACCCAGAACAAAAAAAATTATACATTCAAGCTAAAAAATTTATTGATGCAGGTAAAAATGTTCCTGCAGATTTACAAAATAAAATAATAACTTTAAATGAAGACATACAAAAATTTGTAGACAAAACAGTTGAAAAGTATCCTTTGTTAAAAGATAGAGTTAACCCAATTACAATAGATGCAAATGATTTAACTGTTAAAAGAGGAAATAATGTTTTTAAACAACTTGGAATAGGTTTAGTAGACCAAGATCTAGGTGATATTAAAATAGGAAGCATGGATGATTTGACTATTAAAGCTAACCTTGCTGAACAAACTTTTAAAGAAGCTGTTGATGCAGGTTTAATTGATGAGGTTGAAGGACGAAAAAAATTAGATAAATTTTTAAATGCAAGACCTATAGATTACATTGACGGCAAAGGCGGAACTACATTAAGTTCTGGATTCAACACTGACTTGTTAATGAAAGATAAAACAATTCAAAAAATAGTAAATTCTAAAGCAGGAAAAGCTGTTGCAAATGGTTTAAAGAATGCAGCAAGAAGTGGGGCTGGTGCAGTGGGTAAAGTATTTGGTATAGCTGATATAGTTCTTGGAGTATTGGATTTAGAAAACAATCTTAGTAAGGGTGAGTCTTTTAAAGTAGCAGCTAAAAATGCAATTCAAGCAGCGTCGATTAATACATGGAAAATTGGTGATAAAGCTAAAATAGAGGAAATAAAAGAAAGGTTTGTAGCAAAAGGTGGTGATGGAGAAATCTTTGATCAAGCAACTGATTTAAATGCTAAGGATCAAGAAATAAATGATCTTATTTATGCAAAGAAAAGACACGCTGATAAAGTTGCTACCCAGTTTGGAGAAAATCCTGACTTTGGTTTTAATTCGACAATTGAAGATAAAAAAGAATATTATAATACTCTAAAAAAAGAATCAAATGAAGAAATTGCAAAAGCAATATCAGAACGAGATAACATGATTAGAAGTTATAAAACTAATCTACAAGTAAGTGAAGCTGGAGCACCTATTAACATTGGTGGACAAGAATTTTTTGGTAAACCGTTTAGAGATATTAAAGCAGAAACTATGGATAGAATTGCAGAAGAAAATAAATTTTCATACCCTATGCAAAAAAGACAGGTTTATTTTACTTCTGGTAAATATGGCAACTTTGTACAAAACAATATTTTTACAATGAATCCACAAGAAAAAGCAGAATTTCAAAGACAAATTAATAATATGGATGAAAGAGAATTATATAAATTTAACTTATCAAGAGGAATGGATCCTGATAATTTAATAAGATTTGAAGATGTATTAAGATATAAAGAAAGATATCCTGAATTAATGGGAGGTAATACAACTAAGTATATTAATAGAGCTGATCGAAAAGCCGAAGGCGGTATAACAGGATTAAGGAGTAAATATGAGTATAAAAAATAAACCAACAAATAAGAAAAAACCAAACTTAGCACAAAAGCTTAGAGCTAATCCTGGTTTTAAATGGTGGGCAGTGCCACCTAAAAAGGGACCTTTATCACAAGGGTTGAAATTACCATCAAAACAAGTTAAGAAAGTATAGGAGAATAAATATGGCAGATATGGATAAAAGTCTCCCTAACGAGCGACCGGAAGATGACGTTCTAAGAGAACAAATGGAAGAAGTTGATGTTGCAGACGCGTTAGGTAAGGGACCAGTAGAAATTACAGAAGACGATGATGGGGCTACAATTGATTTTGACCCTAATGCAATGCAAATGCCTGAACAAGGAGATCCGTTTGCAAATTTAAATGATTTACTACCAGAAGATATTACAGACCCAATTGGTAATCAGTTACAAAACGATTACATGGAATATAAAAATTCAAGAGCTGAATGGGAAAGAGCTTATATTACTGGTTTAGATTTATTAGGATTTAAATACACAAATAGAACAGAACCATTTCAAGGAGCTAGTGGTGCAACTCACCCAGTTCTTGCTGAAGCTGTTACACAATTTCAAGCATTAGCTTATAAAGAATTATTACCGGCAGACGGACCTGTACGAACTCAAGTAATGGGCGCGAGTAACCCACAAAAAGAACAACAGGCTCAAAGAGTGAAAAACTTTATGAACTATCAATTGATGGATCAAATGAAAGAATATGAACCAGAGTTTGATCAAATGTTATTTTATCTACCTCTATCAGGTTCGACTTTTAAAAAAGTTTACTATGACGATTTATTGGGACGAGCTGTTTCTAAGTTTATCCCTGCAGATGATTTGATTGTTCCGTATACGGCTACCTCATTAGAAGATGCGGAATCAGTCATTCATCGAATTAAAATTTCTGAAAATGATTTACGTAAACAACAAGTAGCTGGTTTTTATTCAGATATAGAACTTTCTAAACCAACAGATGCAAATTTGAATGACTTAGAAGAAAAAGAGAGAGAAGTCGAAGGACTTACAAAATCCCAAAGAGTAGAAGCTATGTATACACTTCTAGAATGCCACGTTAATCTAGATATTGAAGGTTTCGAAGATGTTGGTGCCGACGGAGAACCAACTGGAATAAAATTACCTTACATCGTTACAATCGAGGAAGGTAGTAGGAAAGTTTTGTCTATTAGACGAAACTTTGCGCCCAACGATCCAACCAAGAAAAAAATCCAATATTTTGTCCACTTCAAATTTCTGCCAGGACTAGGATTTTATGGTTTAGGATTAATACATATGATTGGCGGATTGAGTCGTACTGCAACTGCGGCTCTCCGTCAGTTATTAGATGCTGGGACATTATCAAACTTACCCGCAGGATTTAAGCAAAGAGGTGTCAGAGTAAAAGATGATGCCGCAAATATACAACCAGGAGAATTTAAAGATGTTGACACTCCAGGTGGTAATCTAAAAGATGCTTTCGTATTCTTACCTTACAAGGAACCATCACAAACTTTATTACAGTTGATGGGAATTGTAGTTCAAGCAGGACAGAGATTCGCGTCCATTGCTGACATGCAGGTTGGGGACGGGAATCAACAGGCCGCTGTTGGTACGACCGTGGCTCTTTTAGAACGTGGTTCAAGAGTGATGTCAGCAATCCATAAAAGACTTTATGTAGGTCTTAAAAATGAATTTAAATTATTGTCGACAATATTTTCTACATCTCTCCCACCAGAATATCCTTATGATGTTCCAGGTGCTGCAAGAAATGTTAAACAAACCGATTTTGATGACAAGGTAGATATTCTACCTGTAGCTGATCCAAATATATTTTCAATGAGTCAAAGAATTTCTATGGCTCAAACACAACTACAATTAGCACAATCTAATCCACAAATGCATAATATGTATAATGCGTACAGAACAATGTATAATGCAATTGGTGTAAAGGATATTGATAGAATACTACCACCTCCTCCACCTAATGCTCCAAAAGATCCAGCAATCGAACATATTGATGCAATGGGTATGAAACCTTTTCAAGCGTTTCCAGGTCAAGATCATAGAGCACACGTTACTGCTCACTTAAATTTTATGGCTAGTAATTTTGTTAGAAATAATCCTAGCATTACAGCTGCGTTAGAGAAAAACATTATGGAGCACATATCGTTGATGGCACAAGAACAAGTACAATTAGAGTTTCAGCAGGAGTTTGCTATGTTGCCACAAATGCAACAACAGGCTACAATGAATCCTCAAGTTCAACAACAATTTCAACAAGTAACTCAAAAAATAGAAGCAAGAAAAGCTATCTTGATTGCTGAAATGACTGAAGACTTTATGAAGGAAGAAAAAGAAATAACATCTCAGTTTGATCACGATCCATTACTTAAATTAAAACAAAGAGAAGTAGATTTAAAAGCTATGGAGAATGAAAGAAAAGTTAAAGAGGATGAAGCTAGAATTAATCTTGATAAAATGAAAATGATGCAAGCTAAATCTATCAATGATGAAAAACTTGAACAAAACGATGAATTAGCTAATCTAAGAGCAGATACATCTATTGAAAAATCATTAATATCTGCTGATGTTAAATTAACCTCAGATCAAATGAAGGCTAGAGACGTAAATGTCTTGAAAGGCCCTCGAAGATAGTATATTAAATAAAAATAGGAGAAAATTATGAAGGATCCAAAAATAACAAAACCAGTTGGAGTAAACAAAGACGGTTATGCTAGTGGCGGAGTTGATATAGAAATTCCTTCTCAGAACTTACATTTAGATCCAAGATCTAAGTCAAGTATCAGAGGAAGAAACTATGTTGCTCAAGGTGACACTGTAACTGTTAAAGGAACTGGTAAAGCTAGAAAACAAAAAGCTACTTGGTACTAACATGTGGTTTTCGGCAATTAAATTAGCCGTTTCTGCTGGAAGTAAAATTTATGCTAACAAGCAGAAAACGAAGATGGCTATGTCAGATGCACAGCTTATGCATGCATCTCGTATGGCTGAAGGAAAAGAAGCTTACCAGGGAAAATTATTAGAAGCCCGTCAGTCGGACTGGAAGGACGAGGCAGTTTTGATAATTTTAAGTTTGCCAATCGCAATCCTGGCCTGGGCAGTCGTATCGGATGACCCGACAGCAATGGACAAAGTAAAATTGTTTTTTGAGATGTTTTCAGAGCTTCCGTCATGGTTCACAAATTTGTGGATCCTTGTCGTGGCGAGCATCTATGGTATAAAGGGAACACAAATATTTAAACAACACGGAGGAAAAAAATGAGAAACGATTACGGAACAAGACCTTACATCTCAAGATTCTCAGGTAAGACTACAAAGTCAGCACCTAAGAAACAAACAGCTAACGACAAGTTAGATGAATCTTTAGGTGAAAGAGATGGTAAAGAGTCTACTAAGTCTCAATCTTTTAAAGATAGAAGAGACGAGTCAAGAGGAGAATAATTAGATAATGAGATCTTTTAGATCACCTAACGCTGGTCAAACGTCTTTGACTTTGCAACATGCAACAAGTCCGAGATCAGGATATAAACCACCTGTTGGACATAATGCAGATGGTTACACAATGGCTGTGCCAGTTAAAATGGCTAAAGGTGGTTGGATACAAGACGCAACTAAATCTATTAAAAAAAGAGGAACTAAAGGCAAGTGTACACCGATTACTAAAAAAGGTTGCACAGGAAGAGCAAAAGCTTTAGCTAAGACTTTTAAAAAAATGGCTAAGAAAAGGAAAAGTTAATTATGCCTGGAAAAAAGAAAATCAAAATAAAAAAACCAAAACCCTCTTGGAAAGATTTAGTAGACGTAGATCATCCTTCTTATAATAAAGATTATATGAAAGGATTTTCTGTAGGTGGACTAGCTAAAAGAGGAATAAGTAAAATACTTAGAAAAAAATAATGAAATTTATTAAAAAATTAATATGTAAAATTTTTCACATTAAGGCATGTCAATGTCCTGATGATGTAGATGAACATGTAGAATATTTTACTAAAGTACCTGAACCGGATGTACCGGTTTATGAAGACAATCCAATACATTGTGGTTCACACAAAAGATTTAGAAAATCTTGCCCCGCATGTGTTGCAGTTAGGTCATAATAATTAGGCCACATATAGAAAGGAAGGGTTAAATGGAACCAGAACAAGTACTAAACAGTCTAAGAAGAGCAATCACAAAAAGAGTTGAATCATTAGCCGTATCGGTTACATCCGGTGGGGTTGACAGTATGGAAACTTACAAGTATATAATAGGACAGATTAATGCATTGGAATCAGTGCGTCAGGAAATCTCTAACCTGCTAAACGATAAGGAGCAAAATGAAAACAGAGGAACAGTCATCAACATCGGTGACGCCAAAAATAATAACACCAAATAAAGAATTACTTGGTGTAAAGAAATCAGAAAAAAAAGAAGTTACAAAAGAAACAACTAAACTTCCTCAACCAACAGGTTGGCGTATGTTAGTCTTACCATTTAAGATGGATGAGAAAACTAAAGGTGGAGTTTTACTTGGACAAGAAACAATCGAGAGACAACAAGTAGGATCACAGTGCGGTAACGTACTTGCGATGGGTCCTGATTGTTATCAAGATAAAGATAGATTCACACATGGTCCGTGGTGCAAGGTCGGAGACTGGATAGTCTTCGCACGTTATGCAGGATCACGAATAGAAATTGAGGGTGGGGAAGTTCGTCTTCTTAACGATGACGAAGTACTAGCAACTGTGCAAGATCCAACAGATATCTTACACAAATTTTAACATAGGAAGGACACTATGCCAGAGGAAGAAAACAAAACAGTAGACATTGATACATCCGGTCCGGAGACCGAGATTAATGTACCTGAAGAAAAAGATGAGTCGGTAGTTGATACCGCTCCAGAGACCACGGAACAGGAAACAGTAACAGAAGAAATAGTAGACACAGAAAAAAAGGAAGATGAAAAATTAGAAGATTACAGTAAAGGTGTGCAATCAAGAATTGCTAAACTTACGCGTAAGATGAGAGAAGCAGAAAGAAGAGAAGCTGCTGCAATCGAATATGCTACTGTAGTTGAGAATAAAAGAAGACACGATCAGGAAAGATTTAATAAAGTTGATTCTGATTATTCTGAAAAACTTAAAGCAAATGTTGAAAGTGCTATGGAGTCAGCTCAAAATGAATTGAGAATGGCTATAGAAGCACAAGATGCAAATCTTCAAGTTACGGCTAATAAAAAAATTGCAACACTTGCATTGGAGAATGCAAATCTGCAAATGAAAAAACAACCGGTTGAGCAACCTGTTCAACTATCAGACGGTGGTAAATTACCAGAAAGAACTCCAAGATCATTACCCGAAGCTGATCCTGAAGCTGAAAATTGGGCTGCAAAAAATAGATGGTTCGGACAAGATAGAGCCATGACATTTACTGCATTCGAAATTCACAAGGATTTAGTGGAAAAAGAAGGTATTGATCCTAAGAGTGACGAATATTATGTAGAAATAGACAAACGTATAAGAGTTGACTTTCCTCATAAATTTGGTAATAATGAAACTAAGCAAACGAACAGGGCCGTTCAGTCGGTAGCTTCGGCTAACAGAAGCTCAAAACCTGGTCGCAAAACTGTGAGACTCACATCATCACAGGTAGCAATAGCTAAAAAATTAGGTGTGCCACTCGAAGAGTATGCAAAACAACTAAAACTCACGGAAGGAGCATAAGCATATGAAAAAAGACGAAAACAAAACTTCTCGTGCGGCTGTTACTCGGTCAAAAACTGAAAGACCAAAAGAGTACAAGCCCCCATCATCTCTAGATGCACCACCAGCGCCTGACGGATTTAGGCACAGATGGATAAGAGCAGAGTCAATGGGTTTCAATGACACCAAGAATATTCATGGTAGATTGAGATCTGGTTATGAGTTAGTGAGAGCTGACGAATATGATTCGGATTCATATCCTATAGTGCTAGACGGAAAATACGCTGGAGTGATTGGAGTAGGTGGCCTTCTCCTGGCAAGGATACCCGAAGAACTCGCGCAAAGTCGTGTTGATTATCAGAAAAGACAAACTGAAGGTCAAGACGAGTCAGTCGAAAACGACTTACTTAGGGATCAGGATAAGAGAATGCCTATCAGTGTTGATAGGAATTCTAAGCACACTTTCGGTGGTACAAAGAAATAATATTTCTTTCTCCAACGATAACATTAACCGTGACTGGAGGTCCGCAAGGACAGGTCACATAAGGAGAAAATAACTATGGCAAATAGAAACACACAAGGTTTTGGTTTGATCGCTCAAGGTACTGTTGGTTCAACACCAGCTACTGGCGGACAAGGCAAATACCTTATCGATGCTGGCTATGCTGTTGATTTGTTCCAAGGTTCTGTAGTACAGAGCAAAGTTGGATATATTAAAACTGCACAAGCGGCTATCACAGACAAGTCTATAGGAATTTTGAACGGCATTTTTTATAATGCATCAACGACTCAAAAACCTACATGGGCGAACTGGTATAATCAACCGATTACACCGGCTAATAGTGAAGACGTTACGGCTTTCGTAATCGACAACCCTCTACAACTGTTTACAGTTAGTGCAGACGCAGCAATAACTCAAGCAAACTTTGGTAGAACTTGTGGAGTTACTGTAACTGCGGCAGGATCAGAAACTTCTGGTCAGTCAAGTTCAGAGCTAACAGTTGGAACTATATCAGACACAGCAAATCAATGGCGTGTGTTAAGAATGGCAGAAGATCCTGAAAATAACGATAACGCAGCAGCGAATAGCACTGTAGTTGTATGTCAGAATCTTAACCAGTACTTGACTAACGCACTAACATGGCAATAATAGGAGCATAATAACATGGCAATATCACGAGCACAGCTAGTTAAAGAACTAGAACCAGGTTTGAATGCACTATTCGGTCTGGAATATAAAAAGTATGAAAATCAGCACGCTGAAATTTATACGACGGAATCATCAGACAGAGCTTTCGAAGAGGAAGTAATGTTATCTGGTTTCGCTAACGCAGATGTAAAAGCAGAAGGTCAAGGCGTATCATACGATGATGCACAAGAGACTTACACTGCAAGATACACTATGGAAACGATCGCGCTAGCTTTCGCTATCACAGAAGAAGCAATAGAGGACAACCTTTATGACAGACTTTCTTCTAGATACACAAAAGCACTAGCAAGATCTATGTCTAACGC
>Ga0233433_10002704_pt1 | contig 15184 bp, 9 predicted proteins | sample SI_122_August201_5_FD_179868 | JGI IMG/M metagenome (GOLD analysis project Ga0233433, IMG submission 179868) | Seawater microbial communities from Saanich Inlet, British Columbia, Canada - SI_122_August2016_100_MG | ecosystem: Environmental > Aquatic > Marine > Inlet | place: Canada: British...
CGCACTCGGATTTGAAGCTAACCGTGACAAGCAGGGTTCTACTAGTGTTTCAGTAACACCTTCAGATATGACCCGTTCAGGCGAAGCCATGGTTATGAATTCCTTAGCTGCTAAGGCATCAAATGTAATTGTAAATGCTGTAAGTGGAGACCCAGGCTCTGGCTCTTCCATTAGAATACGTGGCAATAATACAATTTCAGGTACCAGTCAGCCGCTTGTAGTTGTTGATGGTATGCCAATAAATAACTCCCAAATTTATGGAAACTCATCTAGGTTTGGTGGCGTGACACAACAGTCAAGAATGAATGACCTTAATGCCAATGATGTAAAGTCAGTCGAAGTTCTTAAAGGTGCATCAGCTGCTGCTCTATGGGGTTCAAGAGCCGCCAATGGTGTAATTGTGATTCAAACCAAAGAGGGTGCTGCAGGTAAAATGAAAATGAACTATAAGCATACGTCGTCGTTTGATGAGATTCATGAAAGAATACCAATGCAAACTACCTATGGCCAAGGACGTAACGGTGTATGGACTACCCATGCTGAATCCTGGGGCGATAAAATTGACGATCGTGCCGGTGGTGAAGATGCGGTCGATAAGAATAAAGCTTATTTCGTATCTGACGTTGGCGATTTTACTCAGTATACGATCACTCAGAAAAACTCAAAAGATCGTTTTGTTGACAAAAACTTTAACGCGATTTTTGGTACAGGGAAACTTCTTCAAGATGATTTCCAAATTTCTGGTGGTGATCTAACTAAAACGTATCTATTTAGTTACAGTCGTTTACGTCAAGACGGAATGATTAAAAATTCCTTTTACGATCGAGATAATGTTAGACTAAATACAAAATTTAAACTTTCAGATAGAGTTTCAGTGACATCCAAAGTTGGATACACCTACAGTGAATCCAACCGTATACAGAGGGGTTCTAATGTTTCAGGTCTGATGTTGGGACTATTAAGAACAGCTCCTGACTTTGATAATACGCATTACAAAGGAACATACATTAGTGGTGGTACTGAATATACTAATCGCCATCGGGCTTATAGACGTTATATAGGTGGTTCAAGTACAAATCCAATCTATAATAATCCAAATTGGACTGTTAATGAGCAAAAAAATGAAACACGGGTTAATCGCATAATAATGTCAAATGAAATGAATCTGACGCCTTTTGCGGGAACAGAAGTTGTATTGCGTGGCGGTCTTGACCAATTTACTGATAACCGAGAAAGTTTTTATCCTCCTGGGACTGCTGGTTCTGCTAGAAATGCTGGTTCTTTCGATATGGCTCGTATTACTAACCGAGAAACAAATTATGACGTAATTGCACGCCAGAATGTAGGATTAGGTTCTATGTCGATGGTTGTGACTGGCGGGTGGAATTTAAACGATCGTGCTTATAGCCGATCATCATCATTCATTGATGGGTTTCTTGTGAATACCGATAAATGGACGACCAACGTCAATACGGCTGCAGAAGCCTCTGCAGTTGATAATGGTAGATTATTTATTCGTTCAACCCGAGCTTATGGTGTCCTATCACTTGATGCATTGGATCAAATTTTTGTTAATGTATCAATGGCGAATGAAACGCACTCAACAATCAGTGATTCTTACACGTATCCTGCATTTGATGTGGCTTATCAGTTGACAGATTTACTCAGCGGTGTGGGGGCTATCAGTTTTGCAAAAATACGTGTTGCGTGGGGTAAGGTTGGTGTAAGGCCAGGGGCTCATCGTTTTGAGACCTTAGCCGAAAGTGGATTCGGTTACAGTTCTTACAGTGATCCTGTTTCAGTCGGTCAATGGGGCGGTGGCTATCGTGTGGATGATGATAAAGGTAACAGTGAATTAAAACCGGAAGTAAAAACTGAAACTGAGTTCGGGGCGGATTTCCGTTTCTTGGATGACAAGTTTTCACTCGGTTTTACTTCTTATTCGAATACAGTTGATGACATGCTGATTAGTGTCGCGCTCACTCCAACATACGGCTATGATACTCAATATGCCAATGCGGCTAAAATGGAAAATAAGGGCCTTGAAATTGATGGGTCTTGGAATGTTATGGATATGGGAAGTAGTGCCCTTGACTTTACATTCAATTGGGCAAAAAATGAGAATAAGGTTCTTGACCTGGCTGGTACTGATGTATTGAACCTTGGTTCAGGTTCTGTGCAATCAGTAGCTAGGGAAGGCTACCCGATTGGTTCTCTCTGGGGCATCGGCTCTCGAACATACGCGTCAGCAGATGCAGAAAACGCAGATGGTACAAATGATGGTGTCTACCATTATACAAATGATGCAAGCCTGGTCGGAAATTTTGTTCTTGATAGTAATGGATTTCCTCAAATCACAGCACAAAAAATGATTTTGGGTAATCCCAATCCAGATTGGCGTGGAACTTTGGGCATGACTGCTCGCTGGAATAACTTTACAGTTAACATGCTTTTTGAGCATTCTCAAGGCGGTGAATACTCACCCCGTACTTTGTGGGTACTCAGACGGTTCGGTACCACTACGGATACGGACAATGAAGTGACCCTTACAAAAGATCTTGTAAATGTTGATGGTAAAACAATTCCATCAGGAACTACAGTAAGAGGTTTTACCGAAGACTTTGGCGGTGGAGAAGTGCTACTTGATGAAGCATGGTTTCGTCATGGAATAGGTGGCGGATTTGGTGATAACCAGGCTTACAACTTTTCAATTAAAGATGCCACATACTCACGTATAAGAGAGTTGTCACTTTCTTATTTTCACTCATCAGATGCGCTGACGGATATGACGGGATTAAGTAATCTTACAGTAACGGTTACTGGTCGAAACTTATTCGCCTGGTACAAGGACTTAGAGGGTGTTGATCCCGGAGTGAATGTGGGTGGTATTCAGACTGGATCTGGATTAGAATATTTTTCTAATCCGGTCACGAAGTCATGGTTGTTCTCTGTGTCGGCTAACTTCTAAGCGGAGGGTATAATAATGAAAACGCAAATTAAAAGGTTTAGTATCATGAAACGAATTATCGCTTCTTTCACTTTATTCGCACTGGTTGTTACTGGGTGTGATGTGGATAAAACAATCAATGATAATCCCAATGAAATCACACTGGCTGATGTTGATCCAAAACTATTTCTTAATGGTGCACAGCTTGCGAATGCCATTGTTCAGGTATCTCACATAAATCGCATATGTGGAATGTATTCTGGGCAGTTGATTGGATTTACATCGTTGTATTCCAATATTTATGGATATGCACTCTCAACGGTCGAAACCAATGGAGAATGGAATAGTGCTTATATTGGTGTAGTAACAAACGCAAGGCATATTCAGGAGGCTGCGGCTGATGATAAACTATTGGTAGGAATATCAAAAGTTGTAGAAGCCAATGCGATTGGGACTCTGGCATTATTGACGGGTGATGTACCATATTCAGAAATTGGCGGTACTGTAGATGACCCCAAATTTGATGGCCAAAAAGAAGTATTGGCTGCATTGTCAACCTTGCTGGATGGTGCAATCTCTGATTTAAGTGCAGCAACATCTCGGAAAGAATCTTTCGATATTTATTTCAATGGAGATAAAGATAAGTGGATTGCCGCTGCCTACACACTTAAAGCACGGTATGCTCTGGCCCAGAAGGATTATGATGGCGCTTTAGCTGCAGCGGGGAATGGGATCTCTTCTTCAGCGGGTGATATGATGTATACACCGCGTGGTGATGCTGCAATCAGTCAAGGTGATAAAAACCTGTTTTATACCATCTTGGAAGGCTCCCGTACAGGCGATCTTGGAAATGATGGAAGTTTCCTATTGGAAATACTAGATCCTTCAAATGCCAAGTATCGCGGCAATACTAAAACCAATGAAACAGCGAGACATGGATACTATACAATTGATGAAAGTACTGGCAGTGGGAATAAAGGTGTAATTGAACAATATGAGCCACAACCCATTGCAACCTATAGCGAAAATCAATTAATTAAAGCTGAAGCTTCAGCAAGATCCGGATTTGCATCAGGGCTATCGGCATTGAATACATACAGGGCTTGGCTTGCCAGTGGTGGACGTCTCAATGCTAATTTTGATGATGATGCGAATTATAAATATGATGCATATGTTGAAGCTGATTTTGCTTCAGGTGGAATGGAAAATGCAGATGGTGTGTCCAAAGAAAATGCACTGCTTCGTGAAATCATTGAAGAACGCTACGTGTCTGGTTTCGGTTCCTTTATACCGTTCAATGACCATCGCCGTCTCCGCGGTGCAGGTGAAACTGATTTGATACCCCCATTCCCATTAAATACGGCAGCAGCCACTCAGCACGTTGAGCGTATACAATGGGCTGAAGTTGAACTATTATCTAATGAGAATGCACCTACCGATCCAGGTTTATTTGCTAAGACGGCCGTAAATAAATAGCGACCTCTGCTCTCCAATAGTTGTAGATCGTTAAAAGTAAAAAGCCTTCATTTATTTGGAGGCTTTTTGCTTTATATAACCTTAAAATAACAAAGGCCTACTATGAAAAAATATGTAATTCACTTTGTTCTTGTCGTTGGTTTAACGAGCCAATCAATTACGACTGATCAACTGAGTCAATTGGTGTTCCGCAATATTGGACCCTCCGTCACGGGGGGGCGAATTCATGATGTTGAAACGTTATCTGATAATCCTGCGATTGTTTTTATTGCATCTGCTTCCGGTGGGATCTGGAAATCAAGCAATAAAGGAACTACCTGGAAACCGGTCTTTGATAATCAGGCTGTTTCCACCTTTGGCGATTTGGCAATTTCACCATCTAATCCTGATATAATTTATGCCGGAACCGGAGAGCAGCAAAATCGCCAGAGTACATCTTGGGGGAATGGGATGTATAAATCAACGGATATGGGGGAAACATGGACATCAATCGGGCTAGAAAAGACCTACCATATCGGGAAAGTGATCGTTCATCCGAATAATTCCAATATCCTTTTTGTAGCTGCCTTGGGCAACCTTTGGAAGGAGTCTGAAGAACGGGGTGTATATAAAACGTCAAATGGGGGAAAAAGTTGGCAGAAGGTCCTGTCCATTGATGGTATGACAGGGGTGGTGGATTTGGCTATAGATAAAAACAATCCCAATGTTCTATATGCCGCCGCTTACCAGAGAATGCGAACTGTATGGGGCTTTAACGGGGGTGGACCGGGAAGTGGGATCTATAAAACAACAGACGGGGGAAAAACATGGAAAGAATTGACAAAAGGATTGCCCCCCGGTGATTTGGGGCGAATCGGTCTGGCCGCCTCCCGAACCCGATCTAATGTGATCTATGCTACTGTGGAACATGCTGATTCAAGTGGGTTTTACCGTAGTGAGGACGCAGGTGTATCATGGGAAAAAATGAACAAACTGAATCCCCGCCCCATGTATTACAGCCACATCCATGTGGATCCCCGGAATGATGATATTGTCTATATGCTGGCCACAGAATTTTACCGTACGGAGGATAAGGGAAAAACATTCCACCAAATGCCCACGCGTCCCACTTATGATGTAGGTGTCCACAGTGACCATCATACCATGTGGATTAATCCTAAGAATTCAAACCATTTCTTCCTGGCCGGGGATGCGGGACTCCATGAAAGCTGGGATAGGGGCAAGACCTATAATCGCCTGAACAATATACCCATTGGTCAATTTTATGGAATTGGGGTGGATATGGATGTTCCTTACAATATTTATGGTGGTATGCAGGATAACCATTCCTGGATGGGTCCCAGCACAACCCGCCATTGGCTGGGCATCCTGGCTGATGATTGGAAGCAGGTCGGATTCGGGGATGGTATGTATCAGCAGCCAGATCCCAATTCGGACATTCTTTATAATGCTTCCCAAAATGGGAATATAATTCGAATCGATAGGAAAACTGGGAATATGTTAGGCCTTAAACCATTCCCGGAAGATCCTGATGAAAAGTACCGTTTCGATTGGGTCACCCCCCTGGCCATATCCAAACACAGTTCCAAAAAAGTATTCTTAGGCGGGAATAGACTGTTCATTAGTGATGATCGGGGACTTTCATGGGAACAGTCAAAAGACCTTTCAACAAATACGAACCGAGATTCACTAAAGATCATGGATGTCCTCGGCGAGGATATTAAAATTTCCAAAAATGATGGCACCTCATCCTATGGTGAAATCACAACCATTTCTGAATCACCATTATGGCACAACGTGCTCTGGGTTGGCACAGATGACGGCAATGTGCAGGTTTCAAGGGACGGGGGTAGAAAATGGACTGAAGTCAGTAAGAATATTAGCGATCTTCCCACGGGATCCTATGTGAGCAGGGTATTGGCGTCCGGGAGAAAAAGAAGTTTAGCCTATGCAACCTTTGACCGCCACCGTGAAGGAGATTGGAAGCCCTATGTTTACCAGACAGAAGACTATGGGACATCTTGGGTAAAGCTCACCAATGGTCTTCCATTGGGATCGGTGAATGTGATTATTGAACATCCCGATGATCCTTCAGTTCTAATATTAGGAACTGAGCATGCAGTTTTTGTTTCATTCAACTCAGGAGAGAATTGGGTCAATTTTAAATCCAATCTGCCAACGACCTTATATGATGATATGCTCATCCATCCCCGTGAGAAGGATCTTGTTCTGGGAACCCACGGCAGAAGTTTTTGGATCCTGGATGATACAACACCTTTGGCTGAATGGCGTCATGCAACCGGCAAATCGGTCCATGTTTTTTCGGTTAGTCCTACATCTTTGTTTGAATATTGGAAGGATACGTCTTACCGCGCACAGGAAGAATGGGCTGGGGAGAATCGTCACTATGGGGCCATAATCAGTTTCGTGGTGAATGCAAATACTGATTCAGTCATGGTTATCGTTAAACGCAGGAAGGATGAAATTATCCGCAGGTATAATGTTGCTGTGGAAAAAGGTGTGATCCAGCGTATGGTTTGGGATTTGAAACATTCACCGCCTTCATTCAAAAAAAATGAAAAGGTGACAGAAGGTTTGGTTAAGCCAAAGCCGGAAGATATTTTTCCCCGGCCCGCCCAAAGCCTCGATCCTGAAGGTCCGTCCGTTTCTCCCGGCGTTTACACCGTTTCAGTGATAGCTGGTGATCATTATTCAGAACAGAGCATTCGGGTGAACCCAGATCCTCTGCTGAACATAAAATTGGGGGATTATCGGCAAAGGGAGAAATTCCTTCTAAAGGTGATGGCGATGCATGAAGCCGCTTATGCATTAAATGAAAACTTACAATCGGAAATTGATACATTGAAAAAATCTTTGGATGAAGAAGATGAAAAACTGAAAGCGGTGCAGGCAAAACAGAAAAAAGTGAATGGGGTACGGTCAAGTGCCATGCGCTTGGGAGCAGATCTCCAAGGTGGGGGTGTCCGCCAGGGATCATTTTTTCTTCCAACCAAAACCCACCGCGATCGATTCGCTCGGCTCCAGCGATCCTGGAATGAAATGAAAGGCGAGTAGAAATACGAATGTCTGATCTTTCTTTGGTTAAAAAACTGATGATCATTTTCGCATGGGGTACCGTGAGCTTCCTGGTCGGAAATAATATTGTTGACGCATCCATAACACAGAAGGGGATTGTGATATTGTTGATTTGTGCCGGTTTATGGATGACGGAGATTGTCCCCTTGCCGGTGACGGCCTTGCTGGTACCGGTCTTAGCATATTTTTTCGGAATCCTAGAGCCAAAAGCAGCTATGGCGCCTTTTTCAAATACGATCATTTTCCTTTTCATGGGTGGTTTTACCCTTGCCGCATTATTGAATAAATACCGGATTGATAAATGGTTGGCCCAATATGTGATCAACTTAGGGCAGGGTAGACTGTGGCTATCTACCATAGGATTTTTTGCTGTGGTCAGTTTTTTATCCATGTGGATGAGTAATACAGCAACGACGGCCATGATGTTGCCTATTGCTTTAGCATTGGTCGATGACCGATTTCCTAGAATGCGAACGTTTATTTTATTGGGGACAGCATATGCTGCCAATATCGGCGGATTAGCTACAGCTGTAGGATCGCCTCCAAACGGGATAGCTGTGGCTGCATTGGATATTGACTTTTTCACATGGTTCAAAGTGGGATTCCCTTCTACAGTAATGATGTTTCCCTTTGTTATTATTGCCCTTCGGTTGGTCATTCATCCCGAACCAGATGCCCAATTAAATCGATTGCAAAATTCCGATGATAAAATGAATTGGTCTCCTCAAGCAAAGGGCAGTGTGGTATTATTTTTATTTACGGTGATATGCTGGATATTCTCCAGTAAATTTAATCAATGGGTTGGGGTAATTCAGTTCGATCGTATGATCGCAATTCTGATTACCGCTTTGGCACCGGCCCTTGGTTTAATATCATGGAAAGAATTGGAAGATAAAATTCAATGGGGTATACTGCTCTTATTCGGCGGCGGCCTTTGTTTATCTGTTATCCTGACGAAAACAGGCACAACAAAATGGTTGGCCACTGCCATTCTTGATTCCATTGCAGGTGCGCCGGAATGGTTGATCATCATGGTCTGTATTGGTTTTATGATTTTCTTGACAGAATTAGCATCCAATACGGGATCAGCAGCGATCTTGATTCCGGTCATGATGGCATTGGCGGATCAATTTAGTCCTGCCATGACCTATGCCCTTGTATTTGGCATTGGTGTTGCGGCTACTTGTGCCTTCATGTTGCCTGTAGCTACCCCGCCGAATGCATTGGTTTACGGTACTGGATATATTAAACAGAAGCAAATGCTTCGTGCTGGGCTTCTGTTGAATATCATTGGGATATTTGTTGTATTTACAGCCGTGAGCTTATTTGCATAACGTGATGACATTTTCAAGACAAAGGTGGCTCTTTCTCATTATAATTTTTCCCGTTACGGTCATCATTGGATGTGAGGATTCAGAAAAGACACCTGACGAGACCGTTGTTCCCCAAGACACTACAACCAAACAGGATACTTTCCCATCCCTCGGGTACGACGGACCTTATTATCCCGATTCCGTTTATTATGGCAGGGAGAAATATGTTGAATACTACGCAGGAGATTTACCTATAATTCTATCAGCGCCCCACGGTGGCAGGCTTACACCTGATGAAATTCCTGACCGGACATATGGCACAACCGTAACAGATGATAATACATACGAATTAACCAAGACCGTTATGGATACAATGGTCGCAAGGTTTGGCGGTCGGCCTCACGTGATCCTCTGTCGATTGAAACGGACAAAATTGGATGCAAACCGCGACAGTGTAGAAGCGGCTCAGGATGATAAGTATGCCCTGCGGGCCTGGCAGGAGTATCATCATTATATTGGTATTGCAAAAAAGAAGATTGAGACAGATTATGGGAGTGGCCTATTCTTTGATATGCACGGGCATGGAAGGAATCCCGATGGATTCTATGACCTCAGAAATTGGTTGGGATATTTACTATCTGGAAGTGAATTAGATTTATCAGATGCGGTTTTGAATACCAATAACTTTAAGAATGAAACCAGCATCCGGGCCCTCGTGGATTCCTCCTCCTCTTCATTTATTGAGGTACTAAGAGGGGCAAACAGCTTCGGGGCAATATTAGATAGCCTAGGGTTTAAAAGTGTCCCAAGTGTGAATGATCCCGGGCCTGGCGGTATGCGCTATTTTTCTGGTGGATACAATACGGTCCGCCACGGATCGAAGAACGGAGGAATGATCAGTGCAATTCAGGTGGAGGCCCCTAAACCAGGGATACGGGAGAATCAAACCACATGGTCAAAATATTCATCAGCGTTTGTGTCAACAATATATATATATTACACAAGACACTTAAAGCGTAACTTGAGTAATTAATTTTTCAATGTATCATATAATAATTTAGCCGCAGCAGGTGCCATCTCAAAGTTAGAGTGGCCCACTTCCGGTACTGTAACTTTAGTCCAATTAAATTCTGTTTCCAGGGAATTTGCCATTGATTTGGCCTTGGCGTAAAAAGTATTTCCCCTTTCAAAACGGTGTTCTCCCTGGCGCATGGCTTCTTCGGTTTTTCTGAGAGAAGAAGCATTTGGATCAGTATCATTTTCTCCTAAAAGAATTACTAAATCCAGTCCAAATTTTCCTTTAATAATTTCTTCTGTCATGGGTGAATTTTGAAATCCGTATGGAAATGCCTCGGTAAAATCTGTCATGGTGTACCACCCCGCATTGGCGGCAACAAATATTTTTGCATTTGTCGGATGGGTAAATAAGGCATATCGGTGAACAAATTGCGAGCCTGCGGAATGGCCATAAATTCCATATGTTTCGAAAGTAGTAATCTTTTCGGATTTCAAATATGTAAATATAGGTTCAATGATAGCAAAGGTCCACTTCGCCGAATCCACGAGAACACCATCGTCGTACATGCCACCTAAGTTATATCCAGCTGATCCAGGAAATTTAGTTTCATCAAATTCAGGACATACAACTAAAAAATTGTACTCCCGTGCCGGTTCAACCCAATCGATGCAATAATTTGAGCCATTTCGACTGGCGCCATGCATCACAAATATAATAGTAATATCTTTAATTGTTGAATCTGGGAGATATGTATGGACAGTGATTGGCATATCCGATAGGGGTGCGTATTTATCAAATGTGAATTTTCCAACCCCTTGGGGAACCAGGGCCGTCGTTTTTACAATTTCCTCTTCAGGTTCCGTAAGTGACTCTGTACATGATATCATTATGGTTAAGCACCATAACGGTATTAATCTTGAAAAAGAAATAAAGTGTAAAATATTTATCATTTTGTTAAATTATCACTAAAATATTATGGCAAAATTGAGAAGACATTGCCAAATAATACAATCAAATTACCGAATAAATAATTATATGAATAACACAGAAAAAAGAATTGTCATTTTATGCCACCGCGCATTTAACTATATGTTGAATAAAACAGGGAATATGCTTATTCGCTATCGTCCTAAAGATGTTGTGGCCGTTATAGATAAAGAAAAGTCAGGAATCTTTGTAGAATCAGAATTAGGATATGGTGGCAATATTCCAGTAGTTGAAAATTTTGAAGCATGTAAAATATTTAAACCGGATACATTGGTGCTTGGGAATGCATCTCAGGGTGGATTTATTAGTGATGAATATCGAAACGAAATCAAAAATGCCATTATGTCTGGGTGTAACATTATTAGTGGTATGCATCAATTTCTTCAAGATGACCCTGAATTAGCTAATTTGGCGGAAAAATATAATGTAACCTTAACTGATTTGAGACGGCCCCCAAAACCGCCGAATTTTCCAAAGGGATCATGGCAGGATCGAACCATTCCTGTGTTGCTCATTGTGGGTACCGATTGTGATACAGGCAAAATGACGACAGGCTGGGAAATTACGCAACGGTTAAAAGAGCGTGGACGAAAAGTAGAATTTATTGGAACAGGCCAAACTGGAATATTGCTCAGTGGTTCCGGCGTACCCATTGATGCGGTTACGGCTGATTTTATGGCAGGGGAAATAGAGCATGTTATTGATCAATGTCCAGATGACACTGAATTGGTGATTGTAGAAGGCCAAGGGTCTTTGACTAATCAATATTATGCTGGCGTTACATTGGGATTGCTCCATGGCGCTATGCCCGACTATATGATTATGACTCACGATCCCGGTCGCCCCGAAGATGTGACTGATTTACCTATTTCTTCGATGAAGCAGGTCATGGAACTTCATGTGGATTTAATGAAGAATTTTAGAGATTCAAAATTCTTGGGTATTAATCTACTGACATTTAAATTTTCTGATGAAGAAGCGATGTCTGAGATTGAGAAAACAGAAAAAGAATATGGTATTGCCACGACAGATTTGGTGCGATTTGGGGATATGAATTTTATGGATCAAATTGAAAAGGAGTTGATATGATGAAAAAATATTGTGCCATATTAGTTCTAACCTTTGTTGGATGCTCATCATCGGGTCCATCTAATGGTGGTGTTTATTTTGAATCATCCCAAAAAGTGCACCATTCTAAAAATGGAATGGTAGTTACGGGCCATCCTTTGGCGACAAAAGCAGGTGTGGATATTTTGGCCAAGGGAGGGAATGCTGTTGATGCAGCAGTGGCTGCAGCCTTTACATTGGCCGTTGTTGAACCATCCATGAATGGTATTGGCGGCCGAAATCAAATATTAATTTATTCTCCAGAAACAGGGTACCATGGGATTGATGGTACCACGGCAGCACCCCAGGATTACGATTTTGAAAATGCACCCAAAAAACGCTATGGGTATCCCAGTATTGGAATTCCGGGCGTGGTAAAAGGATTAACAAAAGCACAAGCAGATTTTGGTTCATTAGCGCTGAAATCCATTATGAATCCAGCCATTGAGATTGCAGATAAAGGCCATGCACTCATTGCTGGAGAAGCAATTCGTCAATCCATGGTGAATAAACAATTAAACGAATTCGAAGGGACGCGGCAGCATTTTCTCCAAACGGATGGTTCTCCCATGGTACCAGGGCAATGGTTTGTACAAAAAGACTTGGCGAATGTATTGCAAGCAATTGCAGATAATGGTCCTGATGTTTTTTATTCTGGATGGATTGCAGAAAAAATTGTGGCAGATAATCTCGCTAATGACGGTGTGCTTAGTATGAAAGCGCTGGCCGATTACGAGGCTGAAGTTTCTCATATTGTAACAGGCTCATATAGAGGGTATGATCTTTCGGCACTTTGGATGCCTTCCTTTGGTGCCATAACCATTGAGGCTTTACATATACTTGAGTCCTTATCTGATGATTTAACAAATAATATGGAATGGGGAGAGGCGGTTTATCACGCCATTGAATCCGCTTATTTAGATCGAAAAAATCAAAAATCATTATTGGATGCCGAAAAACTTACTTCTAAAAAATGGGCAGAGAAGCGAGCGGCTGAAATACACAATGAACAAGCATTTGAAGATTGGGATGATTTACCTGAATCTTTTACAGCACCCATGGGGCATACAACACACTTAACTGTGGTGGATAAAAATGGAATGGTTGTTTCCCTTACTCAAACGGTAGGTACGATCATGGGATCTAAAGTTGTTACACCGGGATTGGGATTTGTCTATGCTCAAACATTGGGGGGGTATTTGGGGGAAGTAAAACCCGGTCAAAGAGCAGCATCTCATATTTCACCCATAATTGTATCAAAAGATGGTTCACCCATTTTAGCATTAGGGGCGGCGGGTGGTGCCAAAATTCCATCTGCAATTGTAGCCGTAATTAGTCGGGTTATTGATCAGAATCATTCTTTGGATAAAGCCATGGCACTCCCGAGAGTCTATCCACAAAAAGAGGGTATTGATTTGGAATGGACGGGTACAGATGCATGGTCAAAGGCCGATAGTACATATTTTATTAGTATGGGGCATGTCGTATCGATTCAAAGAGGGAAAGGAAGATTTGGTCGTGTGCATGCTGTGCAAAAAAATAGTAAAACGGGAGAGTGGATTGGCGTGGCTGACCCCGATTGGGAGGGCAGTGCGGGCGCACCAAATTAAATGATGAAATTATCTTTTACCACATTTAGAGTTAATTGTACCCATCCATTTGGGATTTCCAGAAGTTCGCACGATTATTATGATATTGTTTATGTGTATCTTAAAGGAGAGGGGATTGTGGGTCGTGGAGAAGCAGCGCCTTCTGCTCGGTATAATGAATTTTCGAAAGATATAATAAATATACTCGAATGCGGAATCTCTTTACCGGATTCCATGACTGATCCGGTTGAATTTTCAAATCATGTTTTGCCCCAATCCAAAGGAATTAAATCATTAGAAGTGGCTTTGTCTATGGCCATCTTAGATTGGTGGTGTCAAAGAGAAGGTATTTCTCTATGTGAATATTTTGGTGCGAATCCTGAAAAGATGCCAAAGACATCTTTTACAATTTCTATTGGTGATATGGATCTTATCCCTGAGAAAGTTGCTGAAGCAGCACCTTACCATATTCTAAAAATAAAACTGGGTATGGGTGAGAAACAGGATAAGGAAATCATGAATGCGATTCGGGCAGAAACAGATACATTAATCCGTGTCGATGCCAATGAAGGTTGGGATCTCGAAACCGGTATCAAAATGTGCCATTGGCTGTCGGAACGTAATGTGGAGTTTGTTGAGCAGCCATTTAAATCAACAAATTTAAAGGATACGGCCACTTTAAGGACCCAATCGCCACTACCACTGGTTGCGGATGAAAACAGTCTGAATTCCAGCGATATACCCGGGATACATGGTATTTTTGATGGAATCAATATTAAACTGATGAAGTGTGGAAATCTATTTGAAGCCTTGAAGATGGTAAAAATGGCACGTGAAAGGGATATGAGCATCATGCTGGGATGTATGATTGAGTCTTCAGTGGGAATCACTGCAGCGGCCCATTTATCCCCTTTAGTCGATTATGCCGATTTAGATGGGCACCTGCTCATTAATAATGATCCATATCTGGGAGTAACTGTAGAAAATGGAAAATTGGTATTGCCTCAAGGGAATGGTTTGGGAGTATCTATAAATTCCAATCATAATAATTTAATATAATATGAAAATACTGGGCATAGAACATATTGGAATTGCGGTGAATAGCATAGATAAGGATGCACCGTTTTGGAAGCATATACTTAAAATATCTCATACCGGAACAGAAGTAGTGGAAGACCAGGGGGTCACAACTGATATTTACGATACAGGTAAAGGTAAAATTGAATTATTAGAATCTATGGGTGGAGATACTCCGATTGGAAAATTTTTGGAAAACCGGGGGCCAGGAATACATCATGTATGTTATGAAGTAGAAGATGTAACAAAAGCAATAAAAGAACTTAAAGAATTAAATATACAAATTTTATCTGATGAACCAACTATAGGAGCCGAAGGCTATAAAGTAGTGTTTATCCACCCAAAGAGCACCGGTGGCGTATTGGTTGAGTTGGCTGAAAAGCCTTAATCTTTTTCCATCTCTTTCACCGTTTCTAAGATATAATCCCAACTCTTCTTTAAATGATCCAAGGATGTGCCAGCTTGGCCCACAGAAAATCGAATGATATATTGGCCATTTAATTTGGTGTGGGTGAGATATATTTTTCCACTTTCATTAAGTGAATTGACCAGATTTTCGTTGAATTCATTTCCG
>Ga0233433_10002706_pt1 | contig 15167 bp, 13 predicted proteins | sample SI_122_August201_5_FD_179868 | JGI IMG/M metagenome (GOLD analysis project Ga0233433, IMG submission 179868) | Seawater microbial communities from Saanich Inlet, British Columbia, Canada - SI_122_August2016_100_MG | ecosystem: Environmental > Aquatic > Marine > Inlet | place: Canada: British...
GATTTGTCCTCTCAAGCGGTAAATAGACACAACCCGTTAGCGTATTGCTCGTTAAACCGCCGCGCTGATGGCCTGCTGCTTTCCTGATTACTTCTACTCTGTTTATTTATTCGTTCAATTAACGTGATTGGATCACTTTTGCCCGACTGGACCCTTTTTAAACCTTAGTTAGCCTCGTGGTCCAGCCACGCATCCTTGCTTCTCCAGCACTGATTCAACCAGAGCGCGGCATCGCCGATTTCTCCAACTTCAGTTGAGACCACTTTTACGGTGATATTGTTAACGACACCACTCATGCAGCGCCAGCAGTCAGCGTCAGTAGGTTGGTAGCCAATAGTTACATCTAAAATCCGGGCGTCCTCGTTGATGGATTGCAAAATGACGCCGAAGCCACCTATTTTTGGGGTGAGCAAGTGCTTGTATGGCGACACTCCGGCCAGGTGCTTTTCCGGGGTGAACCTGGTTCCCTCAGGAAAGAGCATTAATGCGCCTTGTTCGTGGCTAAGATTTAGCGAAGCCTTCTCCGCCACCTGGAGGTCGAGAAGCCTGGAGTTGGGGTCTTTTTTACGCTGCATGCGGGGGAAATCCAGTACCAGACAGACCCATCCAAGCACTGGCACCCATAGCAGCTCTCGCTTGATAACAAATTGCAATATAGGGCCACTACGGCAAATGAGCGTCTGCAGAATAAAAATATCAAACCAACTCTGATGATTACAGATAATCAGTGATTTACCGGGCCTGGACAGGTCGTCTAAACATTCTTGGGGGTCCTCTATGTTGAGGCTAATTTTGAGAATTTGGGTCAGGTACCAGGTGTCGACGCTGACAGCCGCTTTATAGATCAGGCTAACAAGCGTAAACATGGCTTTGTTGACTGGTGCTATAGGGAGCAGGATGCGAACTATTGCAGCTAGTATCAAACCGGGCAACCAAATGAGCAGATTTGCCGTGATAAACATAAACGATATGAGGCTGCGTAGGTGATTGATTGCGTCGGTTATACGTGGGTTCATAATGGTTAGGGGAATTTAGCCGGCTAGGTAAAGATGATCTTCGATTATCAAACATTGTCAGGTTTTTTCCAAATGAGCTGAGCTGTGTTTTGGTTTCAATTGGTTAGTTATACAGTACCTAACGACATAAGGGTCTTGAATTTCGGCCTGTTCAGGCATAGGAGTGATCCAAAAATTTGATTCAGGCGTAACTAGGGTGAGTTTCACCTTAAGCAACATTACCAAATGAAGATTGACATTCGATCTGACCTGTTCCAAAGGCAAGCGATGCATGCACAGGATTGCAGCCGCTGCCTGCAAGCCATCAGCAGGGATCAGGACAAGACGGCGTTTATTGCTTTGGTCACGTGCTTCGCCCCAGACTTGAAATCCTTTCTGAAATCGACTGGCGGGCAGAACTTGAATAGTCTCGAGGCGGACGTTCAGGAGGTCATGATTGAATCCTGGCAAATTATTGCTGATTATTCTGCCTCTGGCGCCACGGCATCTAGCCTGGTTTCCAGGATTGTCAGAAATCTAACGATGCAGGACACCTTTGCCTCAGTGCGACCCGACAGCACTGCTTTAAAGGTCGATGTCCTGCTGGCTAATGTTGCAGCCAGGTATCGAAAATGTCGGTTTTGAGTATCTCGTCTGGGTGTTCCGGTGCTGTTGGGTTCGAGGTCAGCATTAATGGTAAGTAAGCACCCAAGTCCTGAGTTGTTGGTTGAATACGTATCTGGTGCATTGTCGATTGCTCGGGCAATCTCGATTACCACCCATCTACATTTTTGCCAGAATTGTCGTCAGGCAACTGTGTTGTTGACAGAAATTGGCGGCCATCTACTACGGGAAAGTGATGTGCTAACAGTGTCTGACGGTTTACTAGAGAAGGTGTTAACTAATCTCGATGAATCAGCGGGCGAAGGTCAGGTGACGGGTCGCGAGGTAGTGTCTCCACCCGACCAGGTCATAGCCTCGTTACCCCTATTTGTTCAGCGGTTTTTTCCTGACGGATGTATAAAGTGGCGGTTCGTTTCGCCTTCGTTGAAAACGGCATCGATCAGTGTTGGCGAGGAAGCTTATGAACTAGCGGTCGATCTTATCAATGCGGGTGGTAAAGCACCTGAGCATGATCATCGCGGCAGGGAAATTACTGTGGTTCTCAAGGGTAGTTTTTCAGATGCCGAGGGCGTTTATCATTCTGGTGATTTCATGACTAGAGAGGTTGGCAGCGTGCATAGGCCATTTGCTTCCCTTAACGAACCTTGTATCTGTTTGTCAGTATTGTCGGCCCCCATAAAACTGACCGGGTTAAATCGGATATTTAATCCCTTCCTGAGTTTTTCCCCCAGTTGATGATTCCCATTGGTAATCCTGTGGATCACGATTTCCCGGGATCATACATTCTCTTCGATATACTCTCGTTTATGACGGCCGCCATGCCGCCACCTTGATCCAGGCTCCTGGCATTAACGCTTGATAGGCACTGATACTGATTCGTGCTGGATGTTTCACATCAAATTAGCAGGACAGCAGGCGTCTTCACGGTAGTATCCTAGGAAAGGCCTTGTCAGGGAAATGACTGATGTTTTCGTGGGAGTATTAGTCCACTTTGATTGGATCGGATGAGAGTAATTACGTATTATCGGTAGGTAATTGTTCAAGATAATCAGCACTTGGAGCGCAAATGACCTATCCACTCAATGGTATAAAAGTTCTTGATATGTCGCGTGTACTGGCTGGCCCGTTCGCCGGTCGGATGTTGTCGGACCTGGGTGCTGAGGTTGTTAAACTTGAGCCTCCAGAAGGTGATATTACGCGAATGTGGGGTCCTAAAATAGCAGGTATTTCAGGCTATTTTCATCAACAGAATGCCGGTAAAAGGAATATATCAGTTGATTTGCGCAGTCCTAAGGGAGTGAGCCTGGTGAAAGACCTTATCAGGGAGGCCGATGTGTTAATCGAGAATTTTCGGCCCGATGTAATGCCGCGTCTTGGCTTGGATTACGACACGCTGGCGGCAATTAATCCTCAGTTGATTATGCTGTCAATTTCTGGGTTTGGTATTAATAATCCGGATAGCAATCGAGCTGCCTATGCCCCGGTTGTGCATGCTGAAACAGGGCTGGTGACTCGACAGGCGAAGGTAAGTAACGCCTTCCCTGCTGATATTGGGGTCTCTGTTGCCGATACCAATGCGTCTCTGCATGGCTTGGTTGGTCTACTTGCTGCACTTTATGCTCGGCAATCCAGTGGTCAAGGCGATCATATCGACCTGGCTATGGTAGATGCTACGGTCGTGACAAACGATGGCATGAACTTCGCGTTGGCGGGTGTTAATCATGCTGTCCAAAATGAAGTGCACGAGACCAGCGGAGGTTTGCTGATTTTGGCGGGCGAATTCAAATTCATCTGGCATCAGCTTAATACCATTGGTAATGTTGTTGATGGCCTCAATGGCGCAGCGGGCGTTGACCTGCAAGAAAAAATTAGCGCGAGAAGGGCTGCTGCCAGATATTTTTTCTGTGAAACCTGTAAGACCAGAGACGAGGTGATTGATGCCCTTGACCGAATGAATATTGCCTGGGGCGATGTTCGCCCAGCAACCCAGATCAGAGAGCTGGAATGTGTTCAATCCAGAGGCACCATAGCCGAGGTTGATGACCGTCAGGGCGGGACTCGTCCCACGCCACAGTCGCCGTATCGTTATCGCAATCTTCAATCCCAGGTACGGGCGGGGGCATCCTATTTAGGTGAACATAACGCCATGATACTGGAAGAATGGTTAGGTCTGAGTGAAAGCGAAATCGCTCACTACAGCGAGGTGCTGATTGCACAGGCCCGTAGTGATTGAGTCGTCTAATAGACTTAGGGACCTTGCTCAGAAACCGAATCGAGTGCACGAAAAAAGGGTAACCCCTATTGGCTCTGAGAGCCGATAGTGAGCCTTTTGGTCGCAGTTTATGGAGGGTCATAGTTCGGCCCGGATGCATTCCAGGCCAGAGGCCTGAGGGCTAGCGCATCCTCTCTACTAGAAGCATAAGAGGTTGTGTGAGATTAAGAGTTTTTCAGCGATTTATTTTATTTGGAATCAACGATGAGCAAAGTTCTAATTAGATACCAGGTTTACTTTGGGCTGTTACTGTTGCTATCGGCTTGCAGCGGCCCGATGGAGACCTATGACACACTGATTCGTAATGCGTCTCTCATTGACGGCCTGGGTAATCCGGCTCGAACGGCAGATATTTATATCAAAGATGGTCTTATTGCTAAGGTAACTGGTAGCGGAGAAATAAACGCAGATTCTACTGCGACTATTGATGCCCGGGGTCGTGTCGTGACGCCAGGATTTATTGATATTCACTCTCATGGCGATCCTCTGGTAACGCCGGGATTTGAAAATTTTCTCGCTCAGGGTGTCACCACGATTACCTTGGGTCAAGATGGTAGTAGCCCGAACGTGGAAGATTTGGGGGGCTGGCTGGCTACAGTAAGAGCCAATGGAATTGGAGTCAACCTGGCTATGTTTGTTGGCCACGGCACTTTACGTAACCTGGCCGGTATTGGCCGAAAGGCAAACCCATCTGAGGATGAACTGCAGCGTATGGTCGGACTTTTGGATGGGGCGCTCGATTATACCTTCGGTCTGAGTACTGGTCTTGAATATAACCCTGGCCTGCATGCCTCACAGGCGGAATTGATCACTCTTTCGCAAACAGTAGGTGCGCGTCATCGGGTCATTATGAGTCATATGCGAAATGAGGACGATGATCAACTCGAGCAGTCCATCGCTGAGTTATTGCATCAAGGCCGGCATGCCCGAGTGCACATTGCCCATTTGAAATCCGTTTATGGTAAGGGCAGGGCTCGTGCGGAAGAATTGTTAGCTGTGCTGGCGCGGGCGCGGGCGGCAGGTGTCGCTATAACCGCCGATGTCTATCCTTATATTGCAAGTTATACCGGCATATCGCTGTTGTTTCCGGTATGGGCCAAGACCAGTGAAGATTTTGTCATTGCAAAAAGGGATCAAAGGGAGGCTCTGGAGGCCTACCTGGTAGAGCGTATTGGCAGGAGAAATGGCCCGGCGGCCACTTTAATGGGAACCGACCCTTATACCGGTAAGACGCTAGCTGACTTGGAGGTGGAGTTGGGGCTACCGTTTGAAAAAATACTCATAGATGTAATAGGTCCCCAGGGTGGAGGTGCTGCCTACTTCATTATGGACGATGAACTCCAGTCCCGCTTGCTCCAAGATAACTATGTGACGGTGTCATCGGATGGCAGTCCAACGGCATTTCACCCGCGCGGTCATGGCACCTTTGCTAAGATAATCGAAGAGTATGTGGTGGCAAGAAATTTACTGTCACTCGAAGAGGCTATCAGAAAAATGACCTCCTTCTCTGCATCAATCCTCGGGCTTGAGGATCGGGGCAGCATAGAACCAGGCAAGGTGGCAGATCTGGTTATATTTGAACCGGAAAATATTAGGGCAAAAGCGACTTACCCCGCGCCGCTGCAACTCGCGCAGGGGTTCGATGTGGTCATGGTGAATGGAAAAATCGCCTTTCAGGCGGGCGTAACCAAGACGATTCGAGCGGGTTCAGTCTTAAAGCCTGCAAAGGTGAAACAAACCTCAGCAGAATAGATGCTGGTTTGGCCGTGTATTAATCAGACCAATGAGTGAAAAGCCGGGTCGTTTCAGAACCTGAGAGTCAGCTACCACAAAAATCAGGGCAAGAAGAGATTTGCTGAGGCTTCCGCTGAAGGTGATTAGCTATTTGTGGGTTCTGCTGCCACTAGAGACTCGAATTGGTATGGCTGTTGCCGCAGTTATTGGGTAAGTCAGTGACTGCAGTTCGATAATTGGACTGTTGAGCCATTTTGGTAACAGGTTGGTGATTCAGGTTGTGCGGTACCTTGCTCCGAGAAGCGCTCCCAGAGGCCGTCTGCGTTCCCATTCTTGAAGTTTACTGTGGATTTTAATTGACCACTTTTATAGTACTCAACTGCGATACCGTTATATTCTCCATTTTTATAATTAGCTTTATCTGCCAGTTGACCGTTTTCATAGAAACTTTCGGACAGCCCGTCTTGTTGGTCTCCTTTATAGTGGGCCCGGTCTTCCAACTGCCCGGTTTTGTAGAAACTCTCTTCGATCCCATTTCCATCCAGATAGTTACCCTTATACTTCAACTCACCGCTTTCATAGAACCCGGTGGTAGCCCCATTTAAGCGACCATCTTTGTAGTTCCATTGATATTCTAATTGGCCATTTTCGTAGAAGATTTCTGAGAGGCCATCCCACTTGCCTTTTATATAGGCAGTTTTTTCTTTGAGTTCCCCATTCGTATGGTATTGAGTAGATGCACCGGAGAAGAGTTTTTTGGTATTTGAATCATAGGCTAGACCATCAGTTATGGTGAGTTCATCGTAAGCAACCTCGGTGCCATATGAGATAGAGACGAAGAAAACGGAGAACAACATCAAAAGCGGGTTCATTTGTGCTCCTAGGGGTCAGTTGTTTAAGTATCTCATTTTATATTCATCATAAACACAAGAAAAAATAGGGAGCCACACTGGGCCTGTGCTTGCTTGAGAGCTAGTGGTGGTCAGGCTGGGATTGTATTATCGGCGGGTAGCAGCAAACTACCAAGGCTGTTGCTGATAATTAAACACAGCTAGTCAACGTGCCTTGGCTAAAGCGCCTGATCGACTGTCTTTGTCGGCTGTGCCGAGGCAGCACCGGGCATATATCGCCTGGATGCTTAGCGTCTGAATGGGCACGCCTCGTCTAGATGGAGTGCCAATGTCGCGTCGACCTGCCGTAGAAACTTAACATAATGACCAGATCAGATCTCGCGTAACGGTCTAGTTAATCGACTGTGATATAACGTTCCAGTCGAGCAACTTCCTGTTCGTCGACATATTTACCTATTTCCCGCCGGAACTGTTCTATATTGGTATACGGGCGATACTCGAGGAATTCGTGCACCATCTTCCTGCTCATGCCTGGAATGGTGGCGAATTCTGCTGCCGTTGCTGAGTTCAGGCCCAGCGGTACAAACACATACTGTTCGAATCGGGCTACCTCTGTGGCATCGACATACTTGCCTATTTCTCTACGAAATTGCTCGATAGAAGTGTAGGGTCGATACTCTTCAAATTCGTGAGCCATCTTGCGATTAATCCCTGGCACCAGCATGATCTCTGCTCTGCTGGCAGTATTCAAATTGATTGCAACGAAGAGTCCTTCATGCAGATGAGCTATATCTGCTGCCGAGAGAGCATCGCCGAGAATAGTGTCTAGTTCAGCTGTACTGGATAATGGCCGGGATGCGATGATGCGTGCTGCCAGAGCCAGATTCAGATCTGGCAGGGTGGCTAGACGCGCCTGGGCAGCTAGATTTGGGTTCAATACGCCCTGGCCGGCTGGTGAGTGGGCAGTAGCGGTCCCGGAAAGCAGGGTAATACTGATCAGTGCTAGAATTGGTTGTAGTCTCATAACAGCGGCTTCTCCAGAAAGCTTAAACAGGGCATGATTATCAACAGGCTCAGAACAATTAGCAATAGGCTGTGGTTTATTTGGGTTGTCCTCGCCATGCCCTTAACGGTAGTGACGGCTCAATATATTGCCGGGTACATCTATTACGGAGAATACCTGCATGTGACCGGCGAATTGTCGGCACGGTTACTGATGCTCACCCTTGCCGTTACGCCCTTGCGGCTGGCCTGGCCCAAGTCTGGCTGGACCCAGTGGTTGCTACGAAATCGACGATATATAGGCGTTGCCTCATTCGTTTATGCCGTGCCGCACCTGGTTGCATACCTGGCTAAAGTCGGTTTCATGAAAGGCTTTGGTGAAGATCTTCTCGAACCCGGGATGTGGACAGGCTGGTTAGCTTTGCTTTTATTTGTGCCCTTGGCGATCACTAGTAACACGATCGCTGTGCGCCGGCTTGGGAAAAACTGGCGCACGCTGCATAAACTGGTCTATGTGGCAGCGATATTCACTTTTCTGCACTGGCTGCTGGTCGCCTATGACCCATTACCTGCTTTGATACACGCGGGTATATTAGTTTTGTTGATGGCTTACCGTCTTTATAAATTAGTATTAAGCAGACGGTTCACTACTATTTGAGTTGTGAAAAGAAAGCAAGTAGCTCAGCGGCACCTGAAATGTCAGCTGCCCGGCCGCCAGAAATGGGCGGGTACTCAAGGGTTAGCGAGGGTACGACGTGCCCGGACCCTTCAAGGGTATATAAACGTACCTCAACGGCATTATCAGGATGAAACCAACGATCCAGAATGACTCGACTGTGTGGGTTACCGTCAACTTCGGGTAGTATTTGGCGCTGAGAAGTTTCCGGTAGTTCAGCTAATGCACGCCAGTACCCAACTGAAGCTGGAACGGAAAGCACAGTTCCGCGGGAGGCGTCGGTTCCGACTCTGACCGTACCACCCAGATAGGGCGAGATAGGGTCCGTGGTGCCGTTAAAGGAGGCAATAGAAACGGCAATGCCGCTACTTTGGCAGTCGGAGTTTTCCGGGCTTGGCAGGCTGGCGCTGAATATACCGATGCCGCGCATTAGTTCGGGTTTTTCCAGGGCCAGCCTGAAGGCCATATGGCCACCATTGGAATAGCCGGCTACGAATACCTGTTTTTCATTTACTTGGTATTCCGAAGTTAAGGACTTGATTAACGCTGATAGAAAAGTAACGTCGTCAATACCCGCCTGGTTGGCCGTATAGGATGCATTGCTACGACAGTCATTCCAATGGTTATCTATGCCGTCTGGAAAGGCAACAATGAAATTGTATTTTTCTGCTTGCTCATCAAATTCGCTCCCAAGCCATGTACGAAAAAGGGCTTCGGATTGCTGGGAAGCATGAAGCATGATCAGTAATGATGCACCGTGTCTGGCCTTGGCAGGGACATAAACGCCATAGTTTCGAATCGACTGATCTATTTTGAATTGGTGCCTGCTATATTGCCCTGAAAATGGTTCAGCAGTGAAAGCTGCCAACCAGGTGGTCAGCAGCAAAAAAAATACCAGGCCTTTCCAAATCATTTTATTTGCTCTCTCTGGATGCGAAAAGTTTTTGTTTTTTAAGCCTACCATGTTCTTTCATTGAAGCTTAATTGGGAAACATTTCTCTACTGAAAAACAAACGACCTTCCTATACTGGCGTACTGCTTTACAGCTGCGGTAGGGTCAACGCATTTCTGGGCAGGCTATGCTGCATCAGGGATCGGGGCAATTTGCGTGGTTAGTTCCGGTGATGTTGCGACTATAGTAAATGTCCTAACCCCCTTTATTATCAGAGAGCTTGAACAAGCGTCACATTAGGTTTGGGCTGAGTCTAGCTGGCTGGTTCCCTTATCGCTTCACAGATAAAAATTTATTGGCGGAGCTCATCATGAAAACAACTGTCTATAATTTGTTCAAGTGCTGCTTGATTATGGGTTTGGCTGCCTGTAGCGATGAAACACTTAATCCGGCAGATACTCTTTATATTCGAGGCAACATTATCACCGTTGATAATGACAAACCCCTGGTAGAAGCCCTGGCAACTAAGGATGGGCTTATTTTAGCAGTTGGTGCTACAGATGAGTTATTGATTCTTAAAGGGCCATTAACCAAGGTGATTGATCTCAGAGGACAGACCGTTGTGCCTGGTTTTATTGATGCGCATAGCCATTTTGCAGGGGTTGGAACGCAAGCTATGGTCGCCAATCTACTGCCGGCTCCGGATGGGCCTGTTAATACTATCGCCGAATTACAGGCAGAAATTCGTCACCACATTGAAACCTCACCCATTGTTAAAAAATATAATGTCGCCATTGGTTTCAATTACGATGACTCCCAGTTAGCGGAAAAACGGCACCCAGACAGGCATGATTTAGATGCGGTCTCAACTGAGATCCCAATAGTAGTTATGCATCAGTCCGGTCATTTAGGCGCGTACAATTCAAAGGCGCTTGAATTAATGGGCATAAGCGCTGCGACTCCAGATCCCTCCGGCGGCGTCATCGAGAGACAAACCGATGGAAAAACCCCCAGTGGAGTGATGCAAGAGAATGCCCACTTCATGATATTTTTCAAATTGATTCCTGATTTCACCAGGCCCGATTTGATGGAATTGTACAAGGCCGGTGAATACGCCTACCTGTCAAATGGGTTTACCACGGTTCAAGAGGGCAAGACGGACCTGAATACGCTCAGGCTGCTGCCAGAGTTAGCCGCGTCTATGGGTTTCGATGTCGATATTATCTCTTACCCGGATGTTGCCGGAATTGCTGATGATGCCGTGCTGGCGGAGTTGCCGTTTTCCTCAGGCTATGTCAATGGCTTTAGAATCGGTGGCATCAAATTGACATTTGACGGCTCTCCTCAAGGTAAAACAGCCTGGTTCACGGAACCCTACTTGAAGGTGCCGGAGGGGCAACCATCGAAATACTCAGGTTATCCTGCCTTTTCTGATGAAAACGCGCTGAAGTGGATGTCTCTGGCATTTGATAACCATTGGCAGTTACTGGTCCATGCAAATGGTGATGCAGCAATCGACCAATTAATCCGTCTGGTCGAACAGTCTGGAGGCCAACTTGAGGGCAAGGACCACCGTACTGTCATGATACATGGTCAGTTCACCCGGCAAGACCAGGTAAAACGTCTACAGGATCTAGGCGTGTTCCCTGCACTCTACCCGATGCATACCTTCTATTGGGGAGATTGGCATCGGGACTCTGTGGCAGGCCCTGAGCGAGCACAGCATATCTCGCCGACGGGCTGGATGATTGACGAAGATATGATGTTCAGCATCCACTCGGATGCGCCGGTGACTTTCCCGAACTCAATGCGGCTGCTTGATAGTGCTGTTAATAGAACTACTAGATCGGGCAGAGTGCTTGGTCTAGAGCACCGAATCTCGCCACAGAATGCTTTAAAAGCCTTGACTATCTGGGCGGCTTATCAGCATTTTGAAGAATCTATAAAAGGTTCATTAGTTGCTGGCAAGCAAGCCGACTTGGTTATTTTGGATCAAGACCCCCTAACCGTTGAGCCGCTTGAACTAAAGAATATCAAAGTAATGGCGACCATAAATAACGATAAAACCGTCTTTACACGGATCGATTGAATTAGGCTTTTGCAGAGGTGCAGCCTGGCTCTGTTAGTTGCCCGCAGCCCTGATAACAGGATGGATAACAGGATTGAGAAGGTGCTATAACTTGGTGGTAAATTGTCCAGCATTTAAGGGTAAGAAGCATAGTTCGGGTAGGTAAGTCGAGAAATTGATTATGCCGTGTTTACGGTAATTGGGCAGATGCAGTAATGAAAATAAGTCTGTTCTACCCTCTATTCAAGCTCGCCCCAGCGGGGTATCGCAGTAATGTGCTTGCCCTTGTCTTTCTTGCAGTGGCCTCGTTCCTGGTTCATCAAATCCTGGATGGTTTAGGTTGGTGGTATTACCGTTTTGGGCGAGCCCTGATTGCTATGGTTTTTGGCATCAGTTACTTGCATGTTGAGAGGTGGATTAAAACTAAAAAGACTAAAGGCTCAACCTGATACGGCTACTGTGGGTAGTATTTAGTTGTATCCATGTCTGGTCTATTTTGTACTTTTGGTTCTATCCGCGACTGAGAAGAAATACCGGCCAGGCATCATTAAAGCCTTGAGTGGTTTTCACTCTCTGGGGTTAACTTTGATAAGAGGCCATCGTATTTTAGATGAGTCAGGCCGAGGTTGTCGCATTCGGCAATACGGCCAATGCATGGTACGGGAAAGGTCTAAACATGCCAGATTCTGATGTCATGATTACCGGTTATGGTCCCACCGGTACCGTCGCTGCTAACCTGTATGGTGCAACCTGCCTAAAGGTTCTACTCGTCGAACCCAACTGGTAAATCTTTGATATCCCACCTGCGGTGCACTTTGACGGCGAGGTAATGGGGATTTTTCAACCACTTGGGCTTGCTGATAAATTGCGCGAAGTAGCCCAGAAGGGTAACAGTCTGGATTTTACCAATGGGCCTAACAGGCAATTGTTGCATCAGGGTCTGTGCGATATACCGTGCCGTAATGGCTGGGCGAACAACTTTTTCTTTAACCTGGTTTTGCTGGAATCGCATCTGTGTAAAAGTGTCCAGCAGCATCCAAACGTAGAAGTCTGGCTCGGACAAGGCCTCGGCTGGAAGCGCATATGATGGCTGCGGGACCTTTGATTCCCAGATTCATAGCTATTCCTTTATCGTCAACATTAAAATATAGCTCAGTTTAAGCGATCAAGTGGATAAAATTTGATCCTAGCGATGAACGGCGCAGCAGCTATTTTACCTATATGCCATTAGGTAAAGTGGAGAAGCATTGTGACGGTCAGCCAGCTTTGCGGTCGCGTGATCGCCCGCGTTTGGGTTTACTGCGCTGCGGGGTCGTGCTTTGCTGGACGTTCTGATTGGACGATTGCCTGCTGCTACGGGTAATGGACTGCAGCGGAGGGTTCTGCTGTTGGGAAGGAGCGTCGTTTGGTGTGCTCTGTGGCTCTGGTGACCGTCTCGTACTGGCGCGCGGGTTCGACCACTGTCGGCGGGTTGTCTGTCGTGATGAATTACTGGGTATTGGTGCTCTTGGTTCACCTGTTGGCCTTATCGAGGTTTGTTGCGAGCTAGTCTGGTCGATTATTCTGCCACCTGATGATGAACGGGAAGTCATAGACTGTTGTGTGCGGCTGGGGCCAACTCGGATTGTTTGCCTCGTGGCGTCCGATCGATATGACGAGAGGTTGTTTGACCTGGTTGTATTTACACGTTGTGGGCTCGAATCGGTATGAGTTGTAGCCCTGTTATCAGGACCTTGGCTTGCAATAACCCTATCAGCCTCGGTTCGGCCACGAAAATGAATGACTGGATTATTGCCGCTTCTGTGGCGGTCGCGGTTATGCCGGGGTCCGGAGCGAACCTGCTCGGTGGACCTTGCGTTGGCTGTCGCAGGATTGCGATTGCGGTCGTTAACCCTGGGTTGACTGTTAGCTTGATTAGCACGGATGCGAGTGGTTCGATTCGAGTTGCGTGTGATGGTTTGCCCATCAGATATGCTATGCCTATCGGTTCGGGTGTTTTGACGATCTCGATCGCTGTTGCGCGAGTTCTCGATTGACCTGTTGTTCGGGGCATAGTGGTCGTTTCGAGTGCGAGTACTGTTGTGTTGCGAACGATGATGGCGGTTTCGTGACCGCCAGTGGTCACCATCTCGATGCCGCCGGTTTGATCCGTGGTGGCTGTTGTGGACGTACCAGGTATTGTAGACCGAAATACTGGGCCGTCGATAATAGTGGCCATAATAGGCATGGCCGTAGTAGGGATGTCCCCTGTAGCTTCGGTGGTGGACGTTAAGGTAACGATCTGGCCAACCGATGGTAAATGCAGTTGTTACTCCCCAGAAGCGATTGTATGAAAATGAGTAACCGACTGGGTAAGGGTAGTAGTAAACGGGGCGAGGTACCGGGTAGTAGGCATAAACGGGTTGAGTCTGGTAGACGATGACTTTTTCTGGCTCGTAATAGGGAACGTAGATGACTTTCTCATCGACCGGCGTAATCTCGATGACACCTGCATTGTTTTCGACACGCTGATATGCATCTGTTTCCAGGTTTCCAGCGAGGTAGGCTCGGTCACGAAAAGTCTCAATCGCAGCTATCAAGTCGGCTTGCTGATTGATCACCGCGTAGCCAAGACGTGCAGCCCAGTCAATTTCCTTGTCCATCATGCGAAGTACTTCAGGATAATTCAGTAGTGCTACCACAGACTCATCCCAAGCCTCGTTTGGTTCAATTGAGTCGTCGGCTTCATATTCATTGAGAAACCGGGATGCCAGGATAACGTCCACGGGATAGGTTGATGCAGGTAGAACAATGGCCAGGAGGTCATCTGGATATAAGGCAATGGGTCCGATTAACTTCTCCAGTTCGATCGCAGATAGGGCAATAATGCCTTCATTGTTATTGTTGTCGTTGTCGTTGCTGTTGGGTAGGTTTTTGCGTGCATCAATATCGTCCTGCGCAGGCAACAGAAGGTGATCACTATTGTCGACGGCAACTTCGGCTATGACCTGCAAGGGTGCGGAGAATACCAGCCATAGTAATAGAGAGTTAATTCTTGGGCGTGTCATTAGTTTCCTGAACATATGAGCCTCCAGACCTTTGGCTGCAGTCTTCGCAGACCATTTATAAGTGTGTTTAAAAGCATACTGCGCTGAACCTGAATGCTTGCTTAACCGGAATTTGCCTGCCGGAGACCCTGGATTCGCGCAATGTGAGGTGCGGAAAATAGCAGCGCCGTAGCTTCTCACGCGGTTTTCCCGGGGCTGGGAGAAAAATAACAGTGGTAGGAACTACAGGGTATTTGGAGTTTATTCACAACAATAGGTTGGATGTGAGGTGGCAGTTCAGGAATCACTCAGCACCGGTTGGGTTAGAAGAGGGTCCAAGGCAACGCATCGACCTTGGTACAGTTGGATGTAGTTGCGCCGACTGAATGGCATAAAGCGGTCAGGCAAGCGAACCCGGGGGAGATTTACCTGCCGCATCAGAGGGCCTGTGTAAAATCGTCCGTTGGTTTGATGACCAGGATGTGATGGCTGGGAAGCTACTTAGCCAGGGGGCTAAAACGCGATAGTACTTCTTATTCATTGCCCGATTATATCTGGTTTTGAAAAGGTGCTGGCTTCTTTAGAATAAAGGAAGTGGAACTGAGGAGAATGCCAGGACTGCGCTTATTCAAGGGGGTCATGCCGGGCGACTTCCTATGGGCAGTTGGCAGCTGCATAATGGGATAATTCGAGTGGAATGGCAGCCATGAATAAAATTACTCGGCGAAACTTCGTCAACGGCACGCTGATGGCTTCAGGGGCCTCTTTATTGCCCCTTAAGATACTAGATAGTCAGGCGGCAATGGCAGCTTTGGATTCATCCTACTACCCACCCGCGCTGACCGGGCTTCGAGGCAGTCACCCGGGTTCGAACGATCATGCGCATGCACTCGCGTGGGGAGGAGGTTCGGTAGGAGGCTCAATGACAAAGCTGTCTGAGACCTACGATCTGGTTGTGGTTGGCGGTGGCATAAGTGGCCTGGCGGCTGCTTACTTCTTTCAACAGCAACACGGTGCAGAAAAGAAT
>Ga0233433_10002713_pt1 | contig 15132 bp, 12 predicted proteins | sample SI_122_August201_5_FD_179868 | JGI IMG/M metagenome (GOLD analysis project Ga0233433, IMG submission 179868) | Seawater microbial communities from Saanich Inlet, British Columbia, Canada - SI_122_August2016_100_MG | ecosystem: Environmental > Aquatic > Marine > Inlet | place: Canada: British...
GCGGGCGGGATGTCTTGTGGCAACCGGGCATGGATCATGCGGGTATCGCCACGCAAATGGTCGTCGAACGTATGCTGGCGGAGGAAGGCAAGACACGCCAGGACCTGGGCCGTGAGAAATTCATCGAAAAAGTCTGGGAGTGGAAAGAGCAATCGGGCGGTACTATCACCGGGCAATTGAAACGCCTTGGTGCCTCGTGCGACTGGTCGCGGGAACGCTTCACCATGGACGAGGGGCTGTCCACCGCCGTCCGCAAGGTTTTCGTTGATCTACACAAACAGGGTCTGATTTACAAAGATAAACGGCTGGTCAACTGGGATCCGAAACTGCGTACGGCAATCTCGGACCTGGAGGTTCAACAGACGGAAGTCGCGGGCCACTTATGGCATATCAAATACCAGCTTGAAGATAGTCCCGACAAATTCATCACCGTTGCCACCACCCGTCCGGAAACCATGCTGGGCGATACCGCTATTGCCGTCCACCCCGACGATGCCCGCTATAAGGATTTAGTTGGCAAGTATGCGATCCTGCCCCTGGTCGGACGGCGTCTGATCATTGTGGCGGATGATTATGCCGACCCCGAACAAGGCTCCGGCGCGGTGAAGATGACCCCGGCCCATGATTTCAATGATTTCGAGGTGGGCCGCCGGCACGATCTGGAAATGATCAATGTGCTGGATGATCAGGCCCGCATCAATGACAACGCGCCCGAAGCCTATCGTGGCCTGGACCGTTTCGATGCGCGGGAAAAGGTTCTGGCTGATCTCGACGCCCAAGGTCTGATCACACAGATTGATGAACATACCCACATGGTGCCCTATGGGGATCGCGGCGGTGTGCCCATTGAACCATGGCTGACGGAACAATGGTACGCGGATGCCGAAACCCTGGCCAAACCGGCTATTGCAGCTGTACGTTCCGGTCGAACCAAATTCGTGCCGGAGATGTGGGAGAAGACCTATTACGAATGGATGGAAAACATCCAACCCTGGTGTATCTCACGCCAGCTATGGTGGGGCCATCAGATCCCGGCCTGGTATGGCCCGGATGGTGAAATTTTTGTCGAGATGACGGATGACGCAGTAGAAGCTGCCGCCCTGGCCCATTACGGCGAAAAGGTTGAGTTGCACAGGGACGAAGATGTCCTGGACACCTGGTTTTCGTCCGGCCTGTGGCCTTTGACCACCCTTGGCTGGCCTGAGAAGACACCGGAGCTGGAACGTTACTATCCCACTGCGTTGTTGGTGACCGGTTTCGACATCATCTTTTTCTGGGTCGCCCGGATGATGATGCTGGGCCTGCATTTCGCCGACGAGGTACCTTTCGATACCGTCTATATCCATGCCCTGGTGCGCGATGCCAAGGGACAGAAGATGTCAAAATCCAAAGGCAATATTATCGATCCCTTGGATTTGATCGAAAAATATGGTGCCGATGCGCTGCGCTTTACCTTGGCCTCCCAAGCGGCCCAGGGGCGGGATGTAAAGCTGTCGGAGCAGCGAATTGAGGGTAATCGCAATTTCGCCACCAAGCTGTGGAATGCGGCCCGTTTCTGCGAGATGAACGGCTGCACCCAGAAGCCGGGCTTTGATCCCGCAGCCGTCACCGGTACGGTCAATCAATGGATGGTCGGGCAGTTGAAGGCGGCCCAGAATCGCATCAATACGGGTTTGGATAGCTATCGCTTTAACGAGGCTGCCAACGATGCCTATCATTTCGTCTGGGGCACATTTTGTGATTGGTATGTGGAGTTCTCCAAACCCGCGCTTCAGGGCGAAGATGGCCCGGCCAAGGATGAAGCCCAGGCCACGGCTGCCTGGGCCCTGGATGCCATTCTGTGCCTGCTGCACCCCTTTATGCCTTTCGTGACGGAGGAGCTGTGGGGCCGCACGGGCACACGCGATACCATGTTGGTCCGTGCGCCTTGGCCCGATTATGGCGATGAACTGGTGAACCCTGACGCCACGGCGGAAATCGATTGGGTGATCCGCATGGTCAGCGAAATCCGCTCCGTCCGCTCCGAAATGAACGTACCGCCCGGCGCGCATATCCCCATGCTGTTGAGCGGTGCCAATGCCACGACAATGTCCCGTCTGAACAACCAACGTGATTTGATCACCACCCTGGCCCGGATCAGCGACACCGGCGAACAGAGCGGTGAGCTGCCCGCTGGTTCCGTCCAGACCGTGGTGGACGAGGCGACATTGGTGCTGCCGCTGGCTGACGTCATCGACATAGACCAGGAACGCCTACGGCTGACCAAGGCGCTGGGTAAACTGGACGGCCAGATTACCGGCATGACCAAAAAACTCGCCAACAAAGGCTTTACCGACCAGGCCCCAGCCGACGTGGTTGAAACCCAACGCGGTTTATTGGCCGATGCCGAACAAACCCGTGCAAAATTGGCAGATGCCCTGTCAAGGTTTTAAGGGCCTTTAGCGTTATGGCTGTTCAGAATTCATGAACGCGGTTATGGCGTCCGCAGCTTGGCTGGCAGTGGCGTATTGCACGTTTATCAGGTCTTCGGGCACCTGATAGCCATGTTGGGCCATCATGGTGCTGTCTATTGACCATGTGGTTGGGGGGCGGTTTTGCCATTGTCTTTGGGTTTGCGCGGTGTCCGCACGCTCTATGGTGCCGCCGAACGCTGCGGCTATTTTACGGGCGCGTTCTTCGGCCAATTCAGGACCGCCGACGAACTTATCAGCCGTTTCATGCCTGAACAGTTTCTGCATACGGGCGTTTGTCGCATTGCTGGTTTCCACGCCACCGCTATTCAGTATTTTGGCGATGACTTTTCCGCCTACTTTGACTTCGGCGAATGTGCCTTCTGCGGGAATATTAGGCACACTGAATAGTCGCGTTAACATTTTGTGTAATCGCTCGACCATGTCCAAGGGGGCGGCGATTGGTTCTAGATTGGAAACATCAATCGCTGTCAGCTGATTGACGGGGATGCGGCCTTTTGTATCGGATGTCGTTAAGGGAGCGGAGGCGGCTGTGAGAGAAGGCGGTGCCTTTTGGCTTCCGCCGCTCGTCGTCTTTGGTTCGGCAAATTTTGCCGGGTCCAGTTCAAATTTTGCCGTGCCGGTGGACGTTGGCGGCACTTTGGATTTATATAAATTTGGCCGATTTTCGTTGTTTTCGATCTGCATGGATACACTCAACCCCTCGAACATACTCAGTGATACCAAATATGCTGCAATTTCCATGCCGGACCGGCCGTGGGTGAATTCTATCGGTTGGTATTAACGCTCCTTGGTGAAATGGAAATGGCCGTCCGCATACAATTCTTCCGTAAACGACGGCTCATAGGCGTCCTCGGGATTGGCGCGGACTTTTTCGTCCAGAGCGTAGGCATCGTCACCCACCAGAATGCGCCAGCGGTCCGCTTGCACACCGTCCAGGATGATTGCCGCCGCCTCCCTGGGAGAAGTGGGCGCTTTGTCGCGAAAATTTTCGCCCTGTTGCTGTATCGCAGTGCGCAGGGCGTCATCGGGCAGGTTATCCACAGGTCTGCCGCGTTTGACCAGCTGATCCCGCAGGCTTGCCACATCTCCTGCGGTCATCTCCATGGCGGCTGGTTTGCCCTGAACTTTTCTGGAATTGATGCCAATGTTGGTGCCAATATGGCCTGGCATAACGACCGAGACTTTGACGTGCGGGGCATGTAGGCGCAAATCCGTCACCAGTGCCTCGGAAAAGCCCTTCACGGCAAATTTCGCGGCGGCATAGGCGGTTTGGGCCACATTCGGCCCTAAACTTGCCCAAACGCCGTTGATGGAGGAGGTATTAATCAAATGACCGTCGTCTGATGCAATTAACAGGGGCATGAAGGCGCGACCTGTATAGTAAACGCCGTGCCAGCAGACGTTGAAGGTGCGTTCCCAATCCGCCCGCTCGTCCACAATGAAGCTACCGCCGCCGCCAATGCCCGCATTGGCAAAGACCAGGTTGACCTGATCGGTATCGTGCGCCTCCATCACCTCATCACGAACAGCCAGCACCGCTGCCTCGTCCGAGACATCGCATATATGGGTCGATATTTTGAGGTTTGGATTAATTGCTTGGCACAGATCTGACGTCTCCGCCAATCCGTCGGGGGAGAGATCGCACAAAGCAAGGTGGCAGCCGTCGCCAGCCAGTTGTTCCGCCAGGGCGCGCCCGATACCAGAGCCGCCGCCCGTGATAACCGCCAATTTTCCGTCGAAACTTTGCATTTAATTCTCTCCCTGTGATCCTAACGTCGCCTCATCGGTGCGTCGTGGACCTAAATGATCACCAATGGCATCCGGATAAACCAGGAAATCCACTGGTGGTGTGGGCACCCATTAGCCGCTGCCATCATTACTCAAATGACGAAATTTCTCAAATGGCAGTAACAGCTTGCCATGGGTTACAAGATCCCTGTAGCCCGCGAAATAGATGCTGCAGAAGGTTCCGCTGAATTCTGGGTCCTCGTTCAGCATTGTCAGGATTTGGCTTTCTGCTCCCGATAGAAGGCATATAGTCCCGATGCCGCAATGATGCCGGCACCCAGGACTGTCCATAGATCGGGTAAATCGCCAAACACCAGATAGCCGATGGCTGTGGCCCACAGCAGCAAGATGTAGTGGAACGGTTGCAGGGTTGAAGCTGGTGCCGCCTTAAAGGCCTCGATCAGGATATAATGGCCCAGGCTGCCCACCACGCCGAGAGAGATTAGGAGGAGCCAGCCTGTGGTATCGGGCGGTTGCCAGAAAAACGGCGCCAGAATGGTCATAACCACGGCCCCCGTCACGGCCATGTACAGCAACGATGTGGCGGCGCTGTCGTCGGAAACCTTGCGCATGAGTATTTGATAGATTGCCCACAGGGACGCGCCGGCCAAAGGGATCAGGGCCGTGGGATCAAAGATGCCAATGCCGGGGCGGACAATGACAAGAAGGCCCAGAAAGCCAATGGCAATGGCCCCCCAGCGGCGCGCGCCCACCCTTTCGCCCAGAAACGGCACTGCCAGGGCAGTGACCAGCAGGGGCGCTATACCGGCAATGGCATGGGCATCCGCCAGGGGCAGGTGGCGGAACGCGATGATGAAAACACCCACTTCAATAACGATGATCAGGCTGCGGGTGATCTGCAGATAGGGGTGTTTTGAGCGAAAAGCCTGGCGAAAGCTTTTCGGTCGGGCCACCGCCAGGGCGAAGAGACAGAAAATGAGGAACCGTATCGACAGGATCTGCGGCACTGCATAATCCGCAGCCAAGGTTTTGGTAATGCCATCCATGCCAGCCAAAAGAAACATGGCCAAATTCATCAACAAGATGCCCTTGAAAGGGTTATTCTGCACGCTTTGTCCGATCCAATCTGGCATCCTGGTCGATTTGCCTTCACAATAGGGCAAAACCAGCGGAATACACAGGAGGATAGGATGAGTAATTTGGATCTGGCAGCCGAAGTAGGCGCCTTGTTGAAGGAACGTGGCGAAACCGTCGCGGTATCAGAATCGTCTGCGGGTGGCTTGGTTTCAGCCAATCTGTTGAGCATTTCCGGGGCATCGAAATATTTTCTTGGCGGCGGCGTCATCTATACCTACGACGCCCGAGAGAGAATATTGGGTGTATCAGACGAAGATATGAAGGGATTGCGGTCTTCGTCCGAGCCCTATGCCATGTTGTGCGCCCGTACCATGCGGGCAAAAATGGGCGCGACCTGGGGTCTGGCGGAAACCGGTGCCTCCGGCCCCACAGGCAACCGCTATGGCGATGCGGCGGGACATACCTGTCTGGCGGTAAGCGGCCCGGTGGAGCGGGTCATCACCCTGGAGACAGCGGATAATGACCGGGAAGCCAATATGTGGCGCTTTACCAAGGCGGCGCTGGATTTATTGCTTGCGTGCGTAAAAGAAAAAGGCTGAGTACCATGGATTTCAATATTCCCAATGAGATACAAGACAAACTTAATGAATTAGATGAATTTATTGAACGGGTAATCAAACCCCTTGAAGCGAAAAATATGAAGTTTTTCGACTATCGACGGGAAAATGAACGTACTGATTGGGATAACGACGGCAAGCCCACCAAGGAGTGGGAAAAGCTGTTACGGCAGATGAAGGATCTGGCGGATGAGGCGGGGCATTTGCGCTTTGCCCTGCCAAAGGAAATTGGCGGGCAGGCGGGTTCAAACCTGGCCATGGCCATGATCCGGGAACATCTGGCGCACAAAGGCCTTGGCCTTCATAACGATCTACAGAACGAAAGTTCCATCGTCGGTAATTTCCCTCTTGTGCATATGATGTGGCGTTTCGGCACTGATGCCCAAAAGGCGGAATTCCTGCCCGCCCTGATCACCGGCGGGCGGCGCGTCGGCTTTGGCCTGACGGAGCTGAACCATGGATCGGATGCCACCTATATGGAGACGTCCGCCGTGCGTGATGACGATCATTGGGTCATCAATGGCAACAAGCGTTTCAACTCGGGCATTCACGAGGCGACCCACGATCTGGTTTTTGCCCGTACCTCCGGCAAACCAGGGGAAGGCATCGGCATCACTGCGTTCCTGGTGCCGGTCACAGCGCCGGGCTTTGAAGTGGTCAAAATGGACTGGACCTTCAACATGCCAACCGATCACGGCATCGTCGCGGTCAAGGACGTCCGTATGCCTATCGATACGGAATCATATCTGGGTGAAGAAGGCGATGGCCTGATCGTGGCGCAAACCTTTTTGCACGAAAACCGGATCAGGCAGGCGGCATCTTCGGTGGGCGCGGCCCAATTCTGCATTGACGAGGCTGTGGCCTACGCCAAACAGCGCACCACGTGGGGCAAGAAACTCGCCACCAACCAGGCAATCCAGTTTCCCCTGACGGAGTTGCATACAGAGGCCGAAATGGTCCGCAACCTGGTCTACAAGACCGCCTGGAACCTGGATCAGCAGAACCATATGGCGGTGACCGAACAAGTCTCCATGGCTAACTATCGGGCCAACCGTCTGGTCTGGGAAGCCTCCGACCGCGCCATGCAGGTCTTTGGCGGTGAGGGCTATACCCGCAACCAACCGTTCGAACACATCTATCGCCACCATCGCCGCTATCGCATTACGGAAGGGGCGGAGGAAATCCAAATCCGGAAAATTGCCGGCCATCTGTTCGGCTTTACCGGCAAGAACAGATAGCGGTTACCGTAGCCTTGCGGACAATGATATCATTGTGATATCATTGTCCGCATGGGACAGGTAATCATACGAAATCTGGATGACAACGTCGTCGGTTTACTAAAAGACCGTGCGGCGCGACGTGGCCATTCTCTGGAGCAAGAGTTGCGGGATATCGTCTGCACGGTTGCGTCGAATGAATCCCAAAAATTCCTGGATCGATCAGCGGAATTGCGACGCGAATTGAGTGCTTGTATGCAGGGGCGAGAATTCCCAGATCTTACGGCAATGATCCGTGAGGACCGAGACAGGTGAGCCTGGTTATCGATGCCTCAATCGTCGTCAATGTCATAATTCCGCAACAGCTAACCGACAGTGCAGTGTTATGGATGGCGCGGCCGATTGCAAAATTGGCACCTGAATTTCTACGCATTGAAGTTGCGAATGCCCTGTGGAAAAGCGAAGCCGCAGGGTTGCTAAATACGGACCAGGCAGACCGGGCATGGCGCAATTTGGATGAAAGCGGTATTCGGCTCGTTCCAGATAATGACCATCTGGACCGGGCTCGATCTATCGCACGTGGTCTTCGGCACTCTATATACGATTGTCTGTATTTGGCTGTGGCAGAGGCCAATGAAGCGACCTTATTGACGGCGAATCGCCGTCTTTACCGGCTGGCAAAAGATCATGGCGAAAGTGTACAGGTCGCCTGGATCGAAGATCAGCCCTACTAAAACTGCCGATATAGCCAATCCGACTATTCCGCTGCCTGTGCCGCTTCGGCCTCTGCCAACAGGACATATGTGTAGACTTTGGAGATGATCTGCCAGCGGCCGTCGATCTTCAGGAAATTCAGGTAGTCCGTGAACATTTTTGGTCCGATGGCGATGTTCACTTTGACCAACGCGCTTTCGGGGCCGGATTTATCGATGGACAGGATTCGCTCCTGACGGCGGTAGTTTTCCGAGGCACCCGAGGGGCGGGTGGCGACGCGTGCATAGACCGTCTCCATGTCGTCATCCAGCAGGGGGCCGTCGGCGGCTGAGAACAAATGGCAACTGGGATGGAAGACGCGCTTTAGGGTGTCTATATCGCCGTCATAAAATCCGTCGAAATAGGCCGCCATGGCCTGGGTGATTTCGTCATAGCTGCGGTCCATGATGTCCTCCTGTATTGTGCAATTGCGCTATCTGCTTCAGTGCGTGCTCTTGTGCGAGCACCAGTGCGCCAATTGTGCCGTGGTAAAGGCGAATATGCAAAGAATAAGGGGGCGGTCGCCCCTCGGCCACCGCCCCCGTCATCTATTGTAATCGAAACCGTTAGGCGGCTTGTACCTCCTTCAGGAAGGTCTCGATCTGATCACGCAGACGATCGGCCTGGGCTTTCATCTCCCGTGACGCCGTGGATACCTCGCCCGCCGCCGTGCCGGTTTCCCCGGCTGCGGTGCTGACATCGGTGATATTCACGGTGACTTCCTGGGTGCCGGCAGCTGCCTGTTCGACGCTGCGGGCGATCTCATCGGTTGCTGAACCCTGCTCTTCAACAGAGCTTGCGACAGACGTTGCGATCTCGTTGATCTCGTCAATCACGGCGGAAATCGCGCTAATTGCCGTTACGGATTCTTCCGTCGCGGTTTGGATGCCGCTGATCTGACTGGCAATCTCCTCGGTCGCCTTGCTGGTCTGTGTGGCCAGGTTTTTCACTTCAGAGGCAACCACGGCAAAGCCCTTACCCGCTTCACCGGCACGGGCCGCTTCAATCGTGGCATTCAGGGCCAACAGGTTGGTCTGTGAGGCGATGTCGTTGATCAGGTTGATCACATCACCGATGCTTTGGGCGGCCTCTGCCAGGCTTTGGACCCGCTGTGAGGCGCTTTGCGCTTCGCCGACGGCATCTTGTGAACGGGATGCCGAACTCGCCATCTGCCGGGAAATCTCGGCAATTGAGGATGACAGTTCGTTCGCGGCCGTGGCCACTGTTTGCACGTTGGCCGCGGCCTGTTCAGCGGCTGCTGCCACCGCGCCGGACCGCTCGTTGGTGCGATCCGCCGTTGCCGACATGGTGGAGGATGAAGACTGCATCTGATCCACCGTGGAACCGACCACGTTCATGGCCTCTCCCACATCGCCCTCGAAAACAGAAACCAATTTCTCCATCTTGACGCGACGGGTTTCCTTGGCTTCGTCTTCTTTTCTTTGGGCCTCGGTCAATTCAGCCGTTTTGATCATGTTGTCCTTAAAGATCTGAACGGCACGGGCCATATCACCAATCTCGTCCTTGTTCTCCAGGGCCGGGACTTCCGTCTCCAGATCATTTTCAGCCAATTGCCCCATGGCACCGGTCATTTTGTTGATCGGCGTAACAATGGAACGGATGGTGAAAAAGCCGATGATGCCTGCGAGGACTATGCCCAGAACCAGAACGACCCATTGCGTGGTCAATAAGGTGTCCATTGCCGATGCGTTGGCGTCGGCATCCTTGGTCAGCAAATTTCTCTGATTATCGACCATACCACCGGTGCGGCTGCCATCTTCAGCTTTTGGACCAAGCAGAGAGGTCAGCAAACTACCGGCCCGTGGTGCGGCTTCCTTGACCAGAAGGTAATTGGCCATGTTCCATTTTTTTGAAGCGCGAATAGAGAACATTTTTGCCGGTAGGGGCAGGAACTTAGTCCGTGCGGCATCAAATTTGTTAAAGGCTACAAGTTGCTTGGCGGTCAAAAGATGCTTGTTGTTCTTCAAATCACCAAACCGCACACCGTTCTTTTTCCACATGACGTTGAAACTTTTCTTGAACTTCTGATCACCTGTCAAAAGAAAGGCCCGGATGGAGGCGAGACCGCGTGCCGTGGTGCCCCGGGTATCAGCCATCATGCCCAACAGCGCCTTGCGCTCTGGCGTTGCCGGCAGGTCCCGTTCCAGGGTGATGATTTTGGTAATTTCGGAAACCAGGATACCTGCCAGAGGGGCAGCGTCGCGGGTCAGGATCAGCGTGGCGGGTTGTTCTTCAGGTGTATTGGCAATCGCCTCAACCGTATTTTGCGCATTGGCGAACTCCGCCAGCACGACCTTCAACTCAGTCCAGGCTTCCTGGTTCGCTGGGTTTGTCCATTGCGCCGACAAGCCGTCGATTTTGGTGCTGACAAGGGCGATATCAGCCCAGACGGCGGATCGTTCTGTCTTGAAGGCAGCGTTGCCTGTCAGCATCCAGCCGCGTAATGACGCAAGCGAGGCATAGATGTTGTTCACCAGCCTGGCACTGGATTGCGATGTTGGTGTACGCAAATTAACAATGCGATCGTTCATGTTCTTGGCGCTGCTGACTTCAAACAACGTCGTTGCAATTGCTGCAATCAACACGACAATTAGGACGCCAAAGCCTAGGCTAAGGCGACTGGATATCTTCAATTCAGGCATTTTCATAACGTTCCCCTCGATAGTCGAATATTGTTTCTAATCTATTTATTCTCCAATGGTTCCGTGCGCTCGAAGGCGTTTAATGCCGGAACGTACGAAACATCGAATATGTTCATAGTATTTCTGAAATCTCTTAATAAATTGTTGCTAGTACTGATGCCGTTTAGGCTTATGCAAAAAGTTATATATCCAAGTAAGGGCAGAGCATTCTTTGCATAGAATTAGTTTGGGAGTTCTTAAATAGGACGCACTTTCAAAAGAGTTTTGGTGGGAAATTTCGATATTTTCAACAAATTATAAAGCGCCTGATTTGAGACCAGGATTGCAATCGACGCCAAATGCATCGTTGGGCGATTATCGAAAGACGCATCGTAAATTTTGCTTTTTGGTTGGCGATAACTCGGTATGCCACTACGCCCGGTTATATGGCTACACGATGACTCTCTCCATAATTTCGGTTAGCATGCCCGGATCGGGTTGATAGCAAAAGGATGCCACCACGATGCAAGGCGTAGTCTTTCTTGGTGACCGTAAACTGGCGCTGCAGCACTTTGATGGCCCCATACCTGGGCCAGGCGAGGTGGTGTTGGAGATTAAGGCCTCCGGCAAGGGCATTATTCTATTTTGACGACGATTCATGGTCTATAACGAAATCCAATGAGCAAGCCGAACTTCAAAAAATGCCTGGTTGGAACATTTCTCACCTTCCTTCTCCTGACCGGGTGCGATGGGGGGGAGCCCGAGATGTTGAGCCTGTGCGAAAGATTGGTGCCCGGTATGGAAGCGGCTGGGGCGGAGATCGAAATTGGCACCCATGGCGCTATTGGTACGAAGAAGAATATCCTCTCAATAAATTACAAAGCCAGAATTAAGACGTCACCGTGGGAAGCCCATTGGTTGGCCTGCCATTTCTCCGGCGGTGGGTTATTCGAAGATCCCCTGCATATCGAGACTTTGGTGACGGATCGATTGGGAAAGGTTTCGCCGGTGCGGATGTTTCTGCTGGAGCGTTATTGGTTGAAGACGGCCAAAAAATAAAATTACCAGATCAAAATATCAGATTGAACTATTGGGGGGTGCAGCATGAGCCGAATTGTCATTGCAGGGTTCTTACACGAGACGAATACGTTCGCGCCGCAAAAGGCCGAATGGGATGATTTCGTCCGGGCCGAAAGTTTCCCAGGCTTAACCGTCGGGGAAGATATTCTGAACGATATGCCGGGCAAAAATATCGCCATCGCCGGCTTCATTGAAGAAGCCAGGGCCATGGCGCATGAATTGCTGCCCATTGCCTGGTGCTTTGCCATACCTTCAGCGCATGTGACGCAACATGCCTTTGAAACTTACATGACCCTGTTTTTTGAAGGATTGGACGCTGCCGCACCCTTTGATGCGGTTTATCTGGACTTGCACGGGGCCATGGTCTGCGAACATCTTGAAGATGGGGAGGGGGAGTTTCTGCGCCGTGTTCGCGAACACCTCGGCCCTGATATGCCCCTGGTGGTCAGCCTGGATCTGCATTCCAATACGACCCGAACCATGTTTGACAACTGCGACGGCCTGATTGCCTATCGCACGTATCCCCATATCGATATGGCGGAAACCGGCGGCCGGGCGGCCCATTATCTCAATGCCATACTGGCGACGCCGGGGGCAGCACTGCCCGCCAAGGCTCACCGCGCCATACCATTCCTGATGCCGCTAACCGGGCAATGCACCATGGCAGAGCCCGCGAAGGGCACCTATGCTCGTTTGGCGGCGCTGGAAACAGAGGACGGTGTGCGATCAATCTCCTTCACCCCCGGTTTTCCGCCTGCCGATATTTGGGATTGCGGGCCAGTGGTTGTCGCCTATGGCGATGATCAGGCGGCCGCCGACCGCGCTGCGGATGCCGTTTATGACGGGATCATGGCAGAGGAAGCGGCGTTCCAGGTGCCTCGATTGAGCCCGGATGCCGCCGTGGCCCAGGCCATCGCCTCGAATGCCCACAAGCCATATGTATTGGCGGATGTGCAGGATAATTGCGGTGCCGGTGCGACCTCGGACACGACGGGATTGTTGCGGTCCCTGGTGGAACAGGGGGCCGATGGCGCTGTGGTCGGTGCGCTGGTCGACGCCGAAGTCGCGGCCCAGGCCCATGCGGCGGGACAGGGGGCGGAGATCGATGTCGCCCTGGGCGGCAAAATATACACGGACGGCGATCCCCCCTTTAAGGGGCGCTTTAAGGTATTGGCGTTGAGCGATGGTCGCTTCACCTGCACGGGGCCGTTTTACAAAGGGGCCACGCCCAATCTGGGACCCATGGCGTGGTTGGGCATTGGCGGCGTCTCGGTCGTGGTGTCCAGCCACCGTATGCAGGCGGCTGATAAGGAGATCTTTCGTCACCTCGGTTGCGACCCGGAAAAACAAAAAATTTTGGGGCTGAAAAGCAGCGTTCATTTTCGTGCTGACTTTACCGATATCGCGGAACAGATCCTGGTGGTGGAGGCACCCGGTGCCAGCATCGACCGGCCCGAAAGCCTGCCTTATGAAAACCTGCGCCCCGGTGTCCGCCTGTGCCCTGGCGGCCAGGAATTTGCGCCATCTGGCGCGTAGCAAGATTAGTGCCGGCAACGGCTGGGATCTGGCAGGGATATTGAGGGCTGTCGTCGACAGCCAGCCATGCTATTGAAGGACGAGACCAATCTGATCGGTTCGGTGTTCATCCTTTCTGCCAAAAAAGAGACAATAAAATGAAAGTTTCGATTTCCATTGGTGCCTACAAACATGTCGATGTTCCAGGCATAGTGGAGATTATTCAGCAGGCGGAAAAGCTGGGCGTTGAATATGCCTGGTCGTCGGAAGCCTGGGGTCATGATGCAGTAACCTCGCTGGCCTATCTGGGCGCGCTGACCGACAAGATCAAATTGGGCAGCGGCATCATGCAGATCAGTGCGCGAACCCCCTCTATGACGGCGATGACGGCGCTGTCTCTGGACGATCTAACCAATGGCCGGTTTATCCTGGGCCTGGGCGTCAGCGGCCCGCAGGTTGTCGAAGGTTTGCATGGCAGCGCCTATAAAGCCCCCCTTAGCCGTTTGCGGGAAACCGTCGAAATCCTGCGCATGGCATTTCGCGGCGAAAAATTGCGCTATGACGGCGACTATCACGTTCTGCCCCGACCGGGGGGTGAGGGTAAGGCGCTGCGCCTGGATCACCCGCCCCGGGATATTCCCATTTACCTGGCAACCCTGGGGCCGAAGTCTTTGGAATATACCGGTGCGGCGGCCGATGGTTGGCTGGGGACCTCCTTTTCGCCCGATCATGCGGAGGCGCATTTGGCCCATCTGCGCAAGGGCGCGGAAAGTGCGGGGCGGACCTTGGCTGATATTGATCTACATGCCTCCTGCAACGTATCGGTCGGTGAGGATGTGGAGGCGTTGATCGACGCCCGGCGCGGCGGTGTGGCTTTCTCCATGGGGGCCATGGGGTCCGAGAAAACGAATTTTTATAACGATGCGTTTAAGCGCGCCGGATTTACCGACGACGCCCTGGCCATTCAACGTTTGTGGAAAGACGGCAAGCGGAGGGAGGCAGCGGAACGGGTGCCCGATGCCATGGTCACCGATTTCGGTGCCATCGGCACTGCGGACATGGTGCGGGATCGTTTTAAGGTCTATCGGGACGCGGGCATTAACGCCCTGACCCTGCGTTTGGAAAGCCAGCAAAGCAATGCCGCGCAAATCGCGAATTTGGAGCAGGTGATGGACCTGCTGCCCGAGCAAAATTAGACAATAGAATTAAGCAGTAATCGCGGTCCGCCCTTGCTAGACTGCGGACCTGAATTGGATGGAGAGAGCCATGAATAAGCCCGTAACGACCGCCAACGTACAGCCCAACGATCTGGAACAATTTTGGATGCCCTTTACCTCCAATCGGGAGTTCAAGGCTGCGCCCCGCCTTTTGGTTTCCGCCAAGGGTATGCATTACAAAAGCCACGATGGCCGGGATATTCTGGATGGCTCTGCCGGTTTGTGGTGCGTCAATATTGGCCATGGCCACCCCAAGGTCGTGCAAGCCATCAAGGATCAGGCCGATACCCTTGAATTCACCCCGTCGTTCCAATTCAGCCAACCCTTGTCGTTTGATCTGGCGCAAAGACTTTCGGCCATCACGCCGGAGGGGCTGGACAGGATTTTCTTCACCAATTCGGGCTCAGAGGCCGTGGATACGGCCCTGAAGATCGCCCTGGCTTATCATAGGGTCCGGGGTGAAGGTACGCGCACCCGCCTGATCGGCCGGGAACGCGGCTATCACGGCGTCGGCTTTGGCGGAATTTCCGTAGGCGGCATCCCGACGAACCGCAAGTTCTTCGGTCCCTTGATGAACGGTGTCGATCATCTGACCCATACCCATAATCTGGAAAAGAACGCCTTCACCAAAGGGCAGCCGGAATGGGGCGCGCACCTGGCCGATGATCTGGAAAACCTGATCGCCCTGCACGATGCCTCCACCATCGCCGCTGTTATTGTTGAGCCCATGGCCGGCTCCACCGGTGTTTTGGTGCCGCCCAAGGGGTATCTGGAACGTCTGCGCGCCATCA
>Ga0233433_10002715_pt1 | contig 15126 bp, 16 predicted proteins | sample SI_122_August201_5_FD_179868 | JGI IMG/M metagenome (GOLD analysis project Ga0233433, IMG submission 179868) | Seawater microbial communities from Saanich Inlet, British Columbia, Canada - SI_122_August2016_100_MG | ecosystem: Environmental > Aquatic > Marine > Inlet | place: Canada: British...
TGCGAAGCGACATGAGAGGTATCCGAACTAAAGTCAGTGTTTGAAGGTTTTTTAGTAGCCGTGTTTGGCAGCGAGGTCTTTCAAGGAAACCTCGGGACGGGCACCCAGATGGCAAATGACTTCGCCAGCTGCGAGGGCCCCTAAATTGGCGCAGGTTCTAAGATCGTCGCCGCGGGTATACCCGAAGAGGAACCCTGCTGCATAGAGGTCTCCGGCACCTGTGGTGTCGACGACCTTTCCCGCAGGTGCAGCGGGGGTTTGAATGAGCTTGTCTTTGGTTACCGTGACCGCGCCATCAGCGCCACGGGTCAGCGCGGCCATATCGACACGCCCTTCCAGGGCCTCAACCGCTTCATCAAAGCTATTGGAACGGAAAAGGGTCGTAATTTCCTGCTCATTGGCAAAAACAATATCAACGTACTCATTCACCAGATCGAATAAATCGTTGCGATGGCGCTCAACAACAAATGGGTCGGACAGGGTCAGCGCAACTTTGCCACCAGATCGAGACACAGTCTCGCAGGCGCCGATGATGGCTTGCTTTGTTTCCGGTAAATCCCACTGATAACCCTCAATATACAAAACCTTAGAGGCAGCGATGAGGTCTTCGTTCATATCCGCAGCCGACAGAGATCCGCTAGCTCCGAGATAGGTGAACATGGTGCGCTGGGCGTCAGGTGTGACGAGAATGATGCAGCGCGCCGTCGCTAAACCGCTGGTCAGGGGTTCCGTATCGTAATGAACGCCAACAGCGCGAATATCATGGCCAAAAATCCCGCCAAGCTCATCAGACATGGTTTTACCAATAAAGGCCGGTTTTCCGCCAAAAGAGGCGATACCCGCCATGGTATTCGCGGCTGAGCCACCGGATGCCTCGATTGCCGGTCCGATATCCTTGTATAAGGCATCAGATTGGTCTTCATCGACCATGAGCATGGTGCCCTTCGCGGCATCATGTTTGGACAGGAAAACATCTTCGGCGTGGGCCAAAACATCGACAATCGCGCTGCCGATTCCGACCACATCAAAACGGGCTTCGGACATGGTAACTCCAGGTCTTAGGTTAGACAGCCAAGCTAGCGGCGGCGCAGTATAGCGGCGACTTCTATGGACACAAGCAGCCAAGCCCGGGAGGCCAAAACCCAATGATCAGAGCCTTTGCCAAAGCCGTCGCTCAGCTGCCCGACCCCCGCATTCGCGGCATCATTGCTAAGAGCATCGCTGGAACAATCCTGGTGTTCATATTGCTAGTTTTTGTCGTCGGGTGGAGCCTCGCCAGCACGACGTTTTATGAGGTTGGCTGGGTCGAAGCAGCCCTGGACGTTTTTGGCGGCTTGGCCAGCCTGATCCTGGCTTTGATTCTTTTCCCAGGCATTGTCAGCGCCCTGGCCTCGATATTTCTGGAAGACGTGGCAGATGCGGTCGAAGCACGCCATTACCCCGGCCTTAGTCCGGCTAAAGTTTTGGGATGGGGTGTTTTGCTCACGGCCTCGGCGCGGCTCATCGGTTTGACCATAGTTCTCAATCTCATGGCCCTGCCGTTCTATCTCGTTCCAGGCCTTAACCTTGTCATCTACTTCGGGTTGAACGGCTATTTGCTCGGTCGGGAGTATTTTGAAGTTGTCGCCCTGCGACGGCTCAATGCAGAAGACGCCAAAGCATTACGCCAAAAGCACCGTGCCCAAATCACTCTTGCCGGCGCAGGAGCGGCGATGCTTTTGACGATTCCAATCGTCAATATGATCGCCCCTGTGCTGGGCACCGCGGCCATGGTACATTTGTTCAACACGTTAAACGAAAAACAATTAGATATAAGCACACCGGCATAGCGTGCCTTTGGCACTCAGCATAAACCGCTTAAGACGGTTATATGACGATTGATTGGGACTAGGGATTCATGTTCGGCAACAAAAAGTCGAAATCGCAAGATCAAGATAAGAATGGCCCGGCCGATGACGCCAGCGCCGAAGAGAAAAACGCAACGTCGAGCGTGGACGAACCTGCGCAACAGATAGAAGAGATTGGCGCCTTGTCACTTGGCAACGAAACGTCGCCCGTCTCACCACCACGAAAACCGTTTAAAAAAGGGTCTCTTATGTCCAATCCTCCCAGTTCTTCATACCGGCCGGAAATCCCGCGCAAGGTTGTTGATATTCCAAACCCGTCACGGCTGCATACCGACCGAACTGAGTCATCGGACGATGACGACGGCAATCGGCTTGTCGTTGGAAAATCAATCTCCGTGACCGGTGATATCTCGGCGTGCGAGACCCTCATCGTTCAAGGCACCGTCGAAGCCAACGTCGCCGACGCAATAACGATAGAGGTCGCTGACGGGGGTCTCTTTAAGGGGGATGCAGAAGTTGACCACGCTTACATTGCCGGTACGTTCGATGGAACGTTGCGCGCCAGGCTCACTTTGGAAGTCGCAGAATCCGGCCATGTCAAAGGCAACATTCACTACAATAATATTTCCATAGCATCGGGCGGCCGTGTTCAAGGTGCCATCGATGTTATTGATGCAGAGAATGCGTAGGCGGGCGCACCCGCTGCCACAGTCTATTTAGTTTTTGCGCGTGTCTTCTTTTTAACCGGCTTGGCTTTTGCCCGCGGCTTGGCCGGTTCTTGGCCTGGCGGCAGCGTTTTCGGTTTGAAATTGCACAGATCATCCACGGGACACCGCCAGCAATCTGGCTTCCGCGCCTTGCATAAGTAGCGGCCATGCAAAATCAACCAATGATGGGCGTGCTGCATATACTCCTGAGGCGTGCGCTTCTCCAGTTTAAGCTCAACCTCTAGAGGCGTTTTACCCGGCGCTATGCCGGTGCGGTTGCCAATGCGGAAGAGATGGGTATCAACCGCAATGGTGGGATGACCGAACGCAATATTGAGCACAACGTTCGCTGTCTTGCGGCCTACCCCCGGCAATGTTTCTAGCGTCTCACGATCTTCTGGAACTGTGCTGTCGTATTGCTCGACAAGAATATTTGACAGCGCGATAACGTTCTTCGCTTTCGAATTAAACAGCCCGATCGTCTTGATGAAGTCTTTGAGCTTGGCTTCACCTAAGGTAACCATCTTCTCAGGCGTATCGACAATCTCGAATAACGGACCGGTGGCTTTATTGACGCCAACATCCGTCGCCTGGGCCGACAAGACGACGGCCACCAGCAATGTGTACGAATTAACGTAATTGAGTTCACCCTTGGGTTCAGGGTCGAGCGCTTGAAGGCGCGCATAGAACTCGGGGATGTCTTTAACTCGCATCCTCAATCAAGACCAAGGACATCAGCCATGCCATATAGACCAGGGTCCTTGCCCTGCAACCAAAGAGCGGCCCGCACTGCGCCGCCGGCGAAAATGCCACGCGAACTGGCTTTGTGGGTTACCTCAAGCCGCTCCGCTTCATTCGAGAACATGACTGTGTGATCGCCGATGACGCCGCCACCGCGCAATGTCGCAAAACCGATTTCACCGGTCGCTCGTGGTCCGGTCTGACCTTCTCTGGCGTACCGCGCGACATCATCCAACGGCACATCGCGCCCCGCCGCCGCCGCCTGGCCAATACCAAGCGCTGTTCCCGACGGCGCATCAACTTTATGACGGTGGTGCATCTCAAGAACTTCGATGTCGTAATCGGTGCCGAGTTTCGCAGCCACTTGCTTAGTCAACGCGAAAAGGAGATTAACTCCGACCGAAAAATTTGGAGCTTGGACGGTCGGCACTTTTTGCGCCGCTGAGTCAATCACCGCTTGATCATCCGGTGCGAGCCCGGTCGTCCCAACCACATAGGCGGTTCCGGTTTTTTCTGCCGCCGCGGCGTGAAGGCGCGTTGCTGCTGGAACCGTAAAATCAATCACTACGTCAGAAGACGAAAACAAAGCGTGCGGATCATCGCCGACAGAGACCCCAACCGGATCCATGCCAACCAGTGATCCGAGGTCGGAGCCGATATGTCCGCCCGACATCTCCGTACCGCCGGCAAGGATGCAGCCTTCGGTGGCGAGCACTTCTTGGATGACCATGCGTCCCATACGGCCAGCACAGCCAACAATTCCTATGGCGACAGTCATCTCAAAAAACACTCCAAATGCGATGCATTAAGTCAAGGTGGCAACTTAACACAACTCTACGGCCTTTTATCGGCTCTCTGCGTCTCTATACTAAACCGATGGACCAAAACAAAGCCTCAGACCAATCCGGGCAAGACGGTTATAACGCCATGCTTGAAGCGAATGCTGAAGCACGGCTGACGTCAGCTCGGGCGATTCTCGGTCCACTGTTCCAGACATTCTCACCCACGTCGGTGCTTGATATCGGCTGTGGGCATGGCGCATGGCTGCAGGTGTCGCGGGAATTGGGTGCCGATACGATTCAAGGTGTCGACGGGCCGTGGATCGACACTGAGGCGCTCGCTATTCCAGCCTCACAGTTTATGGCGCAGGCTTTAGATGAGCCACTCGACCTTGATCGCAGGTTTGATTTGGTCGTGAGTTTAGAGGTTGCTGAACATCTGCCAGAGAGGGCGGCCGATACTTTTATCGACAGCTTGGTCCGGCATGGCGATGTCATCTTGTTTTCTGCCGCTGTCCCCTTTCAAGGTGGGCGCGGGCATGTCAACGAACAATGGCAGACCTACTGGGCTGTAAAATTTGCAGATCACGGATACCAAGCCTTTGACACGATTAGACCGACGATTTGGGGAAACGAGTCAATTTTTTGGTGGCTGAGACAAAATACGATCCTGTTTCTCAACCAAGCCTCACTTGAACAGTATCCTGAGATGAACCAAGAACGCGTCACCGATCTCAATGCGCTAGCTACGGTGCATCCTGCTTTGTACATGCGATGGGTCGCACAAAGTCAGCGATAAAAAAATTTATGTTTTCGCTTTTCCGCGATGCATCTCAAATAGCATAGACTCGAAATCCCGCGCGAACTGTTTGGCGTTACACAATGGTGAAGCGGCAACTCGCGCCCTTAATTCTAATCGCAGGGGAACGAGGGCTTTTGGGTTTTGCGCAATGGCAATCGCTTTGCTGACATAATCGTCTTGATTTTCCGATATCCAACCGTCGAGCCCAATCGCACTTAAAAAACTCACAGAGTGACGGTGGCAGAAAGCGATGCCGGGTAACGTGAGCACAGGAACACCCATCCATAGACTCTCACACGTCGTCACGCAGCCGCTCCAAGGAAACGAGTCTAGTGCGATATCGATCTCTCCGTATGCCTCGAGATGGGACGTATGGTTGGTCGGAGCTCTAAGATCGATACGATCAGACGAGATGCCGAGCGCCGAAAATTGAGCCGCAACACGATCGCGGGTTTCGGGCTCACCTAATGCGAAGTGTTTGAGCACAAGCCGACTATCAGATACTGCGCTAAGAATTTCCGCCCAGGCCGAGAATGTGCCCTCGCTAAGTTTAGAAATATTATTGAAACAACCGAACGTGACGTAGCCATTTTTTGTCCACGGTAACGCATGAACGGACGGGGTATCCGATGGCGGGGAATAGCAGGCGTAGGCATTAGGTAACCTGATTGGCTTTTCAACAAAGTAGGGGCCTTGGTCTAGCGGTGTTTCAACAAGGTCGGTGATGAAATAGTCGATTGCGGAGAGGCCAGTGGTTCCGTGTTGACCGCCGGCCCACTTGGCCTGGATCGGAGCAGGCTTTCGCGCCAAAACGCCCATCTGACCACCAGCAGAATGACCTGCCATATCGATAAGAATGTCGATCTGATGAGAGCGGATAAGCTTGGCGACGGCAACATCATCCAGTTCATGTGTGTCATGCCAAGCGGTGGCCAAACTCTTGAATCTTTCGGTGTAGTCATCGTTCGGAGAATTATTCGCATATAGAAAAAACTCCACCTTTTCTACGCTCACTTTCTCCAATCCCGCGAGCGTAAGGTACCCAACAGCGTGGCGACAAAACCGTGCGGACATCAGGCCAACGCGTAAGGTTTGTTTTGTCGGGGACAGGGCCTCATCGCGATACGGCTTGACGTCGGTGACATGTCGATCCGCCCAGCCTTTAGCCATTCGGCGAAGATCATCAAGAGAGATGGTTTCCAGTGCGTAAGCGTTCCGCAGATAGAACCCATCGCCCTCCGCATCTTTCACCGGTCCCGTTTGCGCTTTCTCAAAATATGCGTGAGCCAGCTGGGCCTGCCCGCTGCGGCTATAGGCTAGGGCAAGGTTGTAATCCAATTCAGGCGCGTCGCAGCCAAGATCAGTGGCCGTGGATAGAGCGAGGGCGGCTTGCGCAGGAAATCCCGTCCCTAACTGCTCAAGGCCAGCTTGATACAAGGCTTGGCTAAGGGTCGCTATTGCCTCAGGACCCTGGTTGATTGCGGATGGCACTAATGATCTTAGGTGCGCGATGCCGTGGACGGAGTCGTCAGTATTTTTGGGCGCACCATCGTCGGCTAGACGGAAGCCGAGATTTCGCACCACACGGCGTAGAATGTTTGTCATTCTTCACTCAAATCAGAGAAGTCAGCTACAGTCCACATTTGGTAGACACGACAGTGAGCGGTAAGAATTCGTGAAAGAGAAAATTCCTTCATTTGTTCAGGTATATCCCAACATGCTTGGGCCTGAATATTGTCGATTAATTATAGACCGGTTTGAGTCGGATGATCGGCGACATCCATCAACTGTCGGGCGCAGCGAAAAACGTGAAGATCCAGGCCGAACCGGAACAACTCTAGATATCCACGACACAATGGAAGACTGGCAAGACGTGGTCGTTCAAACCCATGCAGCGGTCGCAAAGGCCGTTACAGACTACGCCAATGCTTTTCCCGCACTTGTTGAACATCTTGAATCAGGCCGAGTCGGCTGCAGATATCCCCGCATTGAGCGGGTGGATCCTGGTCAAGGGTTTCAGTGGCATGCCGACAATGCGGGTATGGATTCGGCCGAACGCGTAATTGCGTGTCTGCTTTATTTGTCAGACGTCAAAGATGAAGGCCATACAGAGTTTGAGCATCAGAACCTGAAGGTTCGGCCCGAGCCTGGAAAAATTGTCGTCTTCCCACCCTACTGGACGCACTTGCATCGCGGCATCAGCCCGACAAAAGATGCCAAGTACACTATGTCTTTCTTCTGGTCCTATTTAGACGGTAAGGAACCACAGCCAGAGCGGTTGACCTGGTCACAACGTTTGACTGGACGTCTTTAGACTAAAGCTAGTCCGCTAAGTCTTCGAAAAAATCTTTGATCTTATCGAAGAACCCTTGCGCTTCTGGGCTATAGGTTTTCTGATCACTGTCTTTCTCAAAGTCTCGCAAAAGTTCTTTCTGCTTCGGCGTCAAATTGACCGGAACTTCAACGGCAGCTTCTAAAAACATGTCGCCGCGTGCAGTTGAACGCAGCACGTTCATGCCTTTACCCCGTAAGCGAAACTGGTGGCCGTTCTGACACCCTTGTGGAATAGAAACACGAACCTTGCCACCTTCAATGGTCGGCACTTCAACTTCGCCACCAAGGGCCGCGATGGTCATGGAGATAGGAACCCGCATATACAAATTCGCACCATCGCGCTGAAACAGCCGATGGGATTTGAGGCCGAGGAAAATATAGAGGTCCCCAGCAGGTGCTCCGTTGAGGCCTGCTTCTCCTTCGCCAGCCAGACGAATACGGGTGCCATCTTCCACACCAGGCGGAATGGTAACCTCGAGTGTTTTGTCTTTTCGAGTACGGCCTGTGCCGCGACACTCGCCGCATGGATTCTTGATTACCCGACCGGCGCCACCGCAGGTGGGGCATGTGCGCTCAACCGTGAAGAAGCCTTGCTGACTGCGAACCTTTCCAGCGCCGCCGCAAGATGAGCAGGTATCCGGCGCAGCACCATCTTTACCTCCAGATCCTTCACAGGACCCGCAAGTCGATGAGGACGGCACCGTAATAGTCGCCTTCTTTCCGTTGTAGGCGTCCTCAAGGCTGACTTCCATATTGTAGCGAAGGTCTTGGCCGCGAGACTGGCCACGGCCTTGTCCACCGCGACGCCCACCCATGATATCGCCGAACATATCGTCGAAGATGTCAGCGAAACCACCGCCAAAGCCACCGCCACCACCACCACCACCGCGCTGGCCACCGCCTTGTTCGAAAGCCGCATGCCCAAACTGATCGTACGCCGCCCGCTTCTGCTCATCTTTGAGCACTTCGTAAGCTTCGTTTAACTCTTTGAAATTCTGCTCAGCCTTCGTGTCACCCGGATTACGATCGGGGTGAAATTTCATCGCGAGTTTACGGTACGCTTTCTTAAGTTCGTCTCCGGACGCGCTCTTGCTGGCGCCAAGCACATCATAATAGTCGCGCTTCGCCATTTACGCTTCCCGCTTTTTGACACGTGCGGCGGTCCGGTCCGCGAGGACCGGAATACACCACATCATGTTGAGTAAGCACGTCATTGAACGACTGTAAGACACACGAAACGACTAACGCGTTAAGTCTTGTCTTTATCGTCGACTTCTTCAAAGTCTGCGTCGACCACTTCAGCGTCATCGGGAGACACGTCTCCAGCTTCCGCTCCATCGCCACCACCCTCGGCATCGCCAGCAGCAGCTTGCTCCGCTTCGTACATCGCTTGGCCGAGCTTCATGGAGGCTTGCATCAACGCTTCGGTTTTGGCTTTGATGTCATCGACATCTTCAGACTCAAGAACGTCTTTTAGCTCTTGGACTTTTTCTTCGATTTCAGCTTTATCGGCTGGATCAATTTTATCGCCATGTTCAATAAGTGTCTTTTCCGTCGAGTGGACTAAGCCGTCGGCCTGATTCCGGGCATCGACAATTTCACGTTTTTTCTTATCGTCCTCAGCGTGGACTTCCGCATCCTTCACCATCTGCTCGATATCGTCATCGGATAATCCGCCAGACGCCTGAATACGAACCTGCTGTTCTTTGCCCGTCGCCTTGTCTTTGGCCGACACGTTCACGATGCCGTTGGCGTCGATATCAAAAGTGACTTCAATTTGGGGCACACCGCGAGGCGCCGGTGGAATGCCCATAAGATCAAACTGACCAAGTAGTTTGTTGTCAGCGGCCATTTCACGTTCACCTTGGAACACCCGAATGGTCACGGCTTGCTGGCTATCCTCTGCGGTCGAGAACGTCTGGCTCTTGCGCGTCGGTACAGTGGTGTTGCGATCAATCAACCGGGTGAACACGCCGCCTAGGGTTTCGATACCAAGTGACAGCGGTGTGACGTCGAGCAGTAGAACATCTTTAACGTCGCCCTTTAGAACACCAGCCTGAATGGCGGCACCAAGAGCAACAACTTCATCAGGGTTCACACCCTTATGCGGATCACGGCCGAAGAATTCCTTCACCGTTTCCTGAACCTTCGGCATACGTGTCATGCCGCCAACCAAAATCACTTCATCAATTTCGCTTGCCTTGAGGCCCGCATCCTTGAGCGCTTTCTTGCATGGCTCAACAGTCCGCTGAACAAGGTCTTCAACCAAAGCTTCGAGTTTGGCGCGCGTCAACTTGATGTTGAGATGCTGTGGGCCAGAAGCATCAGCGGTGATGAAAGGAAGGTTGACCTCTGTTTGACCAGAGCTAGAGAGTTCGATTTTAGCTTTCTCAGCACCTTCCTTAAGGCGTTGCAGCGCAAGCTTGTCCTGACGCAGGTCGATGCCACTCTCTTTTTTAAATTCGTCGGCAAGATACCCAATGATGCGTGCATCGAAATCTTCACCGCCAAGGAACGTATCACCGTTGGTGGACTTCACTTCGAAAACGCCGTCGCCAATTTCTAGAATCGAAACGTCAAAGGTACCACCACCAAGGTCATAGACCGCAATGATGCCGGTCGCTTCTTTGTCCATGCCATAAGCAAGCGCCGCCGCTGTCGGCTCATTAATGATGCGCAAGACTTCGAGGCCTGCGATTTTACCGGCATCTTTCGTCGCCTGGCGTTGGCTATCGTTGAAGTACGCGGGAACTGTAATGACCGCTTCGCTAACGGTCTCACCGAGATAACTCTCAGCTGTCTCTTTCATTTTTTGAAGAATGAATGCCGACAACTGTGACGGCGAATATTTGTCTTTGTTCGCTTCAACCCACGCATCACCATTCTCACCCTTGATGATCGAGTAGGGAACGAGATCTTGATCCTTCTTAACGGTCGGATCATCAAACCGGCGTCCGATGAGGCGCTTAATTGCAAAGAGCGTATTTTCCGGGTTCGTCACCGCTTGGCGCTTGGCGGCTTGGCCGACAAGGCGCTCTCCCGACTCAGCGAAAGCAACCATCGACGGGGTCGTGCGAACACCCTCAGTGTTTTCGATCACGCGCGGGTCCGAACCGTCCATAACAGCAATACAGGAGTTCGTTGTCCCGAGGTCGATACCAATAACTTTGCCCATAATCTTTTTCCTTCTTGTTGAGGCGAACGTCCCGAGCCCAGGTGCGGCGCTGTGGGGCATCCCCCGATCGTCTTTTTTAGCGGTCAAGCCGGGTCTTTTTTAGAGACCTGGTTTCCCCGCCAGGGTCGAGGGGTATATAGGGGGTGGGCGAAAGCCCCGCAACAGGAAGAAAGACTCTTTTTTCCAGAGTTTGAGCGCCTTATGGGTCCAATAGCCGATTTATTCCCAACAGACCTGCCAAGCGGCACCGTCCACCTTAAATCCATATTGGTAGCGGGCGTTCAAGTTCGGCTGGCCAAAGCCACCCAGAAAGTGGCAAAAACGGCAGAATTCAGCCATGCCCGGACGAAATCCGGTGGCGTTTATTCGGCCGAAATGACCAATTGTGGCGCCTATGGGTGGTGGAGCGACGCCGAAGGGTATCGCTACACCGAAATTGACCCCCGATCTGGGGCACCATGGCCCCAAATGCCGAAATCCTTCACAGAGGCCCTAAAGGTAGCTCTATCGGGCACAACCGTGGCTGATTTTAAGCCAGATGCCTGTCTCATTAACCATTACGTTGCCGGGACGAAAATGGGGCTCCACCAAGATAAAGACGAAGCCGATTTTGCGCGGCCTATTGTTACCGTCAGCCTGGGCGCGGCGGCAGATTTTCTGATCGGTGGCTTCGACCGATCGGACAAACCAACCTCGGTATTGGTGGAAAGCGGTGACGTTTTCATCATGGGTGGAGAGAGCCGCATGCGCTTTCACGGTATTCGTAAAATTTATTCTGGCTCGAGTCCTTTGCCCTGCCTAGAAGGCCGCCTTAGCCTGACCTTTCGCAAAGCAACCTAACGGGTAGGCCTTAAATGACACGCAGATCAGCTACATCAGGCTCGCCCTATGAAGACTCCATCGGCTTCTGCCGTGCTGTCCGTATCGGTCAAATGATCTCTGTCGCCGGTACCGGGCCGATTGGGTTCGACGGTCAAACGGCGTCGCCCGGTGACGCTTATGGCCAGGCTAAGCGTTGTCTAGAAATCATCGCCAAAGCCATTGTCGATTTAGGCGGACAAATCGAAGACGTGGTCCGCACCAGGATTTATCTCGTCAACGTCGACGATTGGGAAGCTGTCGGTCGAGCGCACGGAGAAATTTTCAGCGCCATCAAACCAGCCGCAACCATGGTCGTGGTCAATCAACTCATTGGTGAAGACTGGCTCGTTGAAATTGAAGCGGACTGTTCGGTGAGTGCCGCCTAAAGATCCGTGTCGGCACAGGCAATTCTAAACTTCTCGACCGTCACTGGCATGTCCTCAGTAAATACCTTGCCGCGTGCTTCCATTTCGTTCGTAAAGAAGGTGACGTGGACCGGCTTCCAAATTTCAAGAGGCCGAATAGCGGGTCCATCGACCACCGTTTCTTTTTCCGTGATGCGATTGAACGGCAGAGTCAGCAACCCCGTTGTTTGTAAAACGGCGCGGGGTGCACTCTTCGAATCCGTCAGAACAGAATAAGCGCCTAGCTCCGGTGTAATGGAGCGATCGCCTTCAAACATCAATGGCGATGTAAACGTTCCCGTTTTATCGCCGGCAAGAATGAGTTTGGTGATGATTTCTGTTGTTTTCGGCGTGCCCCCGATAGAGCGCACACGATAAAATCCATCCGCCGGCGGCGCCGATAGTGTGGGTAGGCACGCCGCCCAAAAATCCGTAATTGCGTCTGCTCTCGCCGGCGCAGATAGACCGCCGAGAAGAGCAAATATGATGGCAGCCGTACGCATCATCACGCGCCCTTAAAATAGACAACGTCGAATGGTTCGATGATGACAGGCATATCATCGGTACAGCTCTTGCCATAAGGCGCCAACAAGCCGTTCCAATATTCACGATGCAACGGCACCCACACGTCTATGTCTTGAACAGGTGGTCCGTCTAGGCCGGTTTCTGCTGGGCCGATTTCACCAAAGGTTGTTTCGCGCGTCTTTGTAATTCTGACGACAGCTTGGGGAGAACCATCGTAGCCGGTCAAAATAATCGGCGTCCCTGGCACCGTTTCAGGATGGCCTTCGGCTGCCATGACCCACGGTAAACTGAACGTGGCAATTTTTGTACGCGCGTTAATGAACTCCAGAATCATGCCCGTGGTTTCTTCATCGATGCCGATGGATCTGACCTGATGATCTTCTCCGAGATCTGGAACAACTGCTGAAACCTCCGCCCAGAAAGCATCTAAATCGGAATCGTTGGGGAGCTTTGGGCCGTCACCAATTACGAGAGTGCGAGTCATTTTGCGTCACCTGTTCTTGTTAACTGTCACGAAGGATCTAGAACCACCATACCGTAATCACCGACGCGAACGAAACCGAGAGATTCATATGCTTTTTGTGCAGGCAGGTTATCTACCTCTGTGAAAAGTAGCGCTTCCGCTGCGCCACCGGCTTTCGCATCTAGGAGAGAGCCGGCCACCACGGAGCGTGCATAACCACGGCCACGGCTCTCTTCCGGTGTGAACACACCACCCACTTGAACCGTGTCCCGTAAAACCGCGTTAAAGCTTGTCATCGCGACAGGACGGTCATTGTCTTCGAGGACCCAAAGCCGTTGTTCCTCTATGGCTCCTCTGAACATTTTTTCGTTTCGGGCATCATCGATGGCGTGCTCGGGAAAGCCCATGGTGATGCGGTCATACACCCGCCGCCACGCCACCAAAACTGGAACATCTTCAGGCGCAGCACGCCGATAACCAACCAAACCCGTCGACAGTGACTTAGGAATTTTGAGGGCACTAAGGTCGAGTGTATAGAGATATTCCGGTACGACCTTGCCGAGACAGCTGCGGTCGATGTCCATTTCTGGCTCCACCACTTTGACCTGAGACCACGGCCCAAGAATGCCGGTTACAACGCGTTGTGACTCTTGCGCGACGGCGATCGCCAGTTCGACGGGTGCGGTGGGAGCTTGCAAAATGATGTGGCCATTCCAGTAGTGTGCCGCGACGTCTGTGAGATGGTCGCCATCGAACGCACCAACGTAGAGGCCTTGATAGCGTGCCGGGCCGTCTACGACTCCAGCTTGAAGTACATTCGATCTAAGGAACATCGAAGACGCACGATGATTGAGAAGAAAGGCGTCTAGAGCGTCCCGATCAGCCTGGCCAAGACGTCGTATTGATGTCATGCCGCTAGACCGTTTGAGGAAAAACCAAATCGAAGTGTTCGACCATCACGATCATGTCTGGACTTGGCTCAAAATCGTATGGCTCGAGTAGCTTCGTCCAATAGGGCCAATGAATTTCTTGCCAGCGCTCAAGTTTTCGAGCACCCGGGCCTTCGACAACCAAATGTTCTTCAACGATATCTTTGTACGGCACGGGTGTGAACTGGGTGGTTCTAACAATAGCGTGTGGCTCACCGTCCATATCGATGACGACAGCGTCAGCGCCAACCATTGGTCCGGGGCCGGGTTGACGATCAAGCAACGGTTTTAGGCCGAAGGAACCGCGTTTATGGCCGCCAAGGACAAGGGGTAAAATAATATCAACGGTTTCCTTGGTCGCGCCAATGCGGCGCACCCAATAGTCATCACCAAGAGATGCACCGGACTCTTTAGCCCTGGCCCAGAACGTGTCTGTCTTCGCTGATTTTTCCATTAATCATCACCGTCATAGGTTACGCGCCAAATGATTTGACTGACATCATCGGCAATCAATAGTGAGCCGTCGCTCGCAACGGCGATCCCACTGGGCCGCCCCCAAACCTGAGCGCGATCGTCACCTCGGGCCCAAAAACCAGACGCGAATACGGTGTACTCGTTCTTGGGTTGACCATTCTCGAACGGCACATACACCACGTTATACCCGCGCGGCTGAGCCGCATTCCAAGATCCATGCAATGTCACAAAGGCGCCACCCTGATAGGAGCTTGGGAACTGATCCGCCGTATAAAACGTCAAGCCGATGGGCGCGGAATGTGACCGGAACAGCGTGTCGGGAACGATGGCCGACGCAACCAATTCCGGCTTGCGGTCCGCAAAATTGGGTTGCGGATTGTTACCGAGGTAGCTGTAGGGCCAGCCGTAAAAACCACCATCCTGGACACGCGTCATGTACTCAGGCACCAGTTCATCGTGGAGCCCATCGCGTTCATTCACGACCGTATAAAGATCCGTCGTGCCAGGGTAGAACGCAGTGCCAACAGGGTTACGCAATCCCGTCGCAAAGGTGCGCTGACCGGAACCGTCGATTTGAAACTCTTGAATGGTTGCGCGCGGAATGGGCTCCTCTGCAATATTTCCCCGGCTGCCAATCGCAACATAGAAACGCGACCCATCAGGATGCAAAACAACATTGCGCGTGGAATGACCACCTGGGTCACCCAACGCCCGGCGGGGCGTGACCTGAACAGGTTCGGCGCTGGATTTTGTGTCACCGGATGCATAGGGCATCCGCCACACACCATTGAGATCGCCAACCAAAACAAAGCCATCGCCAACGGCAATGCCATGGGGATTGCGAAACCCATCTGCGAACGCCGTAATCGTTTCAGCGCGACCATCGCCGTCGGCATCACGCAGCAATGTAATTTGACCGATGCGGGGCTCGCTCAAAAACACGGAACCGTCGGATGCGACTTTCAGATTCCGTGCATTCTTAAGTCCGCGCGCAAACTCATTGACCGTGAAGCCGGGAAGAACGGAGGGTTCTGCACGCGCCGGCTTAGGAATAGTGCGCGGCGGATTGGCAGGGCTAGGCGGTG
>Ga0233433_10002719_pt1 | contig 15099 bp, 12 predicted proteins | sample SI_122_August201_5_FD_179868 | JGI IMG/M metagenome (GOLD analysis project Ga0233433, IMG submission 179868) | Seawater microbial communities from Saanich Inlet, British Columbia, Canada - SI_122_August2016_100_MG | ecosystem: Environmental > Aquatic > Marine > Inlet | place: Canada: British...
CAGGATATTACGTCCTAAATCTGGATAAAGCGCAGCTGATAAAGATAGCGCATAGAGTGTCGGCATAAGATCTTTATGAGACGCCACCTGAGCAAGGTCAGGGGATGGTAACCCAGCTTGATATCGCTGCGGCAAATAGAGATAAAGCGGTACTGAAATCTGATGTAACGCTTGTTCTTTGGTATATCGCATACCTCGAATGGCATGATCACCGGTGATAGCAACAATGGTCTGCTCACCCGGGGCGCTATGCTTAATCTGCGACATAAACCGGCCCAATTGATCATTGGTATAACGGTAAGTCTGAAGTGAAACCGCAGGTAGGTCGCCAAGCCTACCTTGCAATCCCGGTGGCAACTTGGGCGATGCCGTATTTGCCTGCTCTGGTACTGTATAGGGTGGATGATTGGTAACACTGAGCGTGACAATGAACAGTGGTGCATCACCGGGAGCCCAGTCCTGCAACATCTGAATGGCCGTGTCATAAACATACTGATCTTCACCACCCCAAACAGTTTCAGCCATTTCGGGAAAAAGACGCTTCAACTCGTTTGCACCAATAAACGTATCAAATCCTTGCCGCTTGAAATAACTGCCCCGATTCTTAATACCTTCAAAACCCGCATAAATAAATATGGTTTCATAGCCAGCCTGCTTGTAGATCTGCGCTGCCGATGCCTCTATAGCAGTATACTGATGCCGAGAATAGCTCACATCCCGGTACTCTGTATTCACCAGCAATCCGAGGACGGATTTTTGCGTATCATTGTGGGCGGGCAGAAAGTGTTTGAAATAGAGACCCTGCTCGAGGTGTTGGCGCAGGGCACCGGCTAAATCAACACCCTCGCTAAAACGGTTAAGTAACAGCCCCTGACCCATGCTCTCGACAAGATGCAAAACCACGTTAGGCGGGGCCTTCTCAAGTAATTCAGATCGAGGGGTACGCGTGAAAAATTGCGGGAAAATGGCAGCGGCTGCCGGACTCTTACCGTAAAATTTGGTATACAATTCGCGGCCCTCTTGTTCCGAGGCCGGCTTTAAATTCTTTGATGAACGATATTCTCTATAACCATAATACAAAGCGACCAAACTATTCGGTACCAAGTAATTGATACGGGTGTCGGAGGAGACCAGCAAGTGCTTCTGGGATAATGGGAAGGTGGTGACCGACCCCCGACCCAAACTGAGATAGATCAGCAGCGAGCTAACCACAATGAGCCAAAATTGCCATCGCCGCAGATGAAGCCTTGAGACGGCTCGACTAATCAGACTTATGCCACGACGACAAGCCAACCAACTTAAAATGCCAACCAGCGCCATTGCCCCAAGCGCCGGATAGAAATCACCTAAGCCCGCTATACTCCCCAGCGCTTTATCTGCTCCATAATTCAAGCCATAAAACACAAAGCTATCGAAGGGCCGGCCAAAGAATTTAATATAACCAATATTAGCCACCGAAAGCACAACCACCATGGTTATCAAGAAGTAGCCAAGTCCGTTAGCAAAGGTCCAGATAAATCTTGATAATCCGACTTGGTTACCTGGTATGGCAAGCACAATAATTGCTGGCAGCACCACAAGTAAATAAACACGAAACACCACCGCAATATCGAACCGCAATGCCACTAGAAAGGCTTGCCAAAGATCCTCGTACTGCAGCGCAGCTTCAATTTCAAAAACCGTGACCAGTAAAAACAGTCGACTCAATAAGAAAACCAAGCCACAAACCACGGTAAGCAGGCTAATCAGTAATAGCACCTGGAGAAAAATAAATTTCTTAGCAGGCAACATGGCGTCGAGATTATTTGGCATCATTCCCAATAGTCTATTTCTAATGATTTTTGATAAAGAACAATTTCACTCACCTTTCACCTTTTCTGGCCAGCGTCTTCGCCACTTTCATCCTGGCATCTGCCGATCAGTCTGCCCTGCTTTTAATTGCCTCAATGCTGTAATAGGTTGGCGATTCCCGGAAAACCGGTACCTCGATAGATGCGCCGAAAGCATCCCAACCCTGCTTAATCTGTTCGCAATCATCAAGTGGTGACTCACCCGAGGTCTGCCAGGCCATCAAAATACGCTCTGCTCCTCGAGAAAACTCCAGCAGATATTGACCCAGGGGCGTTTCATGTTTTTTGATAAAACAAGCATCACCCAAAAGCTGAAGGAAGAACTTCAAGGCATTGAAGGCAGGACGTGGCTCAAACCCATTCTGATCATCGACAAGCCCATAACCGTGTGCAGACAGTCGCCACCAGTAAACCGATTCAACATGACCGGAACACACCGTTAGCGCCAAAAACCGCAACATGAAATTTGCATAATCCAATTCAGTCTCACCAGGCTTATCCCGACGCCATTGCTCGGTCTCGTAAGGACAAGTAATGGGTGACCAGATGCCAGCGCCTTGAATCGGCCAGTTCACCTCGGAGATAATAACTTTGCTTTCAACTCGATTCGACCAATCAGCAATCGCCTTTAATAGCGCTGATTTCTCCAGGGTTGAGAATCCACCCTGTTTATTTTCCGGCGCTCCCCGACGATCAACATAAAGCAGGTGCGAGAGTCCGTTGAGTCGCAACCCTTTGGGTAGATCCGCTAACGCTGATAAAACAGGTAAATATTCAAAATCAATACACGCAGGGCCAATAAAGCGAACATTGGGGAATTCCTGCCGCAACTCAAGCAACGGGCGCATTAAATCCTTAAAGTCACGACGGCTCCATATACCCCATTTAGAGCGATTCCTTGCATGGGTTATCTCGACCTGAGTTACCTTATCGCCAACAGCACCTACCACCATCCTGAGGAAATCTCGCCATGAAGCAGGATTCAAGACGGATCGCCGATCCTGTAGAATCGCCACCATCACGCGAATATTCTTAAGATGCAACCTTTCCACCAATGCGATAGCAGTCTGCCAATCTTCAGGCGTCTCATGATGACAAAAACGCACTAGAACGGGCGGGTTTCCCAAAGCATTCAGCAGAGCCCATTCTTGCTCGATATAGTCACTCTGAGGCTGAAGGGCAATGCCAAACCTATCCTTTAAAGCCACGGGCTTTGAATAACTCGCCGCCAACGAACGACGATATCGCAGGTACAACGACGGGCTGGCAATTAATCCTCTAGCCAAGGCTGAAAAAATATCGCTTATATTACGATGGCGACGCTTTTCTTCTCTCCCGAGCACCACCGTTGGTTGAGAGGTTTTTTCATCCCACAACCATAGATTTTTTTCTGACGGGTAAGGCGAGGCTGGCTCTCTTTGTCTCAAACGCTTCAGGAACCGAATGGGATGACGCCAGCGGCTTCTTCGGCGATGCCCCCAAAACTTCTGCCGAGCTTTTTGCTCTAGCGATGCTAGGTCCTCAGGTAAGTCCTGGTGACGATTATAAATCATTTTAAATATATCAAGGTATCCACCCGGCAGAGCAATCCTCGCCAAATCGTGTGCCCTCTGACGGTTCCCTAGAGGTACTAATGCACGCCGGCTACGATTCAAATCAATAAATAAAGGTGGCAACCATTCACCAGCAGCAGATTTGGGTACTAGGATATTTTGGTTTCCAAGGTCCCCATGCATAAAACCCGCTTCATGCAGGTTCTGCACCGCTGGAGCTACCTGGTAAAGCAAATCCATCAGTACAGCATTATCACGTTCTTGCTGGTAGATCCCTATCAGGGCATCCCTGAAACACGCTGCCGACACATGAATACAAAGGTAATAACTTTCTAGCAGACGACCATTTTGCCAATGATCCAACCATGCAATCGGCTCCGCTGTACCCAAACTCTGTTGATGCAAAAATTCTGCCGCAGCATAAGAACGCTCGGCTTTCGATTCATGTCGCCGATCGTACCAGTCCTTAATCAATCCCTGACGGCTAAAAATTTTGATTGCAACTGCAACAGGCTTACCATCGATGGAGAGATTCGCTTTCAATACCTGGTCGCTGCCATGAGATAAGGGTAGCGTCTTGCCAGACCCAAGCCATTGCGGTACGGAAGACAACTGGCCTCTCAATTCAGGCGTATCAAAGCGACTCGCAATTTTGCCCACATATCGGCCAAAAGTCTCGGTCATGAAGATTCGCTTTGATGGAGTAAACGAATCATTTTAAGCATTAGCTCGCAATCCAACAATAGCTTTCGAAGGTCGCCATGACAAACCTTCAGCATCCCATTACGCTTGGTCTCAAGACCTCAGCATAAATACACAGGCAATTGTTGCTAGTCCTTCCTGGCTAACAACCGGGGAGGAGCCAACTCTTCAAACCACAAGGTTGCCTTGATTCCTCCTGAATCACGGTAAAGCGCTGTTGCTAACGGGCAAACATACACTGATCAGAATTTTGCTGCTTAACCCATTGTCTAAAAGGTCAGTACCACACGAGTCAACTTTCCTTCACGCATCTCAGCAAAACCTTCATTAATCTCAGAAAAATGTCGTGTTTTATCCACCAGAGGTTCAAAATCGATCTGCGCGGTTTCGCCCAGGGAAGCAATTTTTTGAAAATCAAGGTGTGGTTTAGCCGACCCATAGATAGAACCCTTAATCGATTTTTCCCTCAATAACATAATCACGGGCAACTCTATTTTATCGGTGTAGGCAGGCAGACCGACCACAATACTCCGCCCACCAGGACGCAGCGTATTAAATGCATCGAGCATGGTTGAAGTCTTACCAACGCATTCAATGGCAACATCAGCACCTCCGCCGGTAACACCAATAATCTGCTTCACAGCACCAGCGACATCGAGGGCAATACTCGCCCCTACCTTAAGTGCAGCCTGGCGTCGCTCTTGAATTGGATCAACGGCGATAATTCTCGCGGCACCAGCAACTCGCGCACCCTGAATCGCTGACAGACCAACGCCGCCGCAACCAAATACCACTACACTTTCTCCCCAGCGTATGGCAGCCGTATTGACAGCAGCGCCAAAGCCAGTGGTGACCCCACAACCAATCAGACAGGAATGTCTGGGATCCATGCTAGTTTGAACTGGAACGGCCATAGCCTCGGGGACCACCACATGCTCACTGAAAGCACCCAGGCCCATGAACCGATCAAGGCTCTGTCCCTCTAGCGACAAGGGGCCAATACTCCCTGTCGTCATATTGATCTGCTCGCATAGCTGGTGTTCCCCGCGCTGACATCCTGGACACAGTCCACAGGCCGGAGACCAGGACAATACCACTGGATCCCCTACCTTCACGCTCAGAACACCCTCTCCCACAGCGTCGACCAAACCAGCTCCCTCATGACCCAGAACCACTGGAAACTCTATGGTTTCCTTACCTTCCAGGGCACTGATGTCGCTTCGACAAATACCGCAGGCCTGCATTTTTACGCGAACCTCCCCGGGACCCGGTCCGGCTAGGTCTACTTCTCGGATCTGAAAATCTGCATCAGCGGAAAAAGCAATTGCAGCATGTGTTTTCATCAGTCGATCTCCTCCTCCATTACGATTCAAAGAGCCGGGGTTGTCTGGCCAAAAAAGCAGCTTTTGATGCCCTCCCGCTCTTGGATTTTGAAATCATGGCTGCGCAGTCAAGCGCTTCCTTTTGCATTCGGGTTCTGTCAGAGAAACACTCGGACAAAATGGATCGTGCCATGGCGGTATTTGAGTCGATCAAATTACCTGTCAGGCACAAATAACGCGCGGTAGCCTCATCACAAACGCTGACTATAAGATCATAAGCTGCTGGTATCCCAAATCGCACCTGAGGCTGGCCAAAAGAGGCCTGCTCCGTACCAAATCGAATATCGCACATCAATGCCAAATCCATTCCTCCGGCAATCGCCGGGCCATCAATTGCAGCAATCAATGGTTTAGAGAAACGATGCACCACACGATGGTAGTTTGCTGCTTCGGCAAAAATAGCTTTAGTGTCTCCCTCGGACAGTTCCTTTAAATCAAAGCCCGCACAAAACACCTCTCCGACACCGGCGAGAATAACAGCTTCCACGGAATCATCTGCTGCCAGAGCTGTCAGTTGCGTTACCAGTGCTGTCCGCAAAGCCTTTGATAGAGCATTCTTACTCTCCGGACGATTAAGAATCAGTTGCGCAACACCTTCAAGGGGCCTTTCAATCATTAATAGGCTTTCATTCATAATCTACCTCAGTCAATGCCGCGGTTGGCAAGGGCCAGACGAGCACCCTGGACATAATCTGCAAGGATATCAGCTGCCGGGCGTACCGCTTTAATCATGCCTATCCCCTGGCCGGCAATTCCCGGATAAACATCGACTCTTTGACCCGAAACAGCGGCTGCCATTACCGGATCAGAGATCATTGACTGATAGGGCATGGGTAGCGGATTTAATTCGCTTTTTTCCCAAGCCATAGTCCAGCTTGAACGCAGGACACGGCAAGGTTTACCCGTAATCGATTTCGAGATAACCGTAGATTCTTCGGTTGCATCGACCAAAGCCTGTTTCTGGAAGTCGTAAATACCAGCCTCACTTGCTGCCAGGAAGGCTGAGCCAACCCAAACGCCTTCGGCACCCAGCATGAGCGCAGCGGCAACGCCTCGACCATCAGCAATACCACCTGCCGCAAGAACCGGTATATCTACCATGGCATCAACTACCTGCGGTATCAACGCCATGGTGCCTACAGGAGAGTTATGGCCCCCAGCATCGTGCCCCTGAGCAACCACAATATCGATACCAACACTGGCAACCTGAACCGCATGACGCACTGCTCCAACCACACAGATCACTTTAGTATCATTGGCTTTTAATTGATCCATCCAGGGACCGGGATTCCCCAACCCAGCCGCATAAACGGGAACTCTCTCTTCTACAATCACCTCCATCTGAGCCCTGAAAAAAGGTTCAGAGAACAGTACCAACCCATCATCATTATCATCCTCAATGGCTTCGGAATTTAAGGAGTTCACCTGATTATCAAGACCATGCTCTTCCATGAAGGATTGCGCAAAAGCGCGATGAGCATCAAGAGAGCGCTCCTGCTGTGGCTCTCCAGTGACACTAACCTGCTCCTGCCGGCGCACGGATGCTGGGAGTAGTGTATCAACGCCAAATGGTTTATCGGTCAATTCGCGGGTTCTTTTAATCCAGTTTCGGAGACGGGTAGGCCCGCAACTTGCTGCACCCAGGACGCCCAATCCACCCGCATTGGAAACCGCTGCTGCCAACTCAGGTGTACTGGCACCACCCATACCAGCCAGTACAATCGGGTATTCAATGTTAAGCAACTCACAAACGCTGGTTTTCAGTGGTTCGGTCATGGTTACCTCTTATCCAAACAAAATTAACCTGCTTCACTATCTCGCTTTTTGTTCATAAAGTAAATATATTTACATTAAATGTACTTACAAAAGGCAAAGCCACTTGAGCATACCAATTCAACCGGTGCTGGTTGGTGCTGGACAATTAATCGACCGTCCCGATAATCTATCAGAGGCATTGAATCCTCTATCCATGATGCAGAATACTTCCGAATTGGCAGCCATAGATGCTGGTCTACTGCCAGATCAGTTACAGAACCTGGATACTCTTGTCGTTGTTAACACTGTCGGTCCGAAACTCTTTGCCAACCCACCTGCAGCACTAGCCAGGCGACTCGGGGCTAAGCAAGCCGAACAATTCATTACCGGTACTGGCGGCAATACACCCCAGACACTGGTGAATACCTTCGCAGAAGATATTGCCAACGGGCGTAGATCCATGGTGTTGTTATCTGGAGCGGAAGCACTGGACACCCTGGCAAAGGCTGCTAAAGCAGATTTCAAGCTAGACTGGCCAGAGGATGAGGGTAATTGGCCAAAACCTAACCTGTTATGGCCGGAACGCGCAGGCAGCAATCCTGTGGAGCAAGCTCACGGCATGGTTGCCCCTATCGTCACCTATCCGCTTTTTGAAAATGCCCTGCGCAATCACTACGGTCGCTCTATCGAGGCACACCAACAGACCCTTGGCGAGCTTTTCTCGCCCTTGACCAAAATCGCCCGAGACAATCCCTTTGCCTGGTTTCCGACCCAGCGCAGTAGCAAAGAAATCGTTACGCCAACACTGATTAATCGTTATATTGGTTTCCCTTACACTAAATATATGAATGCCATTATGCAGGTCAACCAGTCAGCGTCGGTACTTTTGACGTCTGATGTGAAAGCACGCCAACTAGGCATCGATGAGTCACGCTGGGTCTATCTGCATGGTCACTGCGATGTAGACGATATATGGCATGTTTCCGAACGCATTGATTTTCATTCTTCCCCAGCATTAGAAGCGGGACTAGCCAGTGCGTTTGAGATGGCGGCAACAACTGTTGACGAGATTAATCACTTTGACGTGTATTCCTGTTTTTCTGCCGTCCTGGAAGTCACCCGGGATGCCCTGGGGATGACGCCCGATGATAACCGGCTACTCACCGTTACCGGTGGCTTACCTTATTTTGGGGGCGCCGGTAATAACTACAGTATGCACGCTATAGCTACCATGATGGATCGCCTCAGATCTGCACCCGGAGAAAAAGGACTAGTTACTGCTAACGGCTGGTATCTGACAAAACATGCACTGGGTATTTACAGCGCTATGCCACCCAGCATACCCTTCAGGACTCAAGACCCTAACACTTTAAAGAGCCTGATTTCGACAATGAGCCACCCGAAACTCGACCCACATGCCCAGGGATCAGGCACTATCGAGACCTTTACGGTTCTATATGATCGCACCGGAACCCCACAGAGCGGACTGATAATAGGATCTCTTGATAACGGTTCGAGATTTGTCGCATTGACACCGTCGGACACACACCTGCTAGAGCAAATGACCCTTTATGATCCAATTGGCCAAAGAGGACAGGTAACCAGCGGCGAACCCACCAATCTATTCGAATTTTCTTTGTGAACAGAAACCAATCTATACAAGTCACAGAGCGGGAACTAGCATTCCTGCTGGTCGACGCCGGCCGGAAACTAAATGATGCCTACGATCTGCACATGAAACCGCTTAAACTCAGTCGCGCAAGATGGCGGGTTATGGCCTATGTTAGCCGAATGCCGGGCATTTCGCAGACTGAACTCTCAGAAAGCATAGAGTGCAGCCGCATGGCCATATCCAGTCTGCTCGATCGAATGCAAGCTGCAGGATTGATTGAACGCAGACATGTCCAGAATGATCGGAGGGTGCGAGCGGTATTCCTGACTGACAATGGTGCGCACTTGGTGAGAAAAATGAACCAGCTAGCCGCCGGCGTGCTAGACGAGGTTTTCGCCGGGACCTCTACGACTGAACTAGAACAGCTTCGGTCACTGCTGAACACTATCAAAACCAATGCAGCGCGAATAGAAAAAAAATAAGGTCGTGACCGGTAATAGGACTCAAAAACAAACCACCACGCCGGGAACAATAGCACCGATGTGTCTCTATTCATTTTTATCTCGATCATCAAACTCCGCACCGCCAAGCGGTGCTTTATTCGTACGAAAAAACGTCCTCTAAAGGGACTCTAAATACATTAGATATCTTAAAAGCAACCTCCAAGGAGGGGGAGTATTTATCTTTTTCAATCGCAAAAACAGTTTGGCGAGTGACCCCAACTTTGTCTGCTAAAGTTTGCTGAGACATTTCGTCTGCATCGAATCTTAATTTCCTAATGTTATTGCTTAATTTCTTAGACAACTTATACACCCTTTCGGTAGTAATACAGTTGCGTACCGAAACGAACTACCTCGGATAAAACAAAGAACAAAAGTAACCAATGGAACATACCATAAGGGGTCGTTAACATAAGGTGATTATCAAACCAGGTATCGAATAAAATCTGCATCATCAAGAACCAAATACCAACCGACAAGACTCCATAACTGTACCTATAGGCAACCTTCTCGATGAGTTTGTCTCTTTCATCTTCTAACTGGGACTTATTCTTTATCGCTATAAACGACTGAATGATGCTTTCTAAAACAACAATCCAAACAATGAGAATAATGATTTCAACAAATCCAGGCAGCTCCGGGTTTAACGACAGGATTGAAAAAGCACCATATAAATACCATCCAAATATCAATAACGTAATACCCAAAGAAGCAATTAAACTTTTTTCCTTATACGACATATTCACGGTTCTTCATTCCCTTTAATGTACAAATATTTTTACATATAGTAAAATATATTTTACATACATACAAGCCGCCATCATTGGTTACTTACGCTTAACATGCGCTGTCGCAGCGACTTAAAAAAGTTATCGTAGCTTATAAAAACAGCACCTTACGGAATGTGTATCGTGGCTTGTCGCCGGGAAGTGGCTCCTATAACTCGCGTTATATCTAGGGAGCTCGCTTTTTAACGGATGGGAACCTAGGCGCTTCGGGCCGTTGCCAGGATGGCCTGGATTTCCGATACTGAGCTTTAATCTCTGTCAGGGTTTCCGGCTGATGCTCAGCTTGCACCAGACCCGTGTCAGAAATTCGATAGGTAAAGTTCTGGTTCAAATCAGGGCAGTCGGGCGACAGTTCACGGACAAATTCATACTCTCCCTGCTCCAATTTTAATCTTTGATTGACCAGATAATCGCCATTCCATGCGCCTTCAATACCGCCAAGCCCCTGAGGCCGCGCGCCAAGTCGGTACAACAGTTTTGATGACGCGTTCGTCAACACTTCCGTTGCTGCCGACATCATGTGCAACTCTTGCTGTCGCATGAAAGGCTTTATGCTGTTCATGACTAAAATGGTTCGACTATCGTTACTCTTATTGACGCCAGTACCATGAAGCAGTCGGCCATCAAAGATCATGACGGTTCCTGCCGCGGCCGCTAAATTTATGGCGGGAGGCAGCGGCACTTCGATTGGCCTACCCGAACCTGCTTCGGATAACAGTTGATGTGATCCCGGTACAACCAATGTGCCACCATTGTGCTCACCCATATCGTCCATGATGTACATCGTGTTACAGGTGTAAGGCGCGGCTGCGTCCTGGAAAGGTGCCGTGGCCTGATCCTGGTGCAACCCTTGCGGCATATTTCCATAGTTTGAAATAATGGCAATGAATGATGACATTAAAAATTGACTACCCAGTGCTTCATTCAGCAACTGTTCGATCAGCGGCCCGGCTTGAACGCCAGCGGGATCGTGTTCGACACATTGGATAAATTGCTCGCCTTTATTGATGAGCGAGTGGAGGAATTGGGTGTTTGAAAGCGCCTGGCCTGGCACCGGTGCTGTCCCCATCCATGATGCGATTCCCGCTAAACGCTCGCCCTTAGCCTGATCCCCAAGTCGCTGCTTCATACGGGTAGTTTGACTGGCCGAAAGCGCATCCTCGATGAGGCAATAGCCCCACTTACAGAGGTCTGCTCGGCATTCCCTTATATTTTTGGTTGGTTTCGGGAGTTCAACACCGGCCCAATAATCTGCTGCGCTACCGCGCGTATTGTAGTAGAGCGCATCATCAGAAAGGTCCAGACCGGGTGTACTGCGCTGAGCATTTTTGGCACCCGGGTCATGGACAAAGCCAGCGCTCGCAGACTGGTGATAATTTTTCCGCGCGAGACTTCGATAAGGCTCTCCACTTTTCAGAAAAGCAGTGTATAGCTGCTCTTCCGAAGCGCTGTTTTTCTTAATATCAGTAGTTGTAAACTCTTCTGGAATCGACATAATTTCTCCCTGCATGAAATATCAACTCAACTGAAGAGATAGTAACCTTACAGCAGAAATTTGTTCTACCTGAAAGCACATGGAATTTTTGCCTGTACGTCCATAGTATAGGGCCTCTTAAGGCTCACTCTGTCTCATTGAGAGGCGATAGCTGATGTATGCCGTGGATGCTGCCGTCGGTGTTAACTGAGAAATAGCGGTCGCCTTGGCGGTAGATAGGACCACATCTAGGCTTGCCTGTGAGGTCGGGCAGGCCTGCTTCAATAATCACACAACGTTGACCCTCTTGCACATACCATTTGCCTATTACTATTCCATTAGACCGGTCATTACGCCACGTGCTGGTGAATTTTCCATCATCTAGCCAAAGGTTTGTCGCATGTGTTTTTGCTTTATCTTGAACTTGAGCGTGATCTTTGACGTTGCTGAAGGTCTTACTGATCTCTTCGCCCGTTAATGGGGTTAAACCATTAGGTAGGTCATTGGCAAAGTTTAGGCTATTAGGCCCGACCAAAAACAGCAGTGCGAAGAGTCCGAGCTTAAGGGTTTTCATGACATCCATAATGCCTTTTCATCGTTTGTAGTCAACTAACAGTCTCGGTTTCTGCTCAACCTCGGCCTTCTCGCAACCGGATGCTTGCAGGGCAAGGTTCAGGGTCTCCCATCTACTTTGTTCGATACTATGATGAGCACTTTTTTATTTGGTTCTGCCATCTCATGTTTTTGATTTTGCCCTTTTTATTCATATTTTTCTTAACTCTAAATTTTGTTCTACAGCACAAATCACCTTTACTCCATCAAGTAGATTATAAATGTTTAATGCCCTACTCCCGTCTTTACTTGAACAATCCCACTATTTAATCGTTCTACTTCTACGAGATGAAATCCTGAATCCACGAGTAATTCACAAAACCTATCGACGCTCCAGACCTTTCTAAACCAGTCTCTATCGACTGACTCCACTTGGCCCAAGGGACTAACTCGTTCGTATCTAAGCTTAGTGATCAATTCGCTATCTTTCTCACTCCAATCCACCTGCGTTATACCTACCCTGATTCGACACCCATCGTATTCAGTTTCTTTGAATTTTCCAACGAGCCTGCGAAGTTCATTTGCATTAGGTACATCTAGATCAAACAGAACGATCCCCTTGGGATCTAAACATTCTATGATCGTTTTCAGCGTTTGCTTTAAATCACTATCACTTGGCAACAGAGTAATACTACCATTGGCAATGTATACCGAACGGAACCTCCGTAGCATCTTAAAATCTTGCATCATCGCCCGATGAAGGGTGACAGACAGCCCCCTCTTGCTTGCTTTCGCCGCACAGATATCAAGCATATCTTTCGACGAATCAACTCCTTCAACATCTAGTCCTGCCTCTAATAAATCTAAAAGAGGAAGTCCTGTGCCGCAGCAAATTTCTAATGCCGGTTCACCATGCTCCACAACAAATCTGATGAATCTATCTGAATCAGATATTCCACTCGCAAGAGGTTCATAAAGCTCAGCTACGAGACCAGTATAAAAATTTGAGGGGTCACTCACTCTCATTCCCACTCAATCGTTGCACGATTTGAAACCCCTATAAACAGGGGGTTACAGAGAGATAGAAAGTAGTTTGTCACGACTGTTTACTCTTTTCATACCCATATTTCTAATTGTAACCCATTTTGTGACAAGGTTTGTCTCTAAAGAAATTCTCTATTTATAAGTAAAAACATCTTCCAAGGGTGTCTTGAATACATTAGATATTTTAAAAGCAACTTCTAAAGATGGAGAGTATTTGTCTTTTTCAATGGCAAATATTGTTTGCCGAGTTACACCCACTTTATCTGCTAAAGTTTGCTGAGACATTTCATCTGCCTCAAATCTCAGTCTTCTAATGTTGTTACTTAAACTCTTAGACAACTTAAATACCTTTACGGTAATGGTAGAGTTGGGTAATAAAATTAGTCACTTCTGCCAGAACAACAAATAGTAGTAACAAATGGGATATAAATGCCGTGGACGAATTTTCTAAAATATCATACCAACCACCACTTCCAACATACAAAAGTTGTATCAATAGAAACCATACCCCCACACTCAGAACCCAGTAACTATTTCTATAAGAAGTTAGTTCAATCAGTGCATCTCTTTCATCTTCTTTATTTTTTCCTGCCAAAAAAGATTGAATAATAATCTCCAATACCACGAATAGAATAATTGGTTTAAAAATGTCATTAAACGTAAATTCATGTCCAATATTAAACATTTGATTTGAAAATACTTGGTAAAAATACCATCCAAACACCAATAAAGTAGCACCCAGTGAGGCAAGTAAACTTTTTTCCTTATACGACATATCCATCATCCAACTACATGTATATATATTTTTACATAATGTAAAATATTTTTTACATAATATCAAGATGAAATATCAATTCAACTTATGAGATTCAATAGTAGCAAGAGTTTGCTATATCTTTGTTTTTAGTGCTCTGAAACCCGCATTCTTTCGTTGCTTTGACAGAGTTTGTCACACTTTTAATGGTCTGAACGGGTTGATTCTAGAGTGTTTGTTCGATTTGTAACTATTCCCACTCAATCGTTGCCGGTGGTTTACTGGATATGTCATAAGTTACCCGGGAAATACCACTGATCTCATTGATAATCCGACTCGAGACATTCTCCAGAAACTCATAAGGTAAACGCGCGGATCGGGCGGTCATAAAATCTATCGTCTCGACTGCTCGAAGCGCTATCACATATTCATAACGCCTTGCGTCACCCACCACGCCCACTGATTTGACAGGTAAAAACACAGCAAAGGCCTGACTCACCTTATCGTAAAGCTCAGCCCTACGGAGTTCCTCAATATAAATCGCATCGGCTCTCCTCAACAATTCAGCATATTCACGGTTTACAGCACCTAAAATCCGAACCCCCAAACCAGGGCCAGGAAACGGGTGCCGGAAAACCATTTCTTTGGATAAGCCTAACGCCAGACCAATTTTACGAACTTCATCCTTAAATAGTTCACGCAGTGGCTCAACAAGTGCCAGCGTCATTTCTTCGGGTAATCCACCGACGTTATGGTGAGACTTGATGACATGGGCATTTCCGCCCTGGGTCCCGGCCGACTCAATTACATCTGGATAGATGGTGCCTTGAGCGAGGAAGTGGGCGCCATCAATTTTAGCGGCTTCTGCATCAAACACCTCAATAAAGGTATTGCCGATAATCTTACGCTTGTCTTCCGGATCCTCAATACCGGCTAGTTTTTCGAGAAACAGGTCCTCTGCATCGACCCGAACCACATTAATAGGTAACGAATTGCTGGTTGCCAGTTCCATCATCGCCATTACCTGGTTACCTTCCTCGGACCTGAGCAAACCATTGTCAACGAACACACAGGTCAACTGATCACCGATGGCTCGCGATAAAAGTGCAGCCACAACAGAAGAATCCACACCC
>Ga0233433_10002730_pt1 | contig 15067 bp, 16 predicted proteins | sample SI_122_August201_5_FD_179868 | JGI IMG/M metagenome (GOLD analysis project Ga0233433, IMG submission 179868) | Seawater microbial communities from Saanich Inlet, British Columbia, Canada - SI_122_August2016_100_MG | ecosystem: Environmental > Aquatic > Marine > Inlet | place: Canada: British...
GAAGAGGAAGAAGAAGAGGAAGAGGAAGAAGAAGAGGAAGAGGAAGACGAAGGTGACGGAGCAAGATTTGGAGATATTATAAATAATGATGATGATGAAGTAGAGGAAGAAGAGGAAGAAGAGGAAGAAGAGGAAGAAGAGGAAGAGGAAGAAGAAGAGGAGGAAGAGGAAGAAGAGGAGGAAGAGGAGGAGGAAGAAGAAGAAGAGGAAGTATTTGAAATTACCATTCGCGGTAAAAGATATTTTACAGCGGATGCGGACAATGGAGAATTCTACCATGCGCTAGATGACGATGATATTGGAGATGTAGCGGGGTGTTTTAATAACGGAATTCCCAAGTTTAAATAGTTAATATAGGTGAGTTAGATAATGTTTTCAGATGTTTTTTCCCTTTTTTCCCTTTTTTCCCTTTTTTTTCCTTAATTTTAAATAGAGTCTGCATCTGACGGGGGAAGCCACCTTTCTGTCTTCTACTCTGTCTTCTACTCTGTCGTTTCTTAACAGTTTTACAATTGGATTTTTTACCGCCGGTTGTCGGTTGTTTTCTAGTTGCTGGATTTTGACTCATACTAAATAATTCAGTTCTTTTATATAATAAGACAGGATTTTTATTTTTGTTGGGCATTATTTCATCATATGCTTTATTTAATAATTGATCACGATAAGGACATCTAACTGATTCAACTGAATCATCATCAAGACGGCCTTTGATGAGTTCTAGATGAATACAACTATCATAATGAATTTTATTATTTATTCCTAGAATATCTTCGTTTCCTTCTTTACTATCAGTTGACTCATAAACAGACATGACTCCGGTTTTAAGTATATCCTTAGATGAATCATTCAATTGCTCTGAAGTAGGAACGACCCCTTCGACGGATATATCATTAACAAATTCTATAAATTTTAAAAATGTTTCTAAATCTTTAATTACGTTTATTAAAATATCACGTAATAAATTATTAGTATAATTACGTTTTGGAGGTTTATAATTACTAACTTCTTTTAAGAACGCATTAATTTGACTATATCTAATTAAATCTTCAATAGCTTCCTTCAACATAAAATCACTAATGTCTTTTAGTTTTCCACCCTTATCGTTTAGATAAGGATTTAATTTTGATAAATCAGTTAAATAATCTAACTTAAATTTATATATTTTTAAATTTTTGGATTTTACTAATAATTCACTAAAACCGGGTATACCTCGTATAGTGAGCGGTATATATTCTTCTGATTTAGTTGAACTTTTCACTAATTTATTTATGGAGTCAAATGATGATAATATTTTGTGTATGTTTTCCGGGTTTTCAAGATCTATAGAACTTAGTTCTTCTAACGGTTCGAATAATTCTAATAATTGTATATTTGTTTTATTTTGAGCGGATCTTGGGTCTTTCATGTTACGAAAGGCTTGTGCTAAAGGATCGGGGTTCACACCTTTTTGGGCTTCAAGTGTGGACTCGGATATACCACTCAGTAAGGCTTGTTGTATTCCAGGCATTTTACTAGTTAAAATATTATTCAAATCTAAATCTAATGAGTTGATGTTATTTTGTATACCTTTAATAATAGATTGTCTCCATGATTGGAATTTTTTCCCACTTCGAATTAAAATGGAAAATATTGTATCGTTTATAATATCATTAACAAGTGTAATTTTACTAACAGTGAAAATGGAACCATTTAAAGTGATGTATCCGTATTTATTTGGTTTTATAGATAACATTTCAAAGAAATTAAAATCTTGAATTTTTGGTAAGGGAACGACATTTAATATGTTTTCACTAAATGTATTTGAAATATTATTAACAATGGGAAAAGATGTAGGCAATAAAATATTAAGCAAAGTTTCTAAATTTGTTTCCGCGTTTGCGTTTCGTTCTTTATCATTCGCGTTTGTAACAGAAGGAATGATACTAAAAAACACATCCTTGTTAAAAAAAAATTTTATTTGCTCTTTACGAGAGAGAGACGATAGTGTAACTTTTGGTATTAAAGCAGTATCTGTAAAAAATGGATAATTCGACAAATCGTCTTCTTTTGATTCTTCTTTTGATTCTTCTTTTGATTCTTCGTCAGGTATATCAATCAAATCTCGTGTTAATACAGTTTCACTTGATGGATTATTATTTGTAGTAAATCTAATATTTATTCGTTTAACACCTATACTATCATTTATCAAGGACATTATTTATAATATAAACATACTTTTTACATTATAATTATTTGTAATTTATTAAACACTATCCGTTTTATAAAATGGTTCTTCTAAAGATTTCCATGTATGTTGTTTTTTAGCATTGTCTAAAACGGTTAATGCGTCATTAACATCTTCTTCAGTAATTACCTTTGTCTTAACACTTTTTGATTTTGTTGTTAAACCTTCACGCTTTGTATCAGTATTAGATGAAGGCATACCAGGAATGCCTTTTGTAATATCATTCTCATCTTCTTTCTCATCGGCTAATTGGATATGATAATCTTTAAAAGTATTTGGTAACACGCAATACTTACTGTCTTCATTACATAAAACATCCATAACAAATGAGAAAAGGATAGCAATTGTTAGTGCGATATAAATATCACGGGTTCCCATCCAGGCGATTGTGAAAATAAGGATCTGTTTACTAAATGTATGTTTCAAATATGATTCCATTGTCTTACTTAAACGAATCGTTACAAATCGGGATGATATTTGTAAAACGATAATCATTATACCTGCGAAAATTTTACTAGTATTAAGCACAGTTACATTATTATGAACCTTTTGTAAAAAATTCCTCATTTTTTTTCCTAACGAATTATTCATTTTTATCTATAAAATGTATAGATAAAAAATAGATTAAACAAAATTAATATTATTTATTACTACTATATGGTGCTGGTGCAGAATATGACGATGGAATATCGTTACTGAACCATGTTTTCCATATATTCATTACCCAGTTATCATTTGATTTAGGATAAACCATATCTTCTTGTACTTTTAGTCGTTCGTTAATTGTTATTCCACAATATTTATCACACGGATTACATATTTCGTCTTGAAATTCTAATTCAGGAAAAATATGTTCTGCGTTTTCATTGTGAACCTGATTATTTTTATATGTTAATACACCATTCTCACATTGTTTTTCTCTAAATTCCGCCTCTTTACCCGGGGTTGATTCGAAATTTTCTTGTAATACTAAAGGATTCACGTTATTACCGATAAGCATTAAAGAATCGAATCCACTTGTTTTCTCAACTGAATTTAAATTATAATAAAAAATAACTATAAAACACATTACTACCCCACTATACGTGTTAATGAATGAATAAAATAATATTATGAAAACTGCTATAAAACGTCCTAAAGGTGATATGCTGGTGTATAAAAACTCATCTGGAAAGGCAAAGAATAAATAAAATAAAAAAAGGGGTAATAGTTTTGCTATACAATCAAACATTAATTTATAATATTATGAGAAGATTGTTTTAGACAAAATAGTAAAAATACATTTAATAGAGATAGATAAATTTCTACGTATTTTTTAAGTATAATATTTAAAAAATGTCGTTATTAACAACAGCCTCGCCATGGAACAATAATGATTCTAACAAGAAAAGAGTACCTACCATGAAAAAAACTATGAAAAAAGTCCCTACTTTAGAAAAAATGGACGAGTCTGATGTATATACTGAGAGACCTACCTCATTTGAAGAAGACCAATCCATTAATGTAGAACGAAGTGAACGTGTGAATCAATTATTAGATAATATGTCTTCTGTTCTTGATGAGAATGATGGAAATAAATTAGCAGATTATAATCCACTTCCTCTTCCTCATATACAGAAAAAACACGATGATGAGGCCAATAAATATGGGCGCAATGGAGATGTAGAACTAGCCCCTCTGCCCAATCATTTACAATTACAGCCACCTAAATTGGAAAATGAACCCTCTAATTTTGGACCTTCCGGTAGAGATTTAGGAAATACTCCTCAACAAAAGCCTTATAGCAATTATCGTAAAATTTATGAGCCCACTAATATGAAAATACCAATGCAGCACCAACCTATGCGACAAGTAAATACTCACAATTTAACTGATAATAGATTACTTGAAAAAATAAATTATATGGTTCATATGTTGGAACAGCAACAAAATGAGAAAACTAGTAATATCACAGAAGAGTTTGTTTTATACTTGTTTTTAGGTGTCTTTATCATTTTTATCGTTGATTCATTTGCTAGAACAGGAAAATATATTCGTTAATATTTTATATGAAAATTAGGGCGTTTTTGTTTTGAATAGGCATCCCGGGTAAGACTGCGTTATATAAATAATACGCACTCTTTTGAACCGAGATGGGTGAATATTTCCATCTCCATCGTTCTATGATGTATGAATTGTTTGCTAATTCGAAAAACGTAATTAATTTAAATTTATCATTATGTGTTTGTTTAATATCATATAATGCGTGTAAAAATCCACCGAAATAAATAGAATTGTTCTCGGGAACAGATAAATCGATTGTAGTAATACTAGAGACACATTCTAATACATCTCTCTCTTCCTGAAACTCATAGCATAATTTGGGGTCTCGAAATATATAAATCCCACAAATCTTGGACTTTTGTAAGATAGCATATATTATAATACGACCTGTTTCTATAAGATGGTCTAACACTGTTGTGTCTGGGAATATACATAATAAAAAGGGTTTGTATTCTATGTTATGTGTAATGTTATATAAATAATCAAACAATAGGTTCACATTTTCACCCTTTATACGCACAATTGAAAACTTGGACATGGGTGGTCGAACAATCTTTACAATCGGATATGTATGAACATTGAACTCTACTAGAGGAACTACACCACTACATAAATCAGATTCGAATTTAAACAACGAAACCGGAATTTGTGGGTTTAAATGTCTCTGATTCTTTTCATGTGTTTGAATTATATTACGTCCAAGATATTTATCGGGCGAATCTCTATGCGTGCATATGTAATCCCAATAATAAACTGTTTCTTGGAACTTTTCGTCTGTATTTAAATATATTTTCACTGCTCTAGACGTCATACACCCCATTAGGTTTTCGGTAGCATCTATTTTACCGGTAGACGGGTTATAATCAATACGTTTATCATTATAAAATGATACATAAGACGGGTGTGGATTAACAGATAAATCATCTACCAAGTCTTGTTTTGTAATCATGGCTAGCACCTTATCTGAATCTACATAGTGCTCTTGTATGAATTTTTCTAACTTATCCTTTTTATCTGAACTAATGTCCAAGAACGATTCAGTATTTACATTTTGTGTTAAATACTTGGTTTTTAATGACCCACCTTTTTGGATTATATACGGATTTCTTGTCCAGAACCTCAAATAGTCATATGTATGAAATACCGGTTGGTTACTCCAAAATGGATAACGTATTTTGATATATAATATCGGAATCATAATTAGGAAAAATATAAATAATATTACGTATTCAATCATTTATATTTTATTTTGATAAATTTTTACCTCATTTTACGTAATTAAAAAATTGGTAAAAATATTACTACACAGTTAATATATATGGGTGGATTACTAACTAAATTATTTTTTCCTTCGAATCATAATAATAACAGCAATTCTGAAAATATTATCACGGAAATAAGTGATTCAATTTTTGTAGATGAGGATGATGATAGATATGATTATAATGATAGCAACGAACACGTAAATTCATATGAGGATGATGATACAATTGGTAGCATAGATTCGGATGATGAAAATATTTCGTTGATTGAAGCGGATGATGACGTCGGTGAAATGGAAGATTTTATATTTTCATATTCCAATGAGAAAAAAGCCCTATTAATCGGTATAAATTATAACGAAAATACGATTGAAGGTGATGAACTAAATGGATGTGTGAACGATACAAATAACTTATACAAATTTTTACAACAAAAATGTAATTTTCTGAAATCTGATATTACTACTTTGAAAAATTCAGAGGCAACTCGATATAATATCGAAGAGGAATTAATGGAACTTGTATCATTTTCACACGAAAATCCCGGATCAGAAATATGGTTAAGTTATTCAGGGCATGGCTCTAATATGGACTCATTAAAGGAAGAAGACTTAAAATGTGAGGTAATTTGCCCTTCCGATTATGCTAAAAATGGCGTCATATCTGACTACTGGTTATTGGATATTGTCCAAGGTTTCGAAAAGTCAACCAAATTATTCGTTTTAATGGACTGTTGTAATTCGGGTAGTAATATGAACTTACCTTATCGATTAAAACATAGCAACGTCGAGGTTAACGATATTTCATATAATAAAAACGAAATAGATAATTTATGTAACATTATTAAGATTAGTGGTTGCGAGGATGACCAAACAAGTGCCGATTATTATGAACGTAATGCGAATGAGTTTCAAGGTGCGTTAACAAATGCGTTTCTACATTTTTCCGGAGATGTAGATAAAAACAATAATATACACTATTTTTATCATAATATTTTAAAGTACTTGTCTAGTAGAGGTTTCACACAACGTCCTGTGTTATCCTTTTCAAAGCCCGAACTTATACACAGTAAATTGTTTTAGATCACGTCCCTTCATTATCAAACAATTCTTCCATCGGTTCGCAATCACCTCCAACAAATGACGCATTGTAATATACTTCATATGGTCTGGTATTCGATGTGTTTTCATAATAAAATTCCCAATACAAATCGGCAGTGACTGTTTGATTAACCACACAATCATAAATTTTTTGTTCAAATGACGAAAATATACCCCTATTCACACTTGGTTTTTGTGGAAAAATATTAATAGGTTGATTACCTGGACCTCCAAGTCGATGTGCTAATATATGTCCTGCGTCACATTCAAGATTTTCATCATCGAGCATGCGTGAATAATCTTGAGTGCAAGAAGTTGTTCCTGAACCATTGTCCAAGTCACCACTTGTAATTGTCGCATGTGCATATGATACAATAGGCTGTTCATCATCATTATCAATATAATAATATGTTCCTTTCCCACTTACTCCTTCTAGTAGTTCATTCGCTCCGACGATTGGACAAGGAACAGTGGTGCATACACACGTAGATGCGAATGTATTGACCCAAGAGTAAAATACCGATAATAATAATATATAATTCATAAAATATATATTATAATCATAATTTATATGGGAGAAGTTGTATCTAAAATAACCGAGATTTGTCTACATTATAATAAAAGTAATGATAATTTTGATATGATAATTAATGTAGACTCTGACGACAGTCTCGTTTATTCAGATGATACAATTGACGATGGTGATGAAATTATATTTAAATATTATGAAGAAAGAGAATCAAGTATAACCGAACAATTAGCTCGAGAATTCCTTACAGATATGAGAAATTTCATGACTCGTTAATTTAAAATACTTGAATATATCGTCTTCTGTTTCAATATTTACAAATGGTCCTCTTTTTATCAAATTTCTCATTATAAAGTCTCTTGGACAACGTTGGGTATGAAATGTATTTTCCAAATATTTAAATAGACGACACGACATTAATTTCTCTATATTTTCAACCTCATCTAGCGTATCTGTTGTTATATAGACCACAAAACTAGTTCCTGGAAACAAATTCCTCTCACGGTCAATCAAAATACGATTTCCAAGTGTAGGATACATTATTTTATATTTATTCATATCTTGATGTTTATTATCCGTCCATTTTATAACATCATCTTTTTGATGTGTCTTTAATTTATACATAATTTTATTTTTATGTATATCTGTTTCATGATCCACCAAACCCTCACTAATTCGTGCCGCTCGTCTATTCCAAGGATTACAGTTTAGTCTGATTAGTTTATCAATAATCCCCTGTTTGATTTGATCCTCGGTATTTATGTTTAGTATGGTATCGAATTTTAATGTTACATTTGAACTGGATGTATTATCTTCATATACAACTGATGTGTGTCCAAGATATACACTATTACTGATAATAAAATACATAAAATCACTACCTATATTTTTAAAATAGTCGTTTTTAATCACATCACTCGTGTTTATATATAAAACATTGTAGAATTTGTCGATCGTTTTTTGTGATACATTAGCACCCAATAGATACATAAGTGCTAATTTTGGTGTTATAAACAACATATACCCACCGTCTTTTAACTTCTCTTCTAATAAATCGTGAATGAAATTTATGTATATTTTTTTTCGTCCTGTTCCTTGATAGGGTGGATTACCAATAATTACATCAAACACGGGTAAGTTATATCTATTTGTATGTATAATATCGAGCGTGTCTCCTTGATAAATATTTAGTTTATACCTATCCGAAGAAAATATCTGTTTATATGTAGAAATATTCGACTCACTTAATTCACACGCATATATCATTTCTTCCAAAATATGACGTTTCCTAGAGGCGTCATCTGGTATAGCCGTTTTTAAACCCGTCATAAGTCTTTCGTATAAAACAATTGGGAAATTACCAATTCCTACGGCAGGGTCAAACCATTTGAAATCCTTTTCACAAAAAATACTTATTCCATGATGTTTTCTGTATTCATTGTCTAGACTATCCAACATCTCATTCACCAATATAAGTGATGTAAATACCTCACCGTGTTGTCTCTTTTCTTTATTTTTTGGTTTCAGTTCCCTCTCGATAAATGCTCGTAATTTATCGGGTTCATCTATAGAATAAGTGTCTATATCCAGACAAATATCAGACATATAAATAATAAACTATTATTATTTATATTTTTATACGGAGTGATTATTGGGTGCGCTCTAAAATAACTAAATGTTGATGTTTATCTCCGGAACATTCACTTAAATTAATTTGTGCATGGGGTATAAAACCATTGTGTGAAGCGATTTTAAGTATATCTTCCATTGATTCCATATAATATTGTGTCTCTTGTTGGCGAATATTTTTGGTTAAATCGTCTGTAAATGTCTCTTTAAATGTAACTTCATTGTCTTTACCGAAATCATATTTTCCTTGGTATTTGAAATCAATGAAATCTATATTTGTTTTCAGGATACGTGAATCGACATCGTCTTGCGGGTTACTAGTCAATTCGGGTTTACCACCAGGGACAATGGTATCAAATTTATTCGGTTCTACTAGATGTAAAATTAAATATCCACCCGATTTTAACCAGAAAAAACAATTACTGAAAAACTCATTTTTATCATTAAATAGATACACAGTAAGTCCATTACAAATGACGTGACTAAATGATGATTTTTCATAAGTCATGGACTGTTTCGCACTACCACATTTGGTATGAACCTTGGGATATTTTGTATCAATATATTTGGTCATTGCTTGAGATTCATCTATCGCATATACATTATATCCCTTCTTGGACAATTGTCCCGACATTTCACCTGTTCCTGAACCAATGTCCAAGAACGTACTAGATTCTTTCGATGGATGGGTCATTTCAACCAATTTATCGATTTGATAACTACATATCGTTTCTGATTCCATTAATTTGTTGTATATTTGGGCATAAAAATCATCAAATGTATCCTTCCCTGTTTTAAATATATAGGGTCCATCTTGTATAAAACCCTCATAATAAGGAGACAAATCTTGACGTTTATACCATATTACGATTAGCATAATTGCTGATAAAATAATTAAGGTTGAAAACCATCCTTTTTTCGAACAATCAAATAAATACATTATAATTGAATCTTTACTATAATATATTAAAATATATGGTTATCACGACTAAAGCCCTAATATATTAACAGCATTCACTAAATCATAAGTGGATGTTAAAATAATACTAAACACAATGGCGTGTAATATAATCGCCACCATTTTATTTACCTTAAATGGTAGTTCAAATACATTACCGGGTATAAAAATATAGAATAAACTAAAAACGTATATAAGTGCGACGATACTCATTTATATATTACTTTGATAGATTTCTTTCTAAATTATTTCGGCGTGGGGGTTCGCAATTGAACACGTGTGTTATTGTGAAAACGGTCTCTACCTACATTTAAATCGACATTATTGGGATGTTCTTTCTGACACAAGTCATGATGCTTAAATAATCCAGGATGAGGTTGTTCAGAAGGTTTTGAATCAATATATACCTTGTATAAATCACTTTCAGAGGAAGGAACATAAACAACTTCATCATTTCCTCTATGTAATGCGTAATTTTGATTTCTTAACTCACTCTCTTTACACACATTATTAATAAATCCAGAAACAGGACCTATAGCAGCGACAGGTGGCGTAAATTCGTTGTGAAGAGAATAGTTATAACTGGATTGTATAGGAACGGTCGCAGCCTTTCGTGCATCGTGCATAGGGAATCGGGCATATTTCGTCATTACGGGTCGAGGTGAAAAATTGGGCGCTAATTGATTTTCTGGCTCATTTCTTTCTAAAATACGACTGTTTAATTCATCGGTTCTATCAAATTGGCCTCGATATAGTTTTTTCGCAATCATGGAAGGACCTTTATCTCTTGTATTATAATCCATAAATCTTTATTGTATAGTATATAAAAACAAAAATACATAGAGAGTATACTACAATATATTATCGCTATTACTAAATGGTCAAAATCTGTTGTGATAAATACCCCGAAGTCAGTGAATATACAACCTATTTTAATCAATATAATTTTCCACTCAGTGATTTTCAGAAATATGCGATTGAGGCGGTCGTTAATGAACAACACGTATTAGTTACTGCTCATACCGGTTCTGGTAAAACATTGCCCGCTGAATTCGCACTGAATTATTTTGCTGAAAAGGGAAAAAAACTTATCTATACAAGTCCCATTAAGGCACTTTCAAATCAAAAATATTCCGAATTTTGTCGTAAATATCCTCATATAAGCTTTGGATTAATGACGGGTGATATTAAAATCAATCCCAATGCGGATGTATTGATTATGACGACTGAAATATTAATGAATTATCTATTTATCCAAACCGTAAATACCGAACATACTGATAATACTCTCGATTTTAACATTGATATTTATAATGAACTCGGATGTGTTGTATTTGATGAAGTTCACTATATTAACGATGCCGAACGTGGACAGACATGGGAAAAGACCATTCTAATGTTGCCTAAACATATCCAAATGATTATGCTTTCTGCTACAATTGATTCTCCCGAGAAGTTTGCTAAATGGGCAGAGCGAGGCGATGATAGTAAGGAAGTGTATCTGGCGACAACTAATAAACGTGTTGTTCCTTTAACCCATTATGGTTATTTGACTATTAATGAGAGTGCTGTGAAGTTAATCAAAGATAAGGAGACGACTAAAGAGGTGCGTTCAAATGTTCATCGTTTGATAAAAATACAAGATGACCGGGGCAATTTTATCGATGATAATTACAACATTCTACATAAAATGGGGAAATTGTATAATGATCGTTCGGTATATGTGAAACGCAAACACGTATTGAATAATTTGGCGATGCATCTTAAAAGTAATGATATGCTACCAGCGATTGCCTTTGTATTTTCTAGAAAAAAAGTCGAGGAATGTGCCTCCGAAATAACCGTTTCATTATTAGAGGACGACAGTAAGATTCCATATACTGTGCGTAAAGAATGTGAACAAATTGTGAGAAAATTACCAAATTTCAAGGAGTATATGGAACTACCTGAATACGAGACATTGGTGCGCCTTTTAGAAAAGGGTGTTGGTATTCATCATTCGGGTATGATTCCTATTTTGAGAGAAATTGTCGAAATTATGATCTCAAAACGTAATATTAAACTATTGTTTGCGACTGAATCATTCGCAATTGGTCTCGATTGTCCTATTAAAACCGCAGTATTTACAGGACTTCATAAATTCGATGGACATAGTCAGCGTCTACTTCTTCCGCACGAATATACACAAATGGCTGGACGTGCTGGTAGAAGAGGAATTGATACAATTGGTCATGTGGTTCACTGTAATAACTTGTTTAGTCTTCCACTGAAACGCGATTATCAACAATTGTTACAAGGAAACCCGCAAACATTGGTCTCGAAATTTCGTATATCATTTAATCTTATATTGAGTCTTATTAAAAACAATAAGATTAAATTCGACGACTTTACTCAATTCATCGAAAACAGTATGGTGTTTAATGAGTTGTGTTCTGAAATTAATCAAAATAAACGGCTATTATTTGATAAAAAAGATGAACTTGCTAAGAAAGAGGAACGCGGTAAGTCGGTGAAATCAGACAGAGAGGCGTGTGACCGAATAAACATCATAGATATCGATATGAATACATCCAAAAATAAAAAGCGCAAACAATTAGACAAGGAGCGTCAGCAAATTTTACAAGACAATCCAAATGTTTTAAATGATTCTAAATATTACAAGGAGTTAGAACAGTGCGAAAACAGTGTGCGAAAATGCGAAAAAGACATCTTTTATCTAGAGAATTTTATTAACAAAAAGGTATTTTCCGTATGTGATGTTTTGGAAAATGGAAAATTTATTGTTCACGAACAAGGCGAATATAAATTAACAGAATTCGGTTCGATTGCTTCTGAAATTGCCGAAATCCATCCACTTATTGTTACGCATTTGGTAATCCATACCGATTGGTTCACGGACCAGACTATCGATGAAATCATAGGCATTTTGTCGGTTTTCACGAATGTTAACGTATCAAAGGATATTAAAGAGTTGTATCCAACAAGTGATAATTATAATGTCTTACAAAACGTGGAATTTATTGCGACACAATTTGAAGAATATGGTGATTTGGAATCGAGAATGATGATTAATTCGGGAACACAATATGGAGAGGCTCTGTGTTATGATATGCCGGATCTAGTAATGGGATGGTGTAGATGTGAGAATGAAAGAGAGTGTAAGTATTATTTACAAAACTATGTTTCTGAAAAGACTATTTCAACTGGTGATTTTACAAAGGCTTTATTGAAAATTTCTACAATTGTGAGGGAACTATCGTCAGTCGCAGAAAAAATGAACAAGATAGAATGTGCTCATAAAATGAGCCAAGTGGATTCAAAGATACTGAAATATATTACAACTTCTCAAAGTCTCTATATTTAGATATGGATTCAATCGTTCGTTTCTTTTCTAGAACCCAGGATATTTAGGAAAAAGTGTCGTTACTATTTTTTTGATTCTTTGTTCATATAATTAAAAAGAATTCATGGAAATTGATAAAAAGAATTTGATGAAATTACCCATAGAACTAGTGCGTATAATAGCGGATTATCACGATTATGAAAAATATTGCTTACCTGGTCACAAGTGTAATTTCAAGTCGGTTATTGAGGACATTCTGATAATGTCTGAAATAATCAAACCAACTTTAATTCCGAGTCTAGTATACGTATGTTGGGGTAAGGGTTGGGATAATTACGAGATAAATTTGGATATTTTGATTTGAAATGTTCCATTCAAATTATCAAGGGTTTAAATATTTACGTTATTTGAGTTGCTACAAAATTGATTTGTATAGTATTGTGATTAATATTATACAAAAAAAATGACTACATTCTTATCAGAACAACCAACTAGTGTTTTTGACCTTCATCGAATTGAGAAATATGAAGAGATCTACGAAGAAGAAGAGGAATATCGTAATATCGATAATTATGACGATTACTTTCGAAATAACCAATACTATATAGGACTTTCGTATTACGATAAGCAGTATGATAATCTATTGTTATCATCTAGTGTAACGAATCGAACATTCTTTAATCATAATTATAGTGATGTGGTTGATTATTTAAATAACTATACAATATTGTTCACAAATCATGTTTTGAATCCTGAAGTAATGTTATTACAAATTTCCGATGATATGATTTATAATGTGGTAATAAAAACTTTTTGGATTAAAATTATACAAAGACATTGGAAACGAGTTTATCTAAATAAGAAGAAATTCAATAATAACTATGATTCAATGGTGAATTATATTCATAATAGAGAAGTTGGTCAAAATAATATGAAAATACCTAGTTTAATTGGAATGTTGGCTCGATACAAATATTAAAAATATTATAATGTTACAAAAAAATGAGTATTAATTAGTTTTGGATTAAACAAATGATAAGTAATCCAATACAATGAATGATTTTTTTTGTAATATCTAAAATGGATATTAATAATATAAATATGAGTAATGATGGATTTGATTTTGATTTTTCTACCTCTAAAACGGTATTTCCATATATGAAAAAAGGCAGCGGTAAAAAAATGTCGAATGCCGCAGAAGAAAAAGCAAAATATGATTATCTACGTAAAGGTGAAGGTTCGCTTGCTTCACATTATCATGGCGAGACCGAATTTTCAAAACAGCGGTCAGAACAAGTAGTCAAAGAACAGTTTGATAGAGAAGTCCAACATTATCAAACAATCGAAAGTTATATGAAAACCATTAATAAAAAATAATTTTCATAAAAAATTGAAAGAAAAATAGTATTTATATGAAATGATAAAAACCACAAATCATTCATATGGACTCACCTGAAATCGCCCTCACTCGTTATCTCTATATCAAAGAAGATGTTCTATTATCTCTTATTGTAAGTATTCTCGAGAAAGACTACGATAAAGCATTATTCTGGACAAGTGAATTATATTTTTCCGGACTAGAAAAAGAAGTCACGCAATTTATTTATAGCATATACGGTCAGCTATTTTATTCACTAAATCCAAAACTAGATAGAATAATGTTAGTTGGTCTCAAAAGATATGATAAAGGAATACATATATTAGCAACTATGTTAATGAATCTTGTAGCCAAACCTAGGAAATATACTTTGGAACATTTTATGTCGCACGAAACAGATCCTCCGGTAAAATCAAATGCTGATAAAAATGAAACAAAGGTTTGTTTATTTGCTAATCAAATTAAGTCTCAAAAATATTCTACTGAAATGATTGAGAAAAATGGACAACCTCTATATAAAATGTTACAACACGCATGTAAATATGAAATCGATAAAAACTGGACACAGGTATTTTGTTGTATTCACAAGGATTTTGAACCC
>Ga0233433_10002736_pt1 | contig 15025 bp, 16 predicted proteins | sample SI_122_August201_5_FD_179868 | JGI IMG/M metagenome (GOLD analysis project Ga0233433, IMG submission 179868) | Seawater microbial communities from Saanich Inlet, British Columbia, Canada - SI_122_August2016_100_MG | ecosystem: Environmental > Aquatic > Marine > Inlet | place: Canada: British...
GATTGTGGCTACTACGGGTATGGTGGCCGATTTGGCAAGGAATATTGGCGGTGATCGAGTCGAGGTTATCGGACTAATGGGGCCAGGCGTCGATCCGCATTATTACAAGGCGTCTCAAGGCGATTTGGCGCGGATAACCGATGCCGATATCGTGCTCTTTAACGGTCTTTTTTTAGAAGGCAAGATGGAGGATATCTTCGCCAAAATGGCTCGGAGCAAGAAAGTGGTCGCGGTCGCCGGCGGGGTTGATGAGAAAAACTTGCGTCGCCCGCCCGAATTCTTGGGCCATTTTGATCCCCATATATGGTTTGACGTATCCCTGTGGGCGCAGACGGTTGAGGTTGCGGTCGCGAGTCTGAGTGAATTGGATCCGGAGGGCGCAGAGGTCTATCGCCGCAACGGCGAGCAGTATCGCGCTCGTCTCGACGCGTTGCATCAATGGGTCATCGAGCAAGTCGGGCAGATCTCCGAGCAGCAGCGGGTATTGATAACCGCCCACGATGCTTTTGGCTATTTTGGTTTGGCCTATGGGTTCGAGGTGGTCGGTCTACAGGGCATTTCCACGGTGGCCGAATACGGGGTCAACGACGTGACACAACTGGTTGACCGGATCGTCGAGCGGCAAGTAAAGGCAATCTTCGTCGAAAGCAGCGTGCCGGTGCGTTCGATCGAAGCGGTGCGCCAGGGGTGCCTCAATCGCGGTTTCGAAGTGGTGATCGGCGGCACGCTGTATTCGGACGCGATGGGTGGTGCCGGTAGCGGTGCCGACAGTTATGTCGGCATGGTCGAAAGCAATGTCAATACAATCGTAGGAGCGTTAAGGTGAGCCAAAACACCCATCCGATCCAAATCCACGATATGACGATTGCCTATCACAAAAAGCCGGTGCTTTGGGATGTGGATCTCGATGTGCCCGAGGGGCAACTTGTCGGGATCATCGGTCCCAATGGTGCGGGCAAGAGCACGATGATCAAGGCCATTATGGATCTGGTGCCCAAGGCTTCAGGGTGGGTTAAGATTTACGGGAAGGACTACGGCGAAATGCGCAAGATCATCGGCTATGTGCCGCAGCGCGAGTCGGTGGACTGGGATTTTCCGATCAGCGCGCTCGACGTGGTGTTGATGGGGCGCTACGGCCATATCGGGTGGATGCGACGACCCGGTAAAGAGGATCGCTGTATAGCGCGGGAATCGCTGGACAAGGTGGGCATGGGGGATTTCGCCGAACGGCAGATCAGCCAGTTGTCGGGTGGCCAACAGCAGCGGGTTTTTTTGGCGCGAGCGTTAGCGCAAGACGCACGCATCTATATGATGGACGAACCCTTCGCCGGGGTTGATGCGGCGACGGAGCGGGCTATTATCGATATTCTGGTGACCTTGCGCGAGCAGGGCAAGACGATCCTGGTTGTCCACCACGATTTGCAGACGGTCACCGAATATTTCAACTGGGTCATCATGCTCAATATGCGGGTCGTGGCCTCCGGTCTGACTCGTGAGGTCTTCACCGACGAAAACCTACAAAAGACCTATGGCGGTCGTTTGACGGTGCTTTCGCAGGCCGCCCAGGCGATGGCCGAACAGCGGCGCGGGGACCGATAATGCTGGAAAACGCCTTGCGCTTTATGACCTTAGCCGATGCCAATGTGCGTTTTGTGCTCTTAGGCTCGCTGTTGATCGGGGCGACCGGGGGGCTGTTGGGGTCGTTTGCGGTGTTGCGGCGGCGGAGCTTGGTCGGCGACGCGTTGGCGCATGCGGCATTGCCCGGAGTGGCCTTAGCCTATCTGTGGACGGGCAGCAAGGCTTTGCCGGTGCTCTTGGCGGGGGCAACGGTCTCTGGCGTGCTCGGTGTATTGTTGATGCAGTTTATTATCAATTTCACTCGTATCAAGGCCGATGCGGCGATCGGTATCGTGTTGTCGGTTTTTTTCGGCATAGGCATCGTGCTGCTGACGCATATCCAACGGACCGGGTCGGGCAATCAGAGCGGTTTGGACAAATTTCTCTTCGGCCAGGCGGCCTCGTTAGTCGAGGACGATTTGAAGGTCATGAGCGTCTTGGCCGGCTTGATCATCCTGGTGTTGGTATTGTTTTTTAAGGAATTCAAAGCGCTGATTTTCGATCCGAGTTTCTTGCAGTCGCTCGGCTATTCTACCCGTTGGATTGACGTGTTGCTGATGGGGCTGATTGCTTTGACGGTGATGGTGGGTTTGCAGGCGGTCGGGGTGGTGTTGATCGCGGCCATGCTGATTACGCCGGCGGTGGCGGCGCGCTTCTGGACCGAACAATTAAACAAAATGGTTCTGCTCGCCGCGGCGTTTGGCGGTGCTTCCGGGATCGTCGGAACCTTTATCAGTTCCCTGGCTCCGAGGATTCCCACCGGGCCGGTGATGGTATTGGTCGCCACATTCTTTTTTGTTGTTTCGGCACTCTTGGCGCCGAAACGGGGGGTATTGGCACGTGGCTTACGGCGGCAGCATAATGCGCGCCGCGAGGCGCAACAGCACTTTTTGCGTGCCTGTATTGAATTGCAGGAGAAATTGGCGCAGCAGCGCGCCTGGGCGATAGAGGAGTTGGCGATCGAGATGGGGCATTCGCCGGACAAGGTCAAGCGTATTGGGCGACAGCTCGAAAAAGCGGGGTTGGTGCTGCGGCAGGACGGTCGTTTCTCGCTGACCGAGGCTGGCCTGGAGGAAGGGCTTTTTGTAGTCAAGTCTCATCGATTGTGGGAGCACTATCTCTATTACCGGACGATTCTCGATGCTGACCACGTGGATCGGCCCGCCGATGAGGTCGAGCATCTATTGACGCCGGAGATCATCGTCCGGCTCGAGGAAATCCTCGCGCGCGAACGGGGTATCGATACGGAACAGATCATCAATTTGCACGGCACGGGCAGTCAGTATCGCCGGGGGGGGCGCGAATGATCGAGATTTCTGGATCGTTCTGGATCGTGCTCACCGGCGTTCTTGCTACGGCATCCTGTGGCTTGTTGGGCACCTTCCTGGTATTGCGAAAGATGTCGCTTTTGGGTGATGCCTTGAGCCATGCGGTGTTGCCTGGCATCGCGATCGCCTTCCTGCTTTCCGGCAGTCGGGCGATAGTGCCGATGTTTTTGGGCGCGACCCTCTTTGGCCTAGTGACCACGCTACTGGTCGAGGCCTTCCATAAAAAGTGGCAAGTACAAGAAGACGCTTCGATCGGCGTGGTCTTTACCGCGCTCTTTGCGTTAGGTGTAGTGTTGATTACGGCCTTTGCCGGCCAGGTTGATCTCGACCAGGAGTGCGTGCTTTACGGGGAGATTGCCTATACCCCTTGGGATCTGCTTTTATGGGGCGAATATTCGCTGGGGCCTCGGCCGGTGTGGATACTCGGTGGGGTGCTGGCGGTCAACCTCTTATTGGTCACCTTATTCTACAAAGAGCTCAAGATCGCCTCGTTCGATCCGGCAATGGCGGTATCGGTCGGGATCAATGCCACGCTTATACACTATCTGCTGATGGCGATGGTATCGCTGACGACGGTCGCGTCGTTCGAGTCGGTCGGTGCGATCCTGGTGGTGGCGATGTTGATTGTTCCCGGGGCGACGGCTTATTTGTGGAGCGATCGGTTGGAAGTGGTGATCGGATTGGCCATGTTCTTTGGGATGTCGTCAGCGGTCGTGGGTTATTATCTGGCGAGTTATTGGGACTCTTCTATCGCGGGGGCGATGGTGGTGGTGGTGGGTGGGATATTTCTTTTTTCTCTGCTCTTTTCGCCCAACCAGGGTGTGTTATCCCGGCTTTGGCAGCGATTGCAACTTTCGTTACAGGTGGCCCAGGACCACATGCTGCTGGCTTTGGTGCGTCGAGACGAAGAGGTGGAGGAACGGGCTCGGTTGCGGCCCGACGAATTGGTGGGGTCGGCGGCGGTCTTGGGGATCTTGGCGCAAATGGCCTTCAGGCGACTCCGGTGGCGGCGTTTGTTACAGCAGGTGGATGGCATGGTTGAATTGTCTGCCGCTGGTGAACAGGTGGCACTAGGGCTTTTGCGTAAGCATCGGTTGTGGGAGACTTATATGAATCGCTTGGGTTTGCCCGAGGATCATGTGCATGCCCCGGCCGACGTGATCGAGCATTTTATCAGTGCTGAATTGGAGGCCGAGTTGGGGGCGGAGGTTGGTGACGAACGCGATCCGCAGGGGAAGCAGATTCCGCCTTCTGGCTAAAAGCGGGCAGGGTGCAAAGTATCTCTTGGTTGCAGTGAGGGGATATAAGCACTTTTGCGGTAGACTGCGATCGGGAGCTGGGCGATGATTCGGCTGAAAAGTAAAATGGTGGATCTCAAGCGGTTCTATCCGCGGGACCTCGGTACTTCGGTCGGCCTGGCGGTATTGTTGTCGACATTGGTCTTTGTTATTGATCCTGAGATCGCGATTGAGGCGATCAAATCGATTCGCAAGCCTTTAGCCATCGAGTTGTAGAAGATTCCACCGACCAAACAGCCGTTGTCTTTGCCGTGGTACCGGCCGCGTATGCGCCGTCGGTGGTCGTGGCGGAGTTCTCGTTGGAGGAGGACGGTCAAAGCGGCGGAGTTGTGGATGGTGGAAAGGGAGCCGGTGGTGGTACGGCAGGTCGTGCCCGCCTATCCCGATAGCGCGCGGCTGGCGTCAGTGGTAGGTTGGGTCTTTGCGCTGGAGTGATCAGCCGCCGGCGCGTTTGGCTTGGTAGCCTTTTTTTATTAATTCGTTTATTATAGCGTCCGCCTTATCCCCCTGGACCTCTATTACCCCGTCGACAATCGAACCGCCGCTGCCGCATTTGCGCTTGAGTTCGGAGGCCAATTCCTTGAGTTCGTCACCGTTGAGAGGGAGGCCGGAAACAGTCGTTACGGTTTTGCCACCGCGGCCCTTTTTTTCTAGGCGGACTCGGGCGATGCCGTCGTTCTTGGCCGCAGCGGGTTGTTGTTTCTGTTGTAGCTTATTTCCCTTATTGTTCTTTTTTTGTTGCTGTCCCTGCACGAAACCAGTGTCGGTCGAATAGGCAAGTTGGCTGTTCTTGGCCATGAACGCTTAGACCTTGTTGACGGTGTCGCCGGCGCTGATGCTACCGGCCTGCACGACTTTGGCGTTGATGCCGCGCAAATGCAGTTTTTTGCCCTCTTCTGAGTTGACCCATTGCATCGCGTCGAGCCCGAAGCGAGCGACGAACTTCTTGCAGCCGTTGTGGGGAATCGCGGTGACTTCGATGATCGCCGTGCCAAGCGACAGACGTGTGCCCGGGGGCATGTTGTGCTCGCTGATGTCCATATCGATGAATAGCTGGTCGCCGGCCAATTGCCAACGGTCTTTGTCTTGCGCGATGTGGGCGATGGCGCGGGTATTCATGATATTGAGTTGCATTTCCGGGTGTGCGTTGCCGTCGTCGGTCATCGAAGAGCCGCGCGCGCCCCAATTGTCGCCGACCAGGCCTTCTTGCAGATCCAACTCGCCTTCTTCCAGTATCTCGCGTTCCTCCGTTAGGGGGCGTCGAACGATCAACTCCAGTATGCCTGTGTCCTTGGGGGCTTGGCGAATATGGTCGAGTCCGACGTCTAATTCGGCTGTAGTCAAATGAGTTATGGTGGTCATGGCCGGTCTCCTTTGCGGTTGGGTTGAGCGGGTGGAATGGGTGGCTCATGGCTTAAGCTATTTAAACAATTAGATCATCGCCAGTAATTTTGCAGGTAACGATTTCAGCCGGTTAGCCTGTTATTTTTGTGGTCGCTGATCGTTTTTTTGAGTTGCTTGTAAACCGGCTTTGAAATTCTGCTCTAATATGCGGGAATATATGCCGCCCAGCCCTTCGCATGCGCCGATTTTTCCACGCGTTGGGTAGTATTTGAGTACGGGCTAACGTTTGCGCTGCACCTGTTTCTTGTTTTGCAAGCCATAATATTCGATAGCGGCGTTCATTGATTTTCATAATGATAACGCGCCGAATAGCGAAAATTTATGCCCCAGTCGTTTTGTGTTAAAGGCTTTATGTATTGGGATTTTCCATTCCGTGCCCGGCTTCCCGCCGCCCCTGCAATTCTGCTAATGTTTCTTTTCGCCAGGTCATAAACTCATCGGTATCAACCGAGTCGTGCAACGTCGCTCGCCGTGCGTAGGGCAGGTAGTTGCCGATATGCCATAGGGTGTTGCGATAGAGGCAGAAGTCGCCGGCGTCCAGGTGGAGTTGTTGCGCGCCGGGCATGCTGCGCACGTATTCGAGGCAGGCCGATTCGCGTTCGGCGTACGGCTTGCCGTCGAGGTTGGGGCCGGAGATGGGACGTGCGGGGAAACGCGCTATTTCGCGCGGCAAGTCGCGGCGCAGGTGGCTGCCGGGTACGACCCAGGTGCAGGTGTCGGCGTAGAGTGCGCAGTTGACTTGGTTAAAATAGCGGTCGTCGGTGAAGTGCGCGTCCCAGCGGGCAAGGTCGAGGCCCGTCATATTGTCGCGCCAGTCGCGGTGCCAGGCGGTACACCAAGGTAGGTCGGCCGGTTCGAAGAGCACACCCATAGTCGCGGGACCGCCGAGGTGGAACGCCGGTGAGAGTAGGCGGTGGATTGCGTCATTGAGTGCGGGTAATTCGACATAGTCTAGGAAGGGCTGTTGATCGAGGGGGAAGTTGGTGATGGGTTGTAAGCGTTGGGCTTGCGGGCCGCGTTCTGTGCGAGCTAGGTCGCGGGCTTCGTCGCAGACTCTGCGCAGACCGGTAACCAAGGAGATCGGCAAAATTTGGCGAAAGATCGTAAAACCCTGTGTGCGGTATTCTTCAATATGGCGGTCTGAAAAAGCGAAGGCCACGGCGTTATTTCAGCTTGTAGGTCAAGAGGCTGTCGCGTCTGCCGGTTGTCACCCGCCCGTGCAGGACTAGGCGTTCTAGATGGCCGAGTAGGGGAAAACACGCGTAGGCGTTGGATTCGGCGGGCCACTCGCCGAGGTCGGGGCTGAGCAGGTCGGTCAGGTCTTTGAGCGTGTGCTCGGTCTGTAGGGCCTTTATTAGATTTTCGTCGACGCGGTCGACAAAAGCACGGCTTTCTGCCATGAATTGTGCGACGTCGGCCCCCTGGTATACCGGGTAGTGGCTGGTGAACAGGAAATTGGCTTTTGTCGCGGCGATGCGTTGCATCGAGGCCAGATAGGTGTCGACGTAGCGATAGGTGGGCGGGAAGGCGGCTTGGCCGTCAGCGCGCAACACCGCGTTGTAGAGCGTTGCGTCGGCGATGATTAGGTTGTGCCCGCGTGGGTCATAGAGGCTTATATGACCGTAAGAATGCCCCGGGGTATGCCAGACCTCAAGGGTCCACTCGGGACCGAGGCGGATGGATTCGCCGCCGGTGAGGGTGAAGTCGATGGGGCAGGTGCGGGTTGCGTTGCGGATAAAGGCGAGGGCTTCATCCGGGTCGACGATACCGTGGTCCTGGGCGTATTCGCCGTAGCGGTCGGATATCATCAGCTCGATATCCTCGGTCTGTGCTAGGTCTAAACCGTGGCACATAAAGAGGGCGCCAGGTAATAGTTCTTTTGTAGATTGGTTGCCGGCGACGTGGTCGAAGTCGGCGTGAGAGTTGACGACATAGCGAACCTTGTCCGCGGCGAGGCCGATCTCGTCGAGGTAAGGGGCTAAATATTCGCTGGGGGTGGAGTCGATGCCGGTGTCGAGCAGCAGGGCGTGCTCTGATCCGACGAGTAGGTAAAGGCAGACGAAGCGGTCGCCTAACGGGGTTTCGATACGATGGATACCGGGGGCGATTTCCATAAGTAGGATGCTCCTTGCTCGATATTCGTCAGAGGTGGGAGGATTGCGCCTGGGGCGCCGGGCTCGCCGCGGATTTATTCCTCGGAGATAAATATTTCGGAGGTGACGACGCGGTTGCGCCCGTTGTTCTTCGCTTCGTAGAGCGCGTTGTCGGCCTTTTTGAAGAACAGGTCCGAGACGACCTGGATTGAAGGATCGGCATTAGCCTCGGTGTCGACCAAAAGAGTGGCGACGCCAATGCTGATGGTCACTTTTTCGTCGTCGGGGCGGCGCAGCGACTCTTCGACGCGTTCGCGCATCCGCTCGGCCCAGATCAGTGAGGCGTCCTGGCTCGTACTCGGCAATACGGCGATAAATTCCTCACCGCCATAACGGGCGGCCAGATCTGTGGAACGGCACGATTTTTTGAAAAGATCGGCTAGTTGTTTAAGTATCTGGTCGCCGATATCGTGGCCGAATTTGTCGTTGACGTCTTTGAAGTGGTCGATGTCGAGGATGGCCAGCGAGAGCGGTAGGCTATTGCGGCAGACGTGGCTGATCTCGCGCTCGATAAATTGATGCAGCATGTGGCGGCTGTACAGACCGGTGAGCGGGTCGTGGAAGGCGATGTGTTCCAACTCTCGGTGGATCGGTTGCGCGATGTTGACGATGCGTTGGATGACGTTCCAGACTAGCGCATAGAGCGAGTTGTCGGCCTCCTCGGCCTCCTTCAGCGAATCTTGGAGGTCAAGCAATAGATGCCAGATCAATTCGGCGATATGGCCGTCGATGACGGTGATGTCGCCGAGCTCGCGGCTGAGGATATGGCGTTGGGTGATGGATTTGTGGGTGACGTTGATCAACCAGTCGATCGATTGCTCGAGGATCAGCTGTCCCGAATCGGTATAGGTGTCGATGCCGATATCGCGAGCGATGAGCACGGCGGGGGCTTCGGGGTTGATATCGCAGATACCGACGATATTAGCCTGTGGAATATCCTTGAGTGCCTGTAATAGGGCCGTGCCGCCCTTGCCGCCACCGATAATGCCGATGTTGACTGGCTCGATTGCTTCGTCTTGTCGGTTTTCTGCCATGACTTTTCGTCTTGTTGAGTGTGCGCCCAATAAACTATCGAAAATCTTTGTAAACTTCAACCGGCCTGTGGATTACCATTCCGCCACGCGTTTTTTGGCGAAATAAGCGCGATCCCATTCGGCCCCCCAGCCCGGTCCGTCGGGTGGTGCGATATGCCCTTCGCTCGGTAGCGGAGGGTTGATCAGGCCTATTTCGCGCCCGAGTTCGTCGCGGCTGCCGCCGGGAAAATACTCGTAGTAGGTGGTGTTTTTCAGAGCGCAGACCAGGTGCGCGTGGACCAATCCGAAAAGACCCCCTGGGCCATTGAATTCGATGGTGGTGCGCCGTGCTTCGGCGAGGTGGTCCAGTTTGATCGCGGCGGTGGTGCCGTGGCGGGCGTTGGCCCGGATCAGGTCGGTGGCGCCGGCGAGGGTCCAGGCGGCCGAGAGTTCGTAGTCGTGCATTAGGGTTTCCAGCGCCATAACCGGTATGGTTAGCTCGGCGCACAGCCTTTGTAGGCCTTGCAGGTCGCGGTCAGAAATCGCCTCCTCGAACCAGCCGTAGTCCAACTCTTCAAGGACGCGGCCGACGTGCAGGGCCTCGTCGTAGGTGTAGGGGCTGCCGGCTGCATCGTGTAACAGCTCTATATCGGGGCCCACATGCTCGCGCATGGCCCGTGACCAGGTGATGTTGGTCTCGGGCGTGTCGCTCCAGTGATCCTTGAGTACGGTGAACCCCATTTCGAGGGCCCGATCGGCGCCCTCAATGGCCGATTCGAGGCTGCCCGAGGGAAAGTTGTAATAGGCTTTGCAGCGGGGGCGGGCCCGGCCGATCAGGGCGTAGACGGGAAGATTGGCGGCTTGGCCGGCGATATCCCAGAGGCAATTGTCGAAAGCCCCATGCCAGCCCGGCCTGGAAAACATAGAACGGGCGGCAAAACGCAGCTTGTCGTCGAGGCGTTCACGGTCGAGCGGGTTTTGGCCGACGGCCATGATGCGCAATTGCTCCAGCTCTTCCCGGCGCATGGTCTGGTAGCGGGCATCACCGACGGTGCAGATACCCTCAATGCCCTCGTCGGTCAATACGTGCAGCACGTGGATTTCGGATCCGGCGCGGCCTTGGCCGCGGCTTTGCCAGCGCGTGCGGCGGCCGTAGGGCACTTCTTCGAGATCGAACAGGGCGGTATTGCTCGGCAGGTCGAAGACGGAAATGTTGATGGCGGTGACTTTCATATATGGCCTGTGGTTGTGTGTCTTGAGGACTGACCTGTCTGTGTATGGGGTATTGCGCTATGGCGATTGCAGATCCTGTAGTGCGTCGTGGATGATAGCGTTTTGCGGATTGATCCGAAGGAAGGTTTCGAGCACCGTGCGGGCGGTGGGGCGGTGTCCGAGTTCGATCAGCGCTTGGGACAGTCGCAGGTAGAGCGCGCCCATTTTTTCGAGGTAATCCTCCGGGTGTCTTTGTCGGATGTCGTGTATATCTAGATCCAGGGCTTGGCGGTAAGTTTGTGCGGCTTGCACGAATTCCCTCCGCTCTAAATAGATATCTCCCAATCCGCTGAACTGCATAAAAGGATCTGGTTTGAAGACGATGGGTTCCCCCATGGTGGCCCGTTCGCTACGGCCTATTTCTTCTGGGGATGGATGGCGATAGGCCTCGATGTTGATGAGATGTTCATAATGACCGGTGTTCATCTTCCAGATCTCGCTCCAGCGCTCGGCGCTAAAGAGGTCGCCGCTAGTAATGATTTTGAGTTTTTCGTGGTAGCGCGCCAATTGGGGGTCGGCGATCAAATTGGGCCCGTAGAGATAGCTTTCGAAGTAGCCGTCGGGCAGCAGGCGTTTGAAATGGCCGATGCGCCAGGGTTCGTCGCGGCGAGAGGGGAGCCTAGCTAGGAGCGGATCGCCCAAACCGAAGATGTCGATTAGGTGGGCCCCGGGGCCGGCGTAAAAGCCGATAAGACCGACAAAGGGCCAGCGGACGACGGCGGGTAGCCCTCCGTCGGAGAATTCTCTGAGGCGCCGGCCCCAATCGGCCCAACCGTGAATGGGGTAGAGCGTGTCCTGTTGAGTAGCGGCATTGAGCAGGCCGGTGTAGGGATAATAAAAGGCGCGTTCGTCGCCGATGCCGTGTTGGGATTGATTGTCTTCCTTGCGGTCGCTGCCATAGGCCGGGGTGTTAAATGGCGGTGGATAGGGAGCAAGTAGGCCTATGATTAGGGCGATGGCTGGTGCGAGCAGCCAGGCGCGCGTTTGCGGTAAGGGCCAAGCGCGCAACAGCAGAGCGACGGCGACAAAAAAGGGCGCGGCGTAGAAACGCCCGCTCATAAAACCACCGCCGATGCGCACGGTATACAATAAATAGAGCGCCAAGCCAAGCACTAGGGGTAACAGGCGGGTATCGCGTTTCCACAATACCACGATCGCTGAGGCGATTATGGTACATAGCGTCAGCGGATCGAGTTGCAGCGAGTGGGACGCGTAGTGGAGCCCTTGTATAGCCAGTTCCCCCGGGGCAATGCCGGCACCGAGTTTGGCGTAGGCGGTATTGGGGACGGGGAAGCCGTAATAGAGGATCGAGAAAATTTCCCAGAGCGCGAAGGGCGCAAAGCCGAGAGCTAGCACGGCTGTGCTGCGTAGGCTGCGCTGTGGCCACCATGCGAACGCGAGCGCGGGCAGGAAGAACAGCAGGGTGTCCATGCGGTTGAGGGTGGCCAGACAGGTAAGTAGCGCAAGGCGAAAAAGATCTCGGGGCCGATTGATATAGCTGCAGATAAAGAGGGCGAGCAGCAGGTGGGTTAGCGGATTTTCCAGGCCTGACGTCGAATAGTCGACAAAGGCCTTGGAGCAGCTGAAAAGCATTGCCCCGAGTACGACCGCACGCCAGTCGTTGGCGATGCGGGAGAAGACCAGAAAGACGGCGAGGACGGATAAGGCCCAGCTGAGCAGGATCGCGGTATAGTAGATTTCGCCGCTAAAAAAATAAAAACCGGCGATGGTGAAGAGCCACAGGGGATTGGTAAAGGTCTGGACGCGTTCGCCCGCGTTCCAGGTCAGGCCGTGGCCATTGATCAGGTTATCAGCTGTGCGGTAGGTGATAAAGGCATCGTCGCAGAGCCAGGCGTTCTGTAGTATGACCAAGGCGAACGCGCCGAGCGCGATAATTAGTGTGCTTCGTTCGCTCATGCGGGGGACACTCCGACGCCTTCGACTCTTTTTTGCGTTCGCTTGCCCGCTGCGCATTCTATCAGGGTCTCGACGTCGTCCTTGATGCCGGTGGCTTCTGGATGGCGGCGTTCCTCTTCGAATATACAGCGGGTTAAGGTGGTGCCATTCTGCATATGGCGGTCCTATGGTGTATAAGTGCTATATTTACAATCCGATAACAGATCAGCAATGGCCTCGATCTATTAAACCGCTCAAGAGGGCCGATTTTAGCCATTTTTGCGACCCCAAGAACTCGATTCATCGCATGAGCAACTTCGTTGCGATCGGTAGGGTAAAGATGCCCATACGTGTCTAGTGTAATTTCTACCGAGGAATGTCGCAAATGGCTCGACACTTGTTTGATATTGAGTCCCTCGGCAATTAGCAAGCTCGCGCATGTATGCCGCAGATCGTGCGGGCGTATATGTCCAATCCCCGCTCGCCGAGATGCCCGACCCAATCCTTTTCTCAGCGGGCTTTGTGCTTGAGGATTGCCCCAATGCAAACACCGACCAATGCGCGGAAATATGAGATCGTGATCCGTCCAATCGTTCCCCGCCATCAGTTTCGCCGCCGCGACTCTTGCTCTATGTTCGCGCAATGCCTCGACGACGACCGAAGAGAGGGCGATCTCTGCCCTGGGAGATCTTGTCTTGACATCGCATAATTGACCGCGTCTATCAACGTTATACTCAACGGCATACAATCCGACCCCGTCGTCGCCCTCAGTTAGATACTCCCATTGCATCGCTAGTACTTCGCCGAGCCGCATCCCTGTATAGACCATTGTCAATAGCACCGTCCAATATTGCGGCGAGCTATGCGTTAGTAAGAGCGCTACCTCGTCGCGAGTCAATGCTCGACCGCCATCGACCAGGGTGCGCCCATCCGAGTATTTTTTGGTCGTGATTGATCCGTTGAGTTTCTTCGGTGCTTTTGAAGATGGTGGGTATTTGAATGCGGGCGATCCCGAGGCGGCATTGCGCGGCAGACGATCGTCGGCAACGTATGGTTGCAATATTGCCCGCAGGGTCGCGACCAAATTCAACCGCACATATCCCGCCGAGAGAGTGGCAGTCTTGGCGCGGATGAAGTCTTGCACCTCGGCCCGCTTAATCTCGGCGATGCGTGCAATGTTAAAAAGATAACCGCGAGATCCCAAAGAGATCGCGTCGCCAAACGAGAAGAATGCCGCATTTTTACGATGGGTCGCGAGGGCAGACGACGAGGTACTCAGGCGCAAGGCAGCAGAGGAGGCTTTAAAAGAACGGGCAAGTCAGGCACGATCGTCGAAGCACGACGCGAAAGTCGCCCGAGGCGAGGTTGTCACATTGACACGCGAACAGAAAGCAAATGAGGAAGCGAGTAAGGCGGGATACTGGTCAGGGAGTGCCGCGATATGCGTCGCCCTGTTTTACGAACGTTGCAAAGCGTCGAACCAGTGGATCGGTGGGCGGCAATATCAGGAATTTTGGCAACATGAGGCGATGATCTCGACGTTGACATTTCTCGCGACCAGAGCGTTCGCCTGGGTTTACAAATTCGCCCATCCCAACAGTAAGTAAATAAAGGACGATACCGCCGAGCAAGCGATCCGTCAGTTCGGCGACCAATCGGGGTTGATTGTACTGGTCGAGCAATATGCGATGTGGGCGATCGTCGGTTTTGCGTTGTTGTTTCTGCGATCGAGCATCGAGAACGCCCTGGCGGGATTGGCGATTTTTATCGGCTCGGATTACCAAGAGAACGTGGTGTGTTGGATACAGACCAACGGCACCAGACGACCGGCAAGGATCTCTCAGACGAGACTATTATCAACCATTTTTTACTTATATGACATCGACGAGGCGGGAATAATTACCGGCGGGACACTGCTCAAGCTCCCAAACTCAGAACTTAAATCGTTACGGATTGAGCGACCGCTCGATCACTTACCATTGCCGCAACCGGCACAACGGGCGACGGACAAATGACAGACGCACCAATGCCCACCGAGGCGCACGATATCGATTCTAAGCTCGCGCAATTACAGGAAGCACAACAGGGGCGACTGAATGAGATCGCACAAGCTGATCCCGTCTGGGCGCATCTGGCGGGACAGATCGAGGCGTTGCGATGGGCGCAAACAGAAGGATCGAAGAATGGATCTAATCAAAAAGTTGGCAAGACGTAAGCTTGGGGTCGCGGTCGGCGGCGGTGCGGCATTGGCCGTTGCCTCGCCAGAGGCGATCTGGCCGACCGCATTCGTGGCGGCGATATATCCTCGGGCAAGCAATCGTGGACACCTGGGGCAACTGAGGCGTAGTATGGGGGTCAATGGCATCATATACAAGCAAGGAGTTATCGTTCAAGCTCGGCTTGCCTGAGCGAACCGTCTCGACATGGGCCGAGAAGCAACTCCTTTGCCCGTCCATCGAGGACGCAACGGGTTGCGGGTCGATGCGGATCTGGTCAGAGAATGACTTTCGGCAGGGCGAGTTGTTGGTGCGATTGATGCCGATCTTGCGTCCCGAATTAATACGGGAGATCGCCAAGCAATTTAAGAACGAATAAGCGGGTCGGCGATTATCTGCCGACCCGCCTGTAAGTTATGGAAATAGTAATGTATCGTATACATCGGCCCCTTTTTTAATAAATGCTGTCAATCAATAAGGCCCTTTCTTTTAAAACGTGATTAAGTCTTACTATTGTGGGTCTTTTTCATCGTCGTGATCTTCGTGGCGAGTATCCCAGTATTCCTGACTTTCTTGGTCAAGGGCCTGAAATTTCAGATCTAACGCCTCAAAAGCATCTTCCTGCGCTCCCTCTAACTTTTTCCAATCCTGATCGTTGGTGTTAGGATCGCTGCTGAGTTCTTGAAGCTTGCGATTGTAGTCTTCGCTATTATCTATCCGCTGCCCTTCTAGTTGGATACGGCGTTCCATCATAGAACGTTCAAACTCATATGCTTCTTCGTCGAAATCTTCGCCCTCTTCGCTGCGGCGGCGATCGGTCTCATCCTC
>Ga0233433_10002738_pt1 | contig 15020 bp, 14 predicted proteins | sample SI_122_August201_5_FD_179868 | JGI IMG/M metagenome (GOLD analysis project Ga0233433, IMG submission 179868) | Seawater microbial communities from Saanich Inlet, British Columbia, Canada - SI_122_August2016_100_MG | ecosystem: Environmental > Aquatic > Marine > Inlet | place: Canada: British...
TCGCTGTTTATAGCGGCACGGGTCAGTCAGGCGGTTTGAGCACGAGCATTGACTTCTCTCAGGGAACGATTCATTCAACTGGACATAATCTGGATGTGGCAGTCGCCGGTGAGGGTTATATCGCCGTTGGTACCCCAGAGGGAGGTGAAGGTTATTCCAGACGAGGTGATTTCAGAGTTGATGCGGTCACGGGAGGGCTTACCAATGGCGCAGGACAGCCGATTTTCGGTAATGGTGGCCCTGTGATCTTGCCGCCCTTTAGCGAGCTGGCCATTGGCAGTGATGGCACGGTTTCGATTCGTCCTCTGGGCGGAGATGTCAACGGCCTGGCGGTCGTTGACCAGATCAAACTCGTCACCCTCGACGAAGCTAATCTGGAAAAGGGCCTGGATGGCCTGATGCGGCTCGGAAATGGTGCCACTGCCGATTTTGATAGCACGGTGAAGCTCACCTCAGGCGCGCTGGAAGGAAGTAATGTTAATCCGGTTGAATCGCTGGTTCGTATGATTGATCTCGCGCGAAAGTTTGAATCTCAAGTCAAGATGATGCAGACCGCCGAAGAAAACCGGCAATCGTTGAACGACATTATGAAGTTCTCGTAGAGGTTGAAAATAATCATCGTGAAAACAGCAATAAAGTAGGGAATAGAAAATGAATCAATCACTTTGGATTGCAAAATCGGGATTGGACGCACAACAGACTAAGTTGTCGACCATCTCAAATAACCTGGCCAATGCCAGTACGGCTGGTTACAAACGGTCTCGGGCGGTGTTTGAGGACCTGCTGTACCAGAATGTTCGCCAGGTTGGTGCCCAGTCCTCCCAGGATACCCAGTTGCCTTCTGGATTAATGTTGGGTCTAGGCGTTCGCACTGTAGCCACGGAAAAACTGTTCACCCAGGGGAACCTGGTTGAAACCGGCAATGCCTTTGATGTTGCCGTTGAGGGACGGGGATTCGTAGAGGTGTTATTACCTGATGGCACCTCAGCATATACTCGCGACGGTTCGTTTCAGGTTGATAATCAGGGTCAGTTAGTGACCTCCAGCGGTTACGTGATACAACCTGCCATTACCGTTCCTGAAAACGCCCAGTCCGTCAGCGTAGGTAATGATGGCACGGTGACAGTTTCCACCCCGGGTAGCGCGTCAGTAACCCAGATAGGCACCCTGCAACTGGCAGATTTTATTAATGCAACAGGCCTGCAGCCCATGGGTAAGAATCTGTACCTGGAATCCAATGCCAGTGGGTCACCGCAGGTAGGCACACCTGGCTTAAATGGTCTGGGTACGATTGTTCAGGGTTTTATTGAAAGCTCAAATGTCAACGTGGTGGAAGAGCTGGTTAACATGATTGAGACTCAGCGAGCCTACGAAATCAACAGCAAGGCGATCTCCACCAGTGACCAAATGCTGCAGTTCATCACTAATAACACCTAGGATCAGTCAATCATGCACGTTTCCATTGGTAAGATAGTCCTCGCTCTAAGTGTTTTTCACCTGGTCGCCTGTGCGGGTAATCCATCAAGCATACACCCGCAATATATAGCGACCCAGGCTCCAGTTCTGCCGCAGGTCAGTCCAGCGCAGAGGGGCAGTTCACTGTATTCGAGCGCGACGGAAATGACCCTGTTTGAAGATGTGAAGGCGGCTCGTGTCGGCGATATCATCAATGTCATTCTGGCTGAGAACACTAATGCCAAAAAAAGCAGTGATACCAGTATAGCCAAAAGTAATGAAGCCACCATTGCTAACCCGACCTTGGGCGGTGAGCAAAGAGAAGTGTTAGGCAGTCTCTGGGGTCGTGATTTTAATCTCGGTTTTGGCCTTGATAGTGAACAGGCTTTTACCGGCGCCAGCGGCAGTAATCAGAGTAACCAACTCACCGGTAGCATCGCTGTCACTGTAGTTGAGGAGCTACCCAGGGGAAACCTGCTGGTCCAGGGTGAAAAGTGGATCAGCCTGAACCAGGGGAATGAGTTTATTCGTATCCGCGGTATTGTTCGCAAAGCCGATGTGAGCAGTTTTAATACGATCTTATCGACCCAGATTGCAGATGCGCGAATCGCTTACGGCGGTACTGGCGTTACTGCTAATGCAAATTCACTGGGATGGTTATCCCGATTCTTTAATTCGGTACTTCAGCCGTTTTAGTCAGGCCCTATTATGAATAGATTGTTACACATTATGAATAGACCGTTACAGAATTTAAATCGATGGTCAGTCACGGCAGTTTTGAGCTGCCTGGTTATTTCAATGCCGGTACTAACAGCATCGGCGGCACGTATTAAAGACGTCGCAGACATCGCCGGCGTGCGCAGTAATCAAATAGTAGGCTATGGATTGGTGGTCGGACTTGCCGGTACTGGAGACCAGACCACCCAGACTCCGTTTACCATCCAAAGCCTGAAAAGCATGCTGCAACAACTGGGCGTGACCATACCATCGAATGTTAACCCGCAATTGAAGAATGTGGCTGCTGTGGTGGTCCATGCTGAGATTCCTGCTTTTGCAAAACCGGGCCAGTTTATTGACGTAACAGTATCGTCGATTGGTAATTCCCAGAGTCTACGCGGAGGGGCGCTGCTGATGACGCCGATGAAAGGGGTCGATGGGCTTACCTATGCCATAGCCCAGGGTAATTTGATTGTTGGCGGTTTTGGAGTGCAGGGTGAAGATGGCTCCAGTGTTACGGTTAATATTCCCAGCGCAGGAAATATTCCCAACGGTGGCCAGATTGAGCGGGAAATAGAAAGCGCCTTTGTGGCATCTGATTTGCTTCAACTCGATCTTAAAAAACCTGATTTTACTACCGCTCAACGCCTGGCAGATCGAATCAATAAAGAATTAGGCCCGGATACGGCGATACCGATGGATGGCTCATCAGTCCGGATCATGGCTTCTCTGGATATCCGTTCGAAAGTCGCGCTGATGTCAACTCTGGAAAATCTTGAGTTTGAGCCAGGCAGGGCTTCGGCTCGCGTCATTATTAATTCCCGGACTGGCACGGTGGTGATTGGCGAGGAAGTCAGAATATATCCTTCAGCTGTGGCTCATGGCAGTTTGACGGTATCGGTGACAGAAAATCTTGACGTCAGTCAGCCGGGTGCGTTTGCCGATGGCGGCCAGACCGTGGTAACACCGGATACGGCCGTGGATATTGAAGTAGAAACTAACCCCATGTTTGTGTTTGACCCGGGTGTGAGCCTGGATGAATTAGTCCGCGCCGTCAACCAGGTTGGCGCAGCTCCAGGTGACCTGGTGGCTATTTTAGAGGCGCTAGAAAGAGCGGGTGCGCTGCAAGCTGAACTGGTGGTGATATGAATGTGGGCGCCCTTGCTGGCGGTCATGCTGAGGCGATGGCCAGCCAGTATCATAATTTGGATTCTTTACGTGACCTGAAAACCCAGGCTAAAAACCGCCCGGATGAAGCCATTGAAAAGGTTGCGCAACAGTTTGAGTCTGTTTTTATTCAAATGATGTTGTCTTCCATGCGTGCTGCAGTGCCTAAGGAAGGCATATTCGATAGTAATCAAATGGAAACCTATAACGAGATGCTGGATCAGCAGATGTCACTGAATATGGCTGAACAAGGCGGAATCGGTCTCGCTGACGTGATTGTAAGGCAGTTAAAGATGCAGCAACCGCAGACGAATAATTCTGGCAAGGCAGCATTTGAACTAGACAACAACCAACAGCAATGGCTCAAGCTGAAGCAGTCGCCGCTAATAACGATATCGGACAGGTAGAGCTGTTTGTGGAGGGATGAGTTATGCCTAGTGTACTTAACATTGCGACTTCAGGATTACTGGCTTTTCAGAAGGGTCTGGCGACTACGGGGCATAACATTGCTAATGCCAGTACCGAGGGCTACAGTCGCCAGGAAGTGCGCTTTGGGACTCGAGGAGGCTCCCCGGGTGAAGGCGGTTATGTCGGTGATGGCGTAGAAACTACCGAGGTACTGCGAGGCTACGATGCCTATTTAGCCAAAGAATATAGAAACAGCACCTCTGCGTATCATCAGTTCGGCGTGTATTCAACCATGGCTGACCGGCTGGATAATCTGGTGGCTGAGCAGGATCGGGGTCTTGCATCGCAGTTTGAACGGTTTTTTGCTGCTATGCAGGATGTCTCCAACAATCCTTCTTCTATTCCTGAAAGGCAGGTTTTCCTGGGGGAGGCAAGCGCCTTAGCGGCTCAGTTCAGGTACCTGGATGATTCTTTGGAAGCATTAAATGATCAGGTTAATGAACAGCTTGAACTCATGATTGACGAGATTAATTCTATCGCCATCGGTATCACCAACCTTAATGAGGACATCAGTAATGCCAAAGCCGTGGTCGCTGGACAGGACCCTAATGATCTTTTGGACCAGCGGGACAAATTACTGCTTAGCCTGGGTGAAAAGATCGGCTTGGTAACCAGCGAGCAAAATGATGGTGTTATGAACGTTATCATCGGTAATGGCCAGCCCCTGGTGGTGGGTAATCGCGCCGAGTCGTTATCGGTTGGGATCGGTTCGTTTGATCCAGTTCACAAGGAAATCCTGTTCAACCGGGTCAATGGTGGCCAGACTGAAGTCACCGATTATCTCACCGGTGGTGCGGTCCAGGGCCTGCTGAATTTTCGTGATGGTATTTTAAATGGCGCCAGGCAACAGCTTGGCTTGCTGGCCATGGGTGTGGTCGAGACCTTTAATGCCCAGCATCGTCTGGGGGTTGATTTAAATGGCGTTGCTGGTGGCGATGTCTTCGATCCCATTACCGTCAAGGTGGCCGAGAATTATAAGAACGCCGGGTCCAGTAGTATCACCGCGGTGGTCAATGATGTCAGTCAGGTACAGCCAACGGATTATCGTGCTTACTACGATGGAACGAATTGGCAGTTGACCAATCTATTATCGGGAGCGGTGACCCAAGGTGCAGGCCCATTTGATCTCGATGGTTTAAGTATTGATATCTCCGGGGTGGCGATAGAGGGAGATGAGTTTCTCATCCGGCCTAATTTTCGATCAGCGAGCCTGGTTGACATGGCCATGAGTGCACCAGCTGACCTGGCTGCCGCAGCACCCTTAAAATCGGCAGATGCCTTGACTAATACGGGCTCGGGTACATTGGCCAGTGTCGCCGTCACCAGCACTCAAGATTTGCCTTTAGTGGCCGATATTACCTTTACGTTTAATCCTGACGCCGGTGGTGCAGGTGTGCCGGGTTTTAATGTCACAGGTGGACCGGGCGGGGTTCTGCTCTATGATCCTGCGACTGATTTTTCGGGTAAAACATTGACCTTAGCCGGTTATGGAGATCCCAGTTTTGTCATGAGCGGTGTTCCTGAGACGAACGATACTTTTACCTTATCCGGTAATGCGGGTGGGGCGGGAGATAATCGCAATGCCATGTTGCTGGCTGGCTTGCAGACCAAAACTACTTTATTGAAGTCAACAGCGAGTTACCAGGATATGTTCGCCACCACGGTATCCGATATTGGTATCCAGACCCGGCAGTCTCAACAGAGCCTGGCTACGCAAACCGTGTTGAATAATCAGGCGGAAGGTGCCCACAAGGCGAAATCAGGGGTTAATCTGGATGAGGAAGCCGCCAACCTGCTTCGATACCAACAATCGTATCAGGCTGCGGCTAAAGTGATTACAGTCGCAGACGAGATGTTTCAAGCGCTACTCAATGCGTTTCGCTAGCCGTTTGAGCCGCGAGTGAATAGTCGTGCGGCAAAATAGACTGGTAGCGAAGCAGAGATAGGAAATTAAGGCAGGGCAGTACCACCGAAAGGTTAACCAGGAAGTAGAGATGCGAATTTCATCAGAGCAGCAGTTTCAGCAGGGGATTGATTCAATCCTGACCCAGCAAGCGAAACTCAACATAACCCAGGAGCAGGTTGCCTCGGGTAATCGTATATTAACACCCTCTGATGACCCAGCTGCAGCGACCCAGGTCCTCAAACTGTCGGCGTTAATCGCCAGCAATGAACAGTTTGAACGCAATGTCATATTTGCCCAGAATCAGCTGGAGCTGGCCGAGGGTCGTCTGGGTTATGCCGGTAATGTCATCCAGCGAGTCCGTGAATTGGTGGTCCAGGCCAATAACGCCTCGCAGAGTAATGAGTCCCGGGCCGCCATAGGCGATGAAATCCAATCCCGTTTAGATGAACTGGTCGGTGTGGCCAATAGTAAAGATGCCTCTGGTGAGTATATTTTTGCAGGCTATAACGCCAAGACCATCCCCTTTGTCAAGCAGGGAGCCGGTTACGTCTACCAGGGTGACCAGGGCGAACGATTGTTGCAGATCAGCGAAGATCTGCAGATCAAGGTTCGTAACAGTGGGGCAGATATTTTCCAGAAGGTGCCGGAAGGCGATGGAAGGTTCGTGTTGACCTCGCCTGCTTCTAATTCAGGCAATCTACTGGTGCAAACGAACACCAGCAGTGAATCGGTGGTTGACACCTATACCCTGGTTTTCAGCCAGGCCAGTGCCACTGATCCGGTCAGTTACCAGATCTCCGGTGCCAGCAGTGGTATTGTGGCCAGTGGAACCTACCAGGATGGTGAGAGTGTTAGCTTTAATGGCATCAGTCTGATCCTCCAGGGTCGTCCAGAAGATAGCGATAACTATACAATAGTCCCGGCTGGAAAACAGGATGTATTTCAGGCCCTGAGTGACCTCGCCCAACAGTTAAAGGCACCCAAGACGGGGGGAGCAGACCTGGCTAAACTCGGTAATGATCTTGGCCAGAGCCTTAATGGCCTGGATCAAATACTGGGGAGCTTACTCAGCTATCGATCCAGTATGGGCAATCGCTTGCAGCAGCTGGATGTGCGGATTACAGAGAACGCTGATGCCAGACTGCGTTATGAACGGTCTATCTCAGAACTAAAGGACCTGGATTATGCCAGTGCGATAGGCAGGCTTAATATGCAGATGACCGCCCTGCAGGCCGCGCAGCAGGCTTATATTAAAGTACAGGGCTTGTCGCTGTTTAACCTGCTGCGTTAGCAGGTTTTTAAACGCTTCGTATGCTCTTTGGTAGTTTCTTGCGTTTGCTACCCTGCAACCTGCTTCATATTTAAATTAGCATTTCGTACTAAACGTACTATATTTCCTACACGTCCTAAACCTCGCCTTCTCCTTCAAAATCCCCTAATCTTTACAAAGCGGTTAAAACTGCTAAAGGTGTTATAGTCTAGTTAAGAGCAAGAAGTTAAATAGCTGGGCTGGTGACAGCGAGTTTCTTTACCGCGGCCTACAACAGCCTATACAACATAAAGGCCCATGCATCCCAGGGTCTTTATGGTAGCAGTGGTATAACAGGAATAGCTGTGTCATAAAAACGTGCTCACCACCGTCAATAAAATAAATCCAAATAGATGCTAAAGCTTTGCCCATGGCTGCCGTTAACTAGTGTATCCAGGACATAATTGTCTTAAACCAAGATCAGAGTGTAGTGATCTGGCTGGCAACCAAACCGATAACTAACAGAAGGTGATTCGTCATGGCTTTGACAGTAAACACAAATATTGCGTCCTTAACGGCGCAGCGGAACCTAACCGCCTCTCAGGACTCTTTAAGTACTTCACTTGCCAGGCTGTCATCTGGTTTGCGTATTAACAGCGCAAAGGATGATGCTGCGGGTCTTGCTATTTCTGAGCGATTCACTGCCCAGATTCGAGGCATTAACCAGGGTGTGCGTAATGCCAATGACGGTATATCGCTGTCACAGACGGCTGAAGGTGCGTTAAAGGAGGTTACCAGTAACCTGCAGAGAATCAGAGAACTGGCAGTACAGTCTGCAAACGCGACCAACAGTGCGTCAGACAGAACAACGCTTCAGGCGGAAGTGGCTCAGTTGGTTGCTGAAATTGATCGAGTAGCAGCCAATACGACCTTCAATAATATAAACCTGCTGGATGGGTCCTTTACCAACCAGGCCTTTCAAGTAGGTGCTAATGGCGGCGAGACGATCTCTATTGCTTCCATCGTAAATTCCAGGACCACGAATCTTGGCGCTAATACGTTGGATACTGATGGTGCTCAGATGAATACAAACACTGCTGGTACATCCATTGTGGCGGGTCAAGCTGAAAACACCGTAGTAGCCGGTATTATTGGTGTAACGTCAGTGGCTGGCGGTACAGCGACTGCTGCTACGACTGTTGCCGCTGATAGTGCCAAGGATGTTGCTGACCTGATTAATGTGGCGACAGCAGCAGCATCAAATGGTGTGACAGCGACAGCGACTAACATCAAGTACCTGTCCGATTTCGCCAATGGTGATATCACCTTTGATTTGACCAGCGAAACAAATAACGCAATAGCTTCAGGCACTTCTACAGCTGCAATAGCGGCTACAGTCACGACGGGTGATGTCAGTGCATTAGTAACAGCCATTAACAATAGTTATGGTTCACATGGTATCCAGGCTGAGTCGGTTACCATGGATGATGGTGGTGTGGGCGTTAAGCTGACCAGTTCTACTGGCCATGACATCGGGATCGAAACTTTTACGACAACCAGCGCCACGCTTACTTTTGAATTCAGTAACTCGACTGCTGAAGCTGCCGCGGCAACTGTTACTGAGGGTGTTGGTGATGATTCCGTACTGGGTGTCGGTTCAATTTCATTGAGCAGTTCAAAAGGTGCCATCACGGTTACCCAAACAGCGGGTGCTGTATTCTCTACCTTAACGAGTACGGCAAGTACATTAGCAGCGCTAGATATCACCAGCGTAGCCGGTGCAACCAGTGCCTTGGCAGCCGTTGATGCTTCACTTGATGCGGTTAACACTGGCAGGGGTGATTTGGGTGCTTACCAGAGCCGCTTCCAGTCAGTTGTGGCTAACCTGCAGACGTCGGCTGAGAACCTTTCGGCTTCTCGATCACGGATCCTGGATGCGGATTTCGCCCTCGAAACGGCGCAACTCACCAAATCGCAGATCTTGCAGCAGTCAGGTATCGCCATGTTGGCTCAGGCCAATGCGATTCCCCAGAATGTACTGGCGTTACTTCAGTAATACAAGGTTGGGATAGTGAGGTTGACCTTGGTAAAACCGCCAGTATTAGCTGGCGGTTTTCTGGGTTATAAAAAGGGGAGTAGGTAATAATGGAGATACACGCAAGACCGAACGTTGCCCCGGTTTCACAACAACCAGCGCAGATTAATTCGGCGCCAACAGAGGCAGCGCGGCAGGAATTGCCAAAGCCTGGCAGTATTATGCCGTCGATCGAAGCTAAAGCGGCCCCTAAGATACCCGAACACAAAGCACAGGACCTGGCCAGAGCGGTCGAGGAGCTGCAGGAGTTTGTTGAGAGTCTCGGGCGAAATTTGAATTTCAGGGTGGATGACAGCATTAACCGTTCCATCATTACCGTGCGGGATGCGCAAACTGATACTGTGATAAGGCAGATCCCCAGTGAAGAAATAATTTCGATTGCCCGGCAAATCAGCGAATCTCTTAGGGAGATCAGGGCCGGTCTGTTAATGGACAGTCAGGCTTAATTTGGCACTAAGTTTGCTTATAGAAAACCAACGACGTTAGATGAGAAGACAATTATGCCGATTACGGCCACAGGGATTGGCTCTGGTTTGGATGTAGAGTTGCTGGTAACGCAATTGGTTACGGCAGAGATTGCCAGCCCAGCTACGCGGTTGGATATAGCCGAAGCTGGATATCAGGCTGAATTATCCGCCTATGGGACTCTCAAGGGAGCCTTGTCAACGTTTCAAAGTGCGGTGACCGGTGTGGCCACGGCATCATCGTATCAGGCTAAATCAGTCACTTCATCGCTAACTGATAAAGTGGCGGTATCAGCAGGAAATGCAGCGCTGGTAGGAAGCTACAGTATTGATGTTAGTACCCTAGCGGCGGCGCAGTCTTATTCTACCAATGCAGCCTTCGCTGCCAGTACTACGACGGTGGGTACAGGCACGCTGACCATACAGGACGGTAGCTCAACTACCAATATATCTCTTGGTGCGAGTAATAATACACTGGCCGGTATTGCCAGTGCTATTAATAACTCTGATGCAAATGCCACTGCAAGTATTATCAATGATGGTGTAAACGGCTACCGACTTATTATCAGTGCAAGCAAGACAGGAACCGCTAATGCGCTAACAATATCAACGGATGATGATGATGGTGGTGACACCGATGCATCCGGTTTATCGCAGTTGTCGGCTGCGCAGTTAACCACTGAGATCAGTGCGGCAAATGCAAGTTTTGATATTAATGGGCTCACCGTATCCAGCGCCTCAAATACAGTAACTGACGTCATCGGTGGCCTCACCCTGACGCTGAAGGAGACAACGACAGTGGGAGCACCCGCGTTGATTACCGTTTCTGAAAATACGGCTTCTGCTACGTCTTCTGTCGACAGTTTTATTACTGCCTACAATGACTTGATCAGTGTAATCAATGGATTGACCGCTTATGATGTAGACACTCAGTCAGGTAGCATTCTTACCGGGGACGGGACCGTACGTAACCTGGAATCGAATCTGCGTAACCTGGTAAACACTTCAGTCCAAAACGCGTTTACAGATTATTCCACCCTTGCGTCATTGGGTATTACCACCAATACGGTAGATGGGAACCTAAAGCTTGATGCAACTAAATTAAATACTGCTTTGACAGCGGATCAAGATAATGTGGCCATGGTTTTTGCTTCTTTTGCTAAAGCAACCAATAGCAGCGTTGAATTCGTTAGTTCGACCAGTGCGACAGTTGAGGGGGCTTATCGCGTAGTGGGTACAGATACCAGTACATCAGGCGTGCTCACGGCAGGCGCTGCTATCAGTGAGTATAGTTATAACGGTGGGGCTAACAACGGTACCTTTACCATTGAAATTGATGGTGTAGCGACTGATGTGCTGCTTAATAACAATGACAGCTCAGCAGAAGATGTTCGGGCTGATATCCAGAGTCAGCTTTCAGGCGTGACCGTCAGTCTTTCCTCGGATATCTTGATTTTTACGTCCCAGTCAACGGGATCTTCCTCAACCGTTGAAATAACAGCAGCTAACACCAACGCGATTAATGGCCTGGGTATATCGGTTACGGCAGGCACGGCCGGGGTAACATCTGCTTCGTATACCATCAATGGTGAAGCTGCCACTATTGAGGATAATGTCATTACCGGTGCGCTAGGTACCGCGGTGGAAGGCTTGTCTCTAAAGATACTGGGTAATGCTGTAGGAGATCTTGGTTCGGTGATCTACAGTCACGGTATCGCATCACAATTAGATACGTTTATAACGAACTTATTGGTCGATGACGGTATGATTGATGCTCGTCTGGATGGGATAGCCAGCAGCATAACGGATATAGGAGCACAGAGATTGTCACTGGATTTGCGTGCCATCGCATTAGAAAAGCAGTATCGATTGCAGTTTAACAACCTGGAAACGCTTATTGCTCAACTTAATACAACCCAGTCTTTCCTGACAACGGCTTTGAGTCAGTTTATCGAACCACTTTCATTCAGGAAGTGACACCACAGCTAACTATAGGAGCATAATATAATGATTACATTTACAAGGGTTTTGAAATGAATACTTCTATAGCTACTGCTAAATATCGTGCGGTTGGTACGTCGTCTGGCGTAGACAGTGCTGACCCTCATAAGCTGATCGCATTGCTGTTGACTGGTGCCATCAATAAAACTAACCTGGCTAAAGCAGCAATCGAGAAGGGTGATATTGCCATGAAAGGTGAACTCATTGGCAAGGTGATATCCATTGTTGAATATCTTCGAGTCAGTTTGGAGGTGGGTATCGATGCCGAGTTTGCTACCAATCTGGCAGACCTCTATAGCTATATGGAAGTGCGCTTGAGCGAGGCTAATATAGAAAGTGACGTTGCTCGCCTGGATGAAGTGCTGGCGCTGCTGGGCGAAATTGAGTCGGGTTGGCAGGGCATTCCTGAAGAGTACCGAAAGTAATGCCGAGCCGACCTGAAGTGGCTGTTTTCCCGGCCGTGGGGAAAATAGCTGAACTGCGATTACGCCAGCTTGATGAGATTGCTGCGTTGACCCGTCAGATGCTGATTCTGGCTGAGCAGGGTGAATGGCCAGAACTCGCTGAGCTGCAACATAGGCGGGATTTGCAGCTGCAAACCTGTTTTGCAGCACCGTTGAGCCCGGATGACACGGCAACGGCGATTGACAAAATCCGACATTTATTAGGTGAAAACGAGCGCGTATTGGCCGTCATCTGTCGACTCCGGGATAAACTCGAAGTCAAACTTCGCGGCGTGCACCAGAAGCATAAGATGGTTGATACCTATCTGCAGACCGGGTTGTAAGCAGCCGTTCTGGATTCTGGCAGGGGTGAGGATTCAATCCTAAGGATAGTGATTCAATTGGTTAAGGCCAGGTTCAGGATCTGGTAAGGGTAAGTCTTACCAATGCGTCAGGATAAATTTTTTCGTTTAGGTAAAGATAAGTTAGACAGAAGGACTGGTAAGATAACCAGGCTCTGAACAGGATTGAGCAGTCATGTATCATGGCTTGCTGCTGTTTATGCTGGTTGAGAGTTTAAAAATTAAACTTAGTTCTGTGAGTTTTGATGAAGTACGCAACGAATCCTTTTGCTGAAGGCTTGTCCTTCCATGACAGTCTGTCATTGCGCTGGAAACGACTATCTGAACTGCCAGACAACTCGACCTTATTAAGACTCAATCAGCGTAATCTTTCCCTGCTACAGTCTTTGTTGTTAAATGACGATCGGGTTTTGGATGTTGAGCCGGAATTAGAACCGCTGGCGTTTAAAATCGAGCGCCTTGACCAGAAGATGACCCTGCTCACTGAGCTGTTAAGTGACCTTTTGAGGACCCAAACGCTTCTTCCAGCAGAGAAGCTGGTGCGTGTCAGTGCCAAGGGCATTAGTTGGGAGGTCAGTGAAGATGATCTGCACCCAGACCAGCTAATTCAGCTAGATCTCTATCTTTTGGATGAGGTTCCCAGGCCCCTGCAGATTATCGGTTTGATCGTTGGGCGTGAGCCTTCCCGGGCCAATTCTGATTACAGGATTACCATGAGTTTTGTTGAGCTCAGTGAGACGGTGGATTCCTTGATGGGCCGGCTTGTCTTCCGTCATCATCGTCGAGAAGTGGCGATGGCTAGAATGAAAGCGGAGTAATTGATAACAGTTCTGCAGTTTTCGCCGAGTTTGCCATCCTGTCTACTTATGCCAATTTAGGGTAAAGTGATTGTGCTTTAAAACAATAGCTGACCCCCATGAAGTGTTCGGGAGTGACCCAGGTTTTCAGAATGCGTCACTAGTGAGGCTTGAGAACCGGTTGTCATACACCGGGGCTCGCAATAAACCAAAAGTCACAGGAATAGGCCAGCCTTGAGTTCAGTAACACCCCTGCAGACGCTTGAAGAATTACTGTTTGGTGATTCTGTCCTGATGCGCGATGTCCGGGATCTGGTTTTACGCGTCGCGCCGAGTGACGCCAGTGTCCTTATCATCGGTGAAACCGGGACGGGCAAAGAGCTGGTTGCCCTGGGGATTCATAATTGTTCTAGTCGGAGTGATGGTCCATTTGTGCCAGTGAACTGTGGAGCAATACCCGCTGAACTACTTGAGTCTGAACTGTTTGGTCACGAAAAAGGCGCCTTTACGGGTGCCATAGCCTCTCGTAAAGGGCGTTTTGAGTTGGCTAAGGGCGGCACTTTGTTTCTCGATGAGATAGGTGATATGCCGCTTGATATGCAGGTTAAGTTGCTCAGGGTATTACAGGAAAAGACTTTTGAGCGAGTCGGCAGTGCCTCAAGTCTAAAGTCTGATGTCAGAATTATTGCAGCGACCCATCAGAATTTGGATGAGTTGGTTGCCAGTAATCGCTTTCGGCAGGACCTCTACTATCGGTTGGATGTCTTTCCCATTGAAATGCCTCCTCTAAGAGACCGCGCTAACGACATTCCTCTATTAATACGCAAAATGTTGTTGCCGTTTGATCCAAGTGAGAAATTTAGCGTCACTGACAAAGCCATGGCCGCGTTGCAAAGCTATGAATGGCCAGGTAATGTGCGTGAACTGATAAACCTGGTTGAGCGACTGTCGATCCTGTTGCCGGGTCAAAAAGTTGATCACAGACATTTACCGAACAAGTATCGTGGTGAAGAAGCCGAGTATCCTGTCCCCATTGAGTCGACTATGGTAAATGGCCAATTGATACCGGACAGAGGTCTGAACCTTCGTGAATATCTGACTTCTATCGAAATACAGTTGATACTCGAAGCACTTGATAGGACTAATGGCGTGGTGACGAAAGCCGCGGCACTCTTGCAGCTACAACGTACCACGTTGGTGGAAAAGATGAGAAAGCTGGATATTCAGCGTGACTGATATTGTCATTTAATTGACATATTTCCCTTTTTAAGAAGTTTTATTTTTCTAACTTGTTGAATTTAATATATAAATAAAACCGGCATGCTGTTTGCTTTATAAAAAGCAATATTCAATTACATGAGTAACGCATGTCTGACTCGTCAGCCACTCCTTTGGACCAGCAAGGCCAGCTGCAGGAAGCTTTCATTGCATTTAATGATTTGTCTGGTCGGCTTACAGATTCGTACCGTGAGTTAGAGGATCAAGTTCGTGAACTCAATACCGAGTTAGCCTCTGCCAGGGCGGCACGGTCGAGAGAACTCGCCGAAAAAGAGCGCCTGGCCATTCGCCTGACAGCGTTGCTTGATTCGCTTCCTGGCGGGGTCATCGTTCTTGATCACCAGCACAGTGTGATCTTAGCTAATCCCGTAGCCAGTAATCTGCTCAATGAAACCCTGCTGGAAGAGAATTTTCTTGACGTGATTCGACGACAGGCAGCCGCCATCGCGCCTGATGGTAAGCAGTTAACACTGAAATCCGGCAAGCGCATTACCCTGTCTAACCAGGTTCGTGATAGTTATGGTGATCAGGTGGTGTTAATCACCGATGTCACTGAGGCGCATGCCGCACAGGAAGCTAGTAATCGAAAGCAAAGGCTGTCAGCGCTGGGTGAGATGG
>Ga0233433_10002739_pt1 | contig 15006 bp, 15 predicted proteins | sample SI_122_August201_5_FD_179868 | JGI IMG/M metagenome (GOLD analysis project Ga0233433, IMG submission 179868) | Seawater microbial communities from Saanich Inlet, British Columbia, Canada - SI_122_August2016_100_MG | ecosystem: Environmental > Aquatic > Marine > Inlet | place: Canada: British...
AAACTCTTGACAAAAAACAGCGCTACCGCTATTATATTTTTTTGTAAAAAATCACCCTCAAACCGTATGGAAAATTGTCTTATTTTTACCTGTTTTCTGTCCAACGATTGGGGCTCACCTTACTAAGACCCTTTATCAACCTCACCAAAGAATGGTTACAATGACTTATCACAATAGAAATTTTTTTCCTTAAAAAGGCCCATGAAAATTTCTATCTGGAACATCCGCTGGACTGTCAGTAATAAAACAATCTTTAAAAGAGTTAATATTTCCTTCAAATTTAAACATCTTCATTATCTCAATAAAAATCTGCTCTGCATCTTGATAGTAATGATCAGCTAAATAATGCGATGTCGGAATCACATGATCAGGATTTGTAATTCTGATTGGGGCTTGGAGTAATATGTCGAAATTCCTTTCCATAACGGTTGATATAATCTCTCCAGAAATTCCACCTGTCCTCCAAGAATGATCAACTACAGCCAATCTTTTTGTTTTAATAATAGACTTCTGAATTGTATCAAAATCAATTGGCTTAATAGATCTCAAATCTACCACTTCCGCCTCTATTCCAGCTTTTGAAAGCACTTTAGCAGCCTTTAATGACTCAATGGTTGCTAAAGAGTTTGACACAATTGTTACATCTTTACCATCTCTTAATACCATTGCGCCGCTTATATTTGATAAATAAGCCTCCTCAGGAACATCGTCTTCTATATGGTGCAGCCACCTATTTTCAATGAAAATAATAGGATTTTTATCCTTAAGTGCAGCAGCCATCATTCCTTTTGCATCTTTGGCAGTAGCAGGTGTGATCACTTTCAAACCTGGAATATGCGCAAAAATAGCTTGTAAATTCTGAGAATGTTGCGGCCCTTGCCCCCAGCCTCTACCAACAATAACTCTAATTACTATTGGAACTGAAGCTTGTCCATTAAACATATAATACCATTTTGCAGCATTATTAATGATTTGATCCATTGCTAGCATAGCAAAATCAATTCTCTGGTGAATCATAAGTACCGGCGTACCATTTAATGCTGCACCTATACATATACCTGTCATTCCATTTTCTGATAAAGGCATATCAAATACACGATCTTTACCAAATTTCTCTTGCAGCCCTTTAGTGGTTTCAAATATTGACTTTGGATCTGGAACCCCTTCACCTATCACTACAAGATTTTTATCACTGTCCATTGCCTGATCAATCCCTTCTCGAATAGCTTCAGAATACGATATTTTTCTTACTTTTTTATCTTTAATGCTAGGCATAAATATACTCATTTAACTGGCTTATTTCTGGATTAGGGCTATTTTTTGCAAATTCAAATGCCTCATTAATTTCAAAACTAATCTCATCTTCAATCAACTCGAACCTTTTCTTATGGGATTCACTTTTATTTTCAATGTATTTTTTTAGCATATTTATGGGGCATTTATCTTTCCATACTGCTAACTCACCAGTTGGGCGGTAGTTCAAATGATCATCATCCAATGGGCCACAATGCTCCAGCCATCTATATGTATCTAACTCAAAAAACTGAGGTCCGCCTCCAGTCATTATATTGGAAATAGCGTCATGTGCTATCCTAGAAACCTTTAGAACATCATTACCATCTGTAGTATGTACAGTCAAACCATGAGCTTTAGCAATGCCTATTATTTTTCTATTAGGCTGCCTTTTGTTTAGCTCTGTATATACAGAATATTTATTATTTTCACAAACAAATAAAATTGGCAACTTATGTAAAGCTGCAAAATTCATTGATTCGTGCAGAACACCTTCCTCGAAACACCCATCACCAAAATAAATAACTGTAGCACGATTTTCTCCTTTGAGTTTTGCTGACCATGCATCACCAACTGCCAGCGGAACAGTTCCACCAACAATTGGAGTAGATCCCATAAATCCAACATCTAAATCAATGAGATGCATTGATCCGCCACGACCTCCACAACATCCTGTTTCTTTTCCATATAACTCGGCAATCATTTTCTTCAGACTACCTCCTTTTGCAAAATAATGCCCATGAGAGCGATGATTGCTATATACATGGTCTTTTACTGTTAGATGCATTGAAATTCCAACAGGAATAGCCTCTTGCCCGATACTTAAGTGAACAGGACAACGCATTTCCCATTCCAAATATTTATCAGCTATCGCCTCTTCAATTTTTCTTATCCGGAGTAACTCCTTATATATATAAAATATCTCATCTTCTGTTTGCAACATAAGCGCATTGTATTGACTAATCATATGTTATTTTAAATAAAATTAATATGTTCTATTGTTTGATGGTCGATCGCATCAATGTACCTATTAACTTCATCCATCCTACAATTAAGGCGGCATTCGGATATATCCAAATCTTTTTTCACAAAATTGAAATTATTTTTTCTTTTATCGCCTTCCCATATTTCTTGAAAAGAATTGTCATGCATATTGCCAAGATTAAAACGATCATCTAGTAAAAATGCACTACAGCTAAACACTCTACCATCAGCCATAATATACGCCCATAAATTAGGTGTTGCATAGCATTTTTTATATCTATTATCATTTCCTTCAACATATTTCTTCATTGTATTACCACGAAAAATTACCTGGAAATTATCAGATGACATGCTGGTAAATTTTTCTTCGTAATGAGCGTATTTAGTATAGTCAACACCTTCATATTTATGAGTGAGGCTGAACTTATGTTGGGAATATGGCTTTATTACTAAATAATCTAGTCCTATCTCATCCCTGCAAACCCTGGCTAATTCATCCATTTCATCTACATTTTCAGGTAACAGCATGGATTGAGCTCCAATTACGACCTTAAGATTATGTTCCTCCCTATAATCTACCATAGCTTTTAAATTTTTAATAGCTTTTTTAAAATCTCCTTTTTTTCCTTGGTGGACCTTGTGATATGTCTCTTCTGTTCCTGCATTTATAGAAGCCTTAATCCAGCTAGTATTTGGTAATGCCTTTTCAAGAAAATCTTTAGGTAGAATGGTGCCATTAGTAGTAAATGAAACATCAATACCTGATTGTTTAGTTATTTCTGCCAATTCTGCAATTTTTTTGTATAATAATGGTTCACCCTCACCTGCATACATGATACTTTTAACACCCAATTTACCCATTTCAGGAAGACGTTTTTTCATAATATCAAAATCCAACTTTACAGGATTATAACCTATGTAATCAACGGCACAGAAAGAACAACGGTGATTGCAAGCACCAATAGGAGATACCTCCATGTAGATTGGATATACCTTTTTTGTTTTACTCCAATCATTTTGAGCATCTATCAGTTGAACTACTCGTTGGGGATGGTAATGGAGTTTATGACCATCAATATTGTAGTTATCAGTCATTTTGTGCTAATTCCAACATCTCTATTGTGCCGATATCTTTATGAATGTTGTTATTTTTCCAAGTAGCTATTTTGTTAATAAATTTGGGTAATAGTTCTCTGCTAATATCCGTCACTTCTATTTTTTGATTAATCCACTCTATTATTTCAGGCTCTAAGATATAAATTGCACCATTTGCTAAATTACTTGGCGGATTTTCTATTTTTTCATGGAAGTGTGTAACGATGCCTCGTTGACCTAGCTCTACAATGCCACACTGTGATGGCTTGGAGGTTTCAAATGTCATCATGGTCATAGTGGTGTTTGTTGGACGCTCGCTGTTGTGATATGTTATGAAATCTGTAAAATTACATCTGCACCAATTATCGGCATGAATGAGAAGGAGTTTACTGTTTTTTAGGAAGAGGTAGTTTTCTCTTATCGTTGCTGCTGTTCCAAGTAGCGTAGGCTCATAAACTATTTTCAACTTATTCTCTTGTTGTAACTCATTGGCCACTTTAGAATGGTTAATAAACTCATCGACCTGTTGGGAAAGGTAATGAGTATTAATAATTATCTCTTCTATGTTTTGTGCTTGTAGTATCTCTAACCAATATTCAAGAAGTGGCTTTCCTTTGATTGGCACTAGGCATTTTGGAATTTTATCTGTAATGGGTCTTAGACGAGATCCCAATCCTGCAGCTAAGAGCAATGCTTTCACTATATTAAATGCCGATTCAATTCAGAAATATTTAATGGTTGATTCCCAAGTTTACTTACCTGCAAACTTGCTGCGAGTGATCCTAACAGTGATGCTTCCCATATTGTACCGCCTACTGAGAGGATCATGGCTGCGGTGATGAGCATTGAGTCACCCGCCCCTGCAACATCTTTTGGAGTACTGTTGAGTGCTGAAATTCGGTCCGTTATAAAAGAATTTTCTTTGGGATTATTTGCGTGAATTAAGACTCCCTCTTCTCCTAGTTTTAAAAGTATATTTTCTACTTTAGTTTTTTGCTTCAGTTTTTCTGCTAGGATAACTAATCCACTACTATAATCTTGAAGGGCAATTCTCGCCTCTCGCTCTGTTGGGGTCAACAGATTGATACCTTTGTAGCGTGAAATATCGCCAATTTGTGAAGAACTTTGGCTATCTGCAACAGTGTATATTCCTTTTTCTTCTGCTAGTTTGCTTATTTTTTTGACCAGCTCATCTGGCAACACACCGTAGTTAAAATCTGAAAAAACTAATAGATGAGCATCTTCTAATAACAGCGCCACTTTTTCTAGTATTTTCTTTTGGAACTTTTCACTAATATCACTCTGATGCAGATGACTGACACGAAGCAAGGTCTTCTCTTTGGTTCTGAAACGCTGCTTAAGAGTGGTTGGTCGATGTTGATCTATGGTGAAGTTAGGGCTGACTTGCATTGTTTTAAGCATGCTGTTTGCTTGTTCACTGAGTAAATCTTGCCCCGTTACTGTGATCAGTTCTGATTTTTTTGCGCCTAATCCTGCAGCATGTGCTGCGACGATTCCTGCCCCGCCAACAAACAGCTCTTTATCTATTGGAGAAACGACAATGGTTGGGTCTTCTTGTGACATTCCAAGTGGATCACAGATGATATATTCATCCATAATGAGATCACCAACCACCACTACTTTTAAAGTTGAGAGCTTATCTAAAAGCTCTGTGAGCGTTGAGATTTCAATATTATGCCGCTCCATATAGCCGTGCGGTAGTGTTATTTGATTTGTCTCACTATATGAGAACTCTTTTCTGAGTAGCTCAATAGATGAGTAAGAAACCTCTCCGGACTCAAACAGCAACTCTCCACCATACCTCTTAAGAACCTCCTCTTCTGGGTTTTCTAAGTTCTCATGCTCTCTACCTTTGACTAAGATATCTGGTTGAACTCTTTCCACCAATTCGGTTGGGCTCTCATCAGTAATGAATGCTTCATCTACATAACTATTGCTTTCAACGCACTCTAAACGCAATGACTCTGGGACATGAATCGGTTGTGAGGTAGTTTTGTCTGAAAAAACTGCTATAGTGAGATGATCTCCACACTCTTTAGCAAAGCGTAACAGACGAATATGACCTGGGTGCAGTATATTAAAGGCACCGATTACCAGTACTCTTTTCATGATCTGCTCATCATAGATTATCTGCTATATGATGAAGAATAAATTGGTGAGCAATCTCTACGCTTCCGTAATCATCACTGTTGCACCAAAAATTCAGATCACCTATGTTTTTTAGTCTATTGTTAGCATCAAAGCCACTCAACGTAACCACTTTTGCACCACGCTCTTTTGCGACTGCCACCCCATTGATAATATTTTGCGACTCTCCTGAGCTACTGATAGCAATCAAGCAATCACCATGGTTGACCATCTGTTGAATAGTTGATGAGTAGACATTTTCATAGCCATAATCATTTGCCATGCAGGTGAGTATAGCTGGATCTTGTAGGGTATGTGCGCTGATTTTTCCTATATTAATAAAGTCAATCACTGCATGGCTTGCGACGGCTGCGCTGCCTCCATTGCCGATAATGTAAAGCCTGTTATTAGTTTTTTTGATTTCTATTAGAAGTGTAAGCAACTGGTTAATACCCTCTTCTAACATAATGATGTTGTTATCTGCTAAAGAAACCTCTGTTTCTATGACAGTCTCAGTAAAATTTTTTAATTTTTCAGATAGATTCAACATATATCACTTATTCTAAACAGTCGAACCACGCGGCTGTTGCATCTTTGATGCTCTCTGGATTCCAGACAGGAGCATCTCTCCAGTTTTCTAACTGCTCTAACATAATAGCAACACCTTCTTCAAAACTTACTTTGGTTTTCCACTCTAATATTTGATGGATAAGCGTGGTATCTGCAAAGGTACAATCTGGCTCACCGGGTCGTTTAGGGATATGTGTCACCTCTCCCCCAAGCAGTTCGACTAAGCGATTGACACTGTAGTGTTGGTCGCTACCAACATTAAGAGCAATGCCACTTTTATCCGACTCTGCTGCCTTGACAAAAGCCTCTGCAACATCGGTTACATAGGTGAAGTCTCTGGTTTGAGTACCATCCCCAACGACAGTAAAAGGTTTGTTATGCAGTTTTTGTGATAGAAACACGCCAAACACTGCACCGTACGCTCCTGTCGTGCGTGATCGTGGACCATAGACATTAAACAGACGCAGTGCAATAGCAGGAATGCTGTAGGTTTGTGTCCAGTGCATTATTAACTCTTCACCCATATATTTTGTGAGAGCATAGGGGTATTGAGGGCGGATCGCTGCTGTCTCTGCTGTTGGATAATTATCTGGTATTCCATAGCTTGATGAAGATGCTGCATAGACTATTTTTTTAACTCCAGCCACTCGTGAAGCTTCGAGCACATTAAAGGTACCCGTTACATTGCATTCGTAGTAAGTTTGCGGATCTTCAATTGAGGGGACAATATCTGCCATACCTGCGAGATGAAACACCCAGTCAATCACTTCAAAAATTGGTTTGATAGCCGCAAGATCAAGTATATCAAGCTGATGAAATGTAAAGTTTTCATTAGATAAAAGGTGCTCTATATTGCTTTTTCTTCCACCAGACAGATTATCTATCACTACCACCTGATAGTTATTTTTAATGAGTAAATCGGCAAGATGACTACCAATAAAACCTGCCCCGCCTGTTATTAATGCTTTCACTACTACTCCTTCAATTTAACCCAACTACGTTGTTGATGTGCGATATTGGAAGCTGCTAATAAATGCAACCCCTGAGCCGCATGTTCTAGCCCATAAACATAGGGATGCTCATTTTTTTGTCCGCTCTTAAAGTCTAATAGTGATGCAGCAATATCACCATAAAGATTTGCAAATGCCTCGACAAAACCGATAGGGTGACCTGGCTTAAATCGGGCATACTGCTCTAGCGCTGTTGTTTCGCTACCCCTATCTATTGTGACTCTACGCCCTTGTAAATCACTTATTGTTAGGTGCTCTGGGTCCATTTGATACCACTCTGCGCTCCCTTTTCCCCCAAAGAGTCGGATTTTAAGTCCATTGCGATTTCCAGGTGCAGTCTTACTCATCCAGAGAGAAGCATTCATCTCTTCTTCATATTTCACCCAGATATGTGCATCATCCACTATTCCATCAAAACGAGAATAGTTGTGAAAATCGGCATTCACTTCTAGTGGATTAAGTCCTGTTAAAAAATAACAGAGGTGATGTAGATGCACACCAAGATCTAATAGAATTGTAGGGATTTCCCCATCCACAAGTCGCCACGGTTGAGGGGTTGCGCGCATAAAGGCATCTGCTGGCATCTCTATCTGAATTTGATTGATTTTCCCTAACTCATTTTCTGCAATTCTGTGCCTTAACTCTCTGACCATGGGATAGCCACTATAGTTGTAGGTAACGGCTAAAAATGAGTCTGTTGGATTAAATACATCTCTAATCTTTTCTACATCCGCTGTCGTGGAGACGAGTGCCTTTTCACTGATCACAGGAATATTATGTTTTAGCAGTGTCGAGATAGCCTCTACATGGTCAGGGGTCGGAGTCAACACAACAACCGCATCAAGTTTGCTCTGTTCTGCTTTGACCATCTCATCAATCGTGCTATATAGACGATCTCTGCTGACTCCCCACTCATTTGCTGTCTGTATATTTATCGCTTGGTCACGGCTGAACACCCCCGCTTCTAATTTCCATACACCATCCATCCGACTTGCACTATAGTGGGTGCGCCCCACTACGGAGTTGATACCGCCGCCAATAAATCCTAGTGATAATGTCATATTTTTTAACCTCTCAGCCGTTGCAGTACTTGGCTATATATTCTTTCTACACCTTTTCCATCTATAAAAGAAGTGATTTTATCTCTGTTTTCCGATGATGCTGTTATTTCTTGAAGTATCTCTTTTTCCCATTGGTCACTTTTCAGATCAATAAACATACTTGCTAGCTTGTGCTTTATAAGTTGTTTCTCCCCATTTTCTTGATTTTCATTAATTGCAACAATGACTGTTTTAGTTTTCAGATAATGTAGTTCATACAAACTCATGCTGGCCGTTGTGATTGCTAGTGAACTTTTTGCCATATTTTGCACTAAAACTTCATTAGAGGGTTTGTGAAGAATTTTGGTATCTTTTAAATCTTTCATTTTTTTCAACAATTTCTGATCATTTATAACAATAACTTTTTTCAAAGGGACATCATCTAAACTCTTAATAATTTTCAGAGAGAGTCCTTTTATATCAGCGCCACCTAGCATGATAAATATCTGGTTCTCTTTTTTAATCTTTGCTTTTAATATCTCTTCTCTTATCGGCAAATATTTCAAACCCAATAGAGTCTCTCTGCCTTTTTTTATCTTCTTAAAATAGAGTTTTTTGGCATCTGGCGCGAAATTTATGACAACACCCGCAGGATACTCTAACCGTTCGTAATCATCTATATAGACTGTTATTTTAGCTACTTCTGATAATGCTTCATAAATCTCTAGATCTGCTTCATAACTATCAATAAAGATGACATCATATGTTTGCTTGATTGTTAGCTCAGAAAATTTAAAATATCTGATATCTTCAAATTGATGATCATAATTTAGATCACTATCTAAGAAAAAATCTACCGCTGCCCCCTCTTGCCTAAATTTCTCATATAGCGTGTACGAACGGACAAGATGACCCATACCTCTTTTTGAGCCAGCTTCTGTAAAAAATGCTGCACTCAGATTACCCAACTAAAAACCTCCGATCAGATCCCAGTTAAGTAGTGTCCCTTTTTTAAGCTCTTTTATCACTTTTCTATTAGCTACCTTAGCGATATCTTTTGACTCAACTCCACCTCCTGGACGTATACTTCTAAAGTTGATATTCTCTTGCAAAGACTCTCCTTTTTCCATATCTTTTATGATGATTAAGCTACGTTGAGATGGTTTTGCAACAATTGGGAAACTCGCCTCTCCTATGGCCTGCTGTACTAGCAGACTACCTTCTACAATTGCTTTTAACTCATCAGGTGTTGCTGAAAAAAAGCTATCTGCCGTTGTCTCATCTCGATCTAATATAAAGTGCTTCTCTATAATATCTGCACCAAAAGCAACAGAGGCTATCGGTATCGCAGAGCCTAAGGTATGATCAGATAGCCCTACTGGGCACTTAAATAGATCTTTCAGATAGGGAATTGATTTCAGGTTGATCTCATCTGGTGGTGCTGGATATTCACTCGTACATTTCAGAACTGCTAAATCTTTAACATTCTCTTCTATCATCACGGCAACGGCTTCGTTTATCTGCGCAATGGTTGCATTACCTGTTGAGATAATAATAGGCTTTTTTGTTTGAGCAACTCTTCTAACTAAAGGCAAATCAACCAGCTCTGGTGAAGCAATTTTGTACGCTGGCATATTTAACGCTTCTAGAAATGTGACTGAAGAAAAATCAAATGGGGTAGAAAAAAGTGTAATACCAACTTCTTTTGCTGTTTTTATCAGCTCTTCTGTCCACTCCCACGGTGTTGATGCATCTAAGTATAGATCATAAAGGTATTGTCCTTCCCACGCTCCTTTTGCTTCAAAGGCGGGTTGTTCACATGCTATTGTCATGGTGTCCGCGCTGTATGTCTGTATTTTGACTGCATCAGCTCCCGCTTTTTTGGCCGCCATGATAATTCTTTTTGCTCTCTCAATATCATTTCCATGATTTGCCGACATCTCTGCAATGATATACGGTTTACAGCCTGCCCCTATTTCACGTCCATTAATTTTAAAAGTTTTATTAAACATATTATTCTGCTATCTTTTTACTTTATAACTCTTACTGTTTTGAACGCTTCCACATGCGTTTTACCCACTCTCATTCCATGATATTTAGCATTTAGCTCAATTCCTTCAATACTTCTTGGATGAGGAAATTGGCAAAGCTCTGAATCGTATTGCTTCATCGCCTCTTTTTTTAACTTTATTGTCTCGCTTATATCAAAAAATAGATCTGGTGAGAAGCTAAGTGGATAGTTCCACTCTGTAGAGGATAGAACTTCAAAACTATAGATCTCTTTAACACTCTCATCTTCCATTGGTCTTGTTGCCGTCACAACCGCCTGATAGGTAATTTGATGATCTATATTCAGATCATTTTCATAATGGGTAAAGATAATATCTGGCTTCACCTCTTCTTTAACTTTTAAAATAGCTTTTACAATATCAAGTAGATCAACTGAATCAAAACGGTTGTCTGGAAAGTGCTCAATAAATATTTTTTTTATATTTATCACACTATTTGCTTTTTCTATCTCTCGGTTTAAAATATTCAATTCTGCTTTTTTATTCTCAACAGAGCGTCGCTCATCTCTACTTGTTTTTCCTTCTCCCAAAATCAGCGTATAGGCTTCATCACCCTCTTTAACCATTCGGGCAACTGCTCCAAAACATCCAAGCACTTCATCGTCAGGGTGTGCCGCAATAATGAGTATTTTCTTACTCATTGCACTTTAACCTCAAATTTACCACTCAATTGGGTATCTGTTTTGTCCACTTGACTAAACTCTATTTTTATATTTTCAATTTCTATATAGGCTTTTGGATATCCTTCTCCATCAAGCATCCTTATAAAATCATATAGACTAGTTAGTGAGAGATCTTTTACTGTTTTAATACTGCTCTGTTCTGGAGTGCGCCGCTTAAATGTCACTATTTCACCACTCTGTTCTTTCGCTGATAACTTTGAGCTTAAAAATTCAGGTATCATTTTTTCAAAGGTGATTTGTGATGATCTTTTGAAGATATCTTGCGCACTACCTGTTGAAATATCTAAACTTTCTTTAAGATAGATATCTCCCGAATCAATATTTTCTGACACCTTAATTGCGGATATTTTAGTTTTATACACTTTGTTCATAATTAAATTTTGAAGAGGACTTCCTCCTCGCCCATAAGGGAGGTCAGTCATATGAAAGAGTACACAATTAAAGTTGTTATATATATTTTTTGGAATAATCCAAGACCAATGGAGGAAAAATATGTAGTTAGGATTTATCTTTTGGATAAACTCTTCTGTTAATGCTTCACTGTTCGAGATAAGATGAAAATTAAATTCATGGCCATATTTCTCTTTTAACTTAAAGTAGTTCTCTATATTCCACTCCTTTATGGTTGCAATGATGATGTTTTTCATTCTATTCCAAATTAGTAATCAATCACAAATTTTTCATCTTTTTGCCACATTGCACCACTCCAGATATCAAAACTATCACTCTTACGCCACCCCACAGAACATATTAACCATATAGATACCTCTGGATACTCCACCGCAATCCCATCAACGACTCCTTTCCACCACATAGGATCTCTTACCGTAATGTGAGCATTTTCTCCATTTGGTAGTTTTGCTGCTGCGGGATAACAAGCAACATTAAGGACTAACAGATCTTTTGCGTAAGAGAACATATCTCTCAATACATTCGGGATATCAGAAACAAAAATATGTTCTAACACATCAAAAGAGATCACACATTGAGCCACTTGTCTCTCATCAATATCACGGGCTGGCTCATATCGATAGAGTTTCTCTAATTGAAAGTATTCAATGGCTGATTCTCCAGAGTCATCAAAGTTTGGAGCTTTCCAATCTGATCCCCCACATCCATAATCCAACACTGTAGAGACTGAGTATTTCTCAAATACATCTTGCACAGATTTACGGTATGCTCGAAGTTCAAAATCACTGAATGCCTCCTTTACATAACTGCTATCAGTTCTTTCATATCCATCTTCTGCCATCTCTTCATACAGTTTCACCAACTGCTTTCCCTTACTACTCAATAATGTATTCATTCAACTCATACTCCAATAGATCTGCTGCCCAAAGATAATCTTTCCTACTGAATGCATTTAATATTTCGTCTAGTAATAGATTCAGCTTAGGTGTGATTTCTGTAGGTAGTTTACTTGTAATAGGTGCCAGTTGGTCAATTAGCTGAGTAAGGGCTTCACTTGCTTCTCCCTCTATTCCTAATCTAAATGCTTTAATGGCTCGATTTAATGTTTCCACAACATAGTACCCGCAATATTTGCGCCCTCTTTACTGCTATTGATAAACTCAACCTCTGCGGGTGCTTGCTCTATATAATCTTCAAGATCTCGCAGATACCCTCTAAAACTGGCTCTGGTTGGAATTCGGTTTCCATAACCATCTAAAACCCAGTGTTGTGTCGCACCTATTTCATCATCCCCCCAGCCTGTCCCTTTTGCATAGATCTGACCATTTGAAAAAGCCAGATCTGCTCCAACAAAGATAATCTGTTTTGCGCCCATCTTTACTGCAAGATCAGTAGCCGTGTGAAGAACACTGCCCGATGCAAACAGGTTGGTTTTAGGGTACTGTTTTCGAATTGAGTCATAACTCCTGTATTGAGAGTAAGCCGTAAATCTTGGACCACTCCAGAGTGATAAGATTTCTGACGGAACTCTTGGAAAGTAGACTAAAGGTAGACTCTTGAGTTGTTCAGTATTCAGCGCTTGAAAAGAGGAGACTATTTTTGGATCATCATCGATCACTATCACTAAGTCCGGAATAATTGAGGCTGCCAGGAGTGGTTTTAGTGCTGAATTCACTGCAATGATAAAATACTTTTCTCTCTCAACAACCATCTTCGGAAGACTCTTGTCCAGCGATGGTCCTGCTGCTGCAATGATGATTGAGCCTCCTACTTTAGTATTAAATAGCGCTTTAACATCACCATCTTTTGCAACGTATTGAGTGTTACGTGCAATTTGCTCAACAATATCACTATTATCTTCAGAGTGCCTCTTATTCATATATGGCGAGACCAACTCAAGAAAAATTTTATCTCTCAGACGAGCTGAGTCATCATCTGCTAACTGCAATTCAGCAGGACATACTGTCAACGGGCTATGTAATTTGCCATTCTCCTCTCTTCCTACCCTCAACTCAACACGAGAATCATTCAACCAGTCTGAGTGATCAAAGTGAGTAAGTGATAGTAGCGCAACCGCTGGATTTAAGATGACTACATGAATTTTTTTTATATTTACTCTCTGTAACAGGGCATAAGGGAGTGCACCTGTTGCAAGACCATAGACCCAAACCTCTGTTGAAAACTCTGGAATACGCTCTGTTTGTAGCTCGGCTTCAGAGGATTGATTATAGCCACTACTGAGGTGAATACCATTAATAATTAGTGTTGGATCTATCGTATCGCTCATCTCAAATTGAAGCTGTAAAAGATCAGATTTTAATATCTCTGCCAATAACTGCGGCCACCGTCTCTTAATGATTTTTTTATTTTGAGTTAGCATTAACTTAAGATTTACTACAATCCTTTGTACTTATTGGTTGAATCTAGGATCTAATTTGCAGCGCTTGATACAAAAGCTCTGCCATATCCCAATCTTCAAGTGTATCAATATCTTGCACCCTATATCTAGGCAAAATTACGGGTATAATATGGTCAGAAAATCCATAAGCTTTTGGTCTATCAATTTCACGCTGTCGATCTACCCAGTAAAACTGCCCTGCATCCTGATAGGCCTCCGGCAGATCTTGGGATCGGGTTGAAAAATGTTCTGGCCAAAACATCTTTAGACGATTCTCTTCGGTAATTTCAAATGTTCTATGCACTGTAAATGGCATCGAAGTCACGGAAATTGCACTGACTGCATCATCACTCTCTTTTAGAAGCTTTAAACCTTTTTGTAAATATTTAGCTTGTAATAATGGTGCTGTTGCATAGATAGTACAGTAGTAGCTGTAATCTTCACCTTGTGATTCTAACCATTCTATCATGTGGTTGACCACATCCCCTGTCCCTGTATGATCATCAGCTAAGTTGCTAGGCCGCATAATAGGCACTTCTGCACCATACGCTTTTGCTATTTTTTCTATCTCTGGATCATCCGTTGAGACAATGACTCGATCAAATAGTCCCGAGTTTAAAGCTTCTGTTATAGAATAACTAATGAGCGGTTTGCCCGCAAAAGTTTTAATGTTTTTTTTGGGGATCCTTTTGCTGCCTCCACGAGCAGGGATAATTGCGATACATCGGTTTGATAACTCTGATAGCTCTGACATTTTGATATTACTGTTAAATCTATCTTCTTTTGAATAACATTATTTCCGAATGATATCCATCAACTGTTTTAAATCCATAAGGCCATACATTTGTTGCAACTAGCTTATAATCTGGAAGCATCTTTACATAGTCTTCCGAATAAATTGGGCTCTCCACCCCTATCCTATGTTCTGTACTGAGCTGTTTTCCCTCCCTCATATTCCTTAATATAATCCAGTTCGCATTAAGCCGAACAACCTGTTTCAGGTAGTTGGTGACAATATCAGGCTCCATCTCTTGAAATGAGATAAAATTCACAAAAAGATCAACTTTCCCTTCAATCTGTTCAATCTTCCACGAAGGTAGCAGACTTATTCGCTTTAATTTATCTATATTAATTTTTTCTGCACTTTCTATATCTTGCTCTGTTGTGACCCTATTTTCGCCAACCACCTCTTTCAGATAGTAGGTAGAGCAGCATAAGGTGGGAGGGATATCGATATCAATATATTTTGTTTTTGGCATCACTTGATGGACTATCTCTCCCAGTGTTCCAAATCCTCCTCCAATC
>Ga0233433_10002751_pt1 | contig 14968 bp, 9 predicted proteins | sample SI_122_August201_5_FD_179868 | JGI IMG/M metagenome (GOLD analysis project Ga0233433, IMG submission 179868) | Seawater microbial communities from Saanich Inlet, British Columbia, Canada - SI_122_August2016_100_MG | ecosystem: Environmental > Aquatic > Marine > Inlet | place: Canada: British...
TTGTTTTCTGGCATGTTCTTTTCTGCATGCTCTGCACAATGACTGAACCCTTTTGCCCCTGTATCCAAAAATTTCGGTAATCTCCTCAAACCCTTTTGCAGCAATTCCGCATCCGTGTCCTTTTGGTGGCGGGGGACATAACGCATTTTGAGCATACTGGGAAATCATTTCATCATATCCGTCTTTCCATTTTTTTAAATTATTGATCAATTGCTCCATGTTTGCTTCCGTATAGATCTCATTGAAAATTCCGCCTTCTTTTCCTTTTTGTTTTTCTTTCCAAATCGCCTCTTCACTATCCGTCACTATCATGATCAAGTAATATGATGAACCAAACAATCCACGAAATCTTCTATATTTCTTTACATCTTCTTCAGAAATTTTCTCATGTGCTTCTAAAATTATTTCTTTGCCCTTGTACTCAAATCCCTCTACCAATGAATCTGGAATGTACCGTTCTTTTCTATCTCCTGAAAACAAAACAAAATTTCTAAATTTTTTTTTAATAGAAATGCCTGAGATTCGAATCATTTCAAAAATTTGAGTTTCCCACAACGAAAATTCATTTTCATTTGTAAATTCTTTTGAAATTTTTCCAAAAGATGATTCTATTTTTCTATTATTTCTCTCTCTCATCCCATGCCACTTCCCACGTAACAATTTCCTTTACTTTGCCGTGTTTTTTTTCTACAATTTGCTGATATGGATTTTGAATTGGTTCTATCAGCCGTTGTTCAGATTTTCCAAAATTTATCCAGATATAAATAAAATACTTGTCTCCTAGTTCCCTTGCTTTTTCTCTTTCGTTTTCAGACCAATAAAATATGGGATAATCTCCAGTTGTTGATTTAACTTCGATAAACCTGTCAAAATCCATTCCGATTTCTGCATTGTTAAAAGAATCTATGTCGTATCCTGCACTGGAATCCTCCTTGCTTTTTCTATTTATCCTATCTAAAACCGATTCCTTTACGCCCAAATTTCTTAACCTTGTTCTTTCTTTTTCAATGGTTGCTTCTTCAGATTTTTCCCCATTTTTCCTTTGAATTTCCAAAATTTTGTATAATTCATTTTCTGAAATTGGTCTTCTTCGTTTATTTGGGATGCTATGTCCGATTTTAGATGAAATCTTATATTCTCCGCATTTGTACGAAATCAAATCTACTTCTTTCATAAGTTCCAAAATATTCTTGCTGATGTTCTTTGCATGCATTTTATCTATGAAAATTTTTGATTCCCCATTTTTAATTTGAATATCTACTACTGTTTTGCCTAATTTGGTTTTGATAAATTCTGGCGTCTCTGAAATTTTTTCACTCAATTTTTGTTTTAATTCATTATTTATTGCATCGATAAACTTTTGATTGTTGTTTTTTGTAGGAATTGTATCGTAAAAGTTTTGACCAAACTCTGTTAAAATATAATTTTTATTTTCTTCCCTTAGTAAATCAAGATCTTGACCAATTCTGACATGTTTTTGATATGCGATTATTTGACACCTTCCTTCGCCAATTTGCGGATTTTTGATAATTTCTGCAAATAATCCGTCCTTCGTGATCTTATTATTGTTACCAAATTTTTTTAATGTGCAGATTATTTTGTTAAGATTAATTATTCGCGTCATCTTCCGGTTCCGGATTGTTTGTATATCTTGGACCTTGTGATTCTAAAAGACCTGCATAATCGTCATAATCATTGCCACCAGTTCCATTTTCATTCCAATTTAATTCCATTTCATTCTCGTTGATACCCGGATCATTGAGAAATTGGTTCATTCTCCTTTCTTTATCGAGTAAACTTCTTCGAATTCTTTCATCAACTGTTTGATCATCACTGTCTGCAAACGTACTTTTTAGAATTGTATATCGCGTTACAACATCATCCATTCCAACTCTGTGTATTCTTTTCTTGCTCTGAATCCAATGCGTTGCATTAAATGTTCTATCAACATAAATTGCATGATGACAAACTTGATGAAGTGAAACTGATTCTGCTAATGAAGCCGGATTGGCTATCAAAACATTTACTTCTGTTTCTCCTGTCTCTCCTCTAAATTCTCTTAGACTTCTTTCTTTATCTTCCAGGCTCAATTCTGGGCTTCCATCTATCTTTCTTACTCCTACGCCAAACTCTTGCTCTATCATGTCCTGAACTTTTGTTAATGTACCACGAAAATTACACCAAATGATTATCTTCTCTTCATCCAAATTCACATCTGAATTTAGAAATGATCTTAAATCCTGTATTTTTCCAGCTAATTCTCCTTCTGAATATCTTGTTATCAGTTCTTCTAATTCAACTCCTCCTAAATCTATTAAATCCGACATATACTGATGATTCTCACTAAAAAGTCCTGGATCTGTTGCTGCCATTATTAGGTATGTGATGTTCCTTTCCCATTGTTCAAATGCATTAATTTGTCTCCTATTTGCTTCATTAATCAAAATTCTATGGGCAATTGTATCGTAAATTTTTTGTTGAGTTATCTCCATTGGACATTGTACGATGACTGGTCGAGTTTCGGGTAAATCAAGTTGATTATCTGTTACCCTGGTAAAAAATGGATAAAGTGTTCGTTCTGTACGGCGTTGCTCACCTTCGTTGTTTTTTACTCTTTTTTTAAAAATATCATATTCCCCAAGAAGATTTTCATTAGGAAATAAAAATTCAAACTGATTCCACAATCCTATGTGTAAATTTGGCATTGGTGTACCTGTTAAAATCATTCTTCTTCTTGCTTGATTTGCAAGTTCTCTTATTGCAGTACCTGTAAATGTTTCATAACCTTTAATTTTATGAGATTCATCTAATAGCAGAAAAAAATCATAACGTCCAAGCATTGCATTTAATGCTGCTTCATATCTTTGATTTCTAACCTTTTCATAATTAATTAATATTATTTCATAATTATCGGGTAAAAATGGAATGATTGCTGGTTCAGTATCTTCAGTAATTCGATAAATGTTATCCTCCGGATTGAATTCTTCCGGATTATTTTCTGTTATGGTTTTGTATTCTCCCTCCCAAACTTGAAATGCTGGTTTCGGACATACAACTAATAATCTATTTACCTGTGGGTTGTTTTGTCTTTCTTTTGCAAGAAAATATGTTGCATATGCCATCCAAGTTTTTCCTGCACCTGGAACGCTAAAATTGGCAGAGTTTACAGCTGCTAATGCGTGTAATACTGGTTTTCTTTGATAATTCATTAGTTCCCATCTTTGCCCTGTTCTGGGATTGATGCCAAATTCCTGGATAGGCAATTCTCCAAAACTATTGTCCGGACTGTCTTTGATCTCTCTTGCTTCTTCCCGTCTATTTTCAAATCCTTGCTGTATTGTTTGAAATTCTTGGACAGTTTGCTGGCAGATATCATCTAAAATTACATTGCCTCCTTTACTTTGAATATACTCCCTTACGGCAATAATATTCTCTGCAGCAACATTGTTGCTGACCCATAATGTCCCTCTTAATCTAAACCCCATTCGATTTGCTAAAAATTTTTGAATGCTTCTGATGTTGTGAACATCATCTAATCTTATGCTTAGTGAGTCATTTATGATTGATAATTCGGACATGTTATCAGGAATCTGTTTGATTGTTTTGGTCCTCTATTGTGGTTAATGATTCTCTACAATTTTCAATGAACTCTGTGATACGAACATCATTAGGACCAACTCTTTCTAGGCTATCCTGAACAATGCTTGCCAAATCATCCCTTAGTGTTCTAAGTTGCAGAGCTGGTTCATCACCTACTTTTGCGTAACTTCTCTGGTTTCTTTTGGTAGCATCATGTTCTAATTCCCCAATTGGTACTTGCTGGCCATCCACTTCCCTTGTTTGTACGATCAGTTTTGCTATCTCTTCTGGTTCGGTGGATGTAAGTCCATCCCATTCTTCCATTATCTTTGACTCCGCCATTCTTTGAAGTACTAGATGCGTGGTGTCTCCGGGATCAGTTGTTGTCGCATCTCCTGAAGCTGTCTCAAATGTATGACACATGTCTCTAACTGGCGTATAGAGGTCTTTGATGTATTTTCTTGCCTCATTGTTATTGCCTGCTGCTTTAGCTTCATCATATTTTTGTAATCTATCTTGGAGACCTGCAAACATCACTTCTCTCCACTGGTCAAACATTTCATTTGCATTTCCGTGTTGAGGATTATCGGTATACCAAGGAATTACGTTATTGTACAACAAAGTTGCCAAGGATGCGAAAAAAGTGGCACTTCCTGTTGATTCAAAAAGCGTGTAATATCCTATTAAATTCTGTGTTGGATTTAGTTCATTTCTTGATTCAAGATAATCATCCATCAAATCAACTCTTCTCTTTGCATTTCTTACGCCTTCCCAATTAGGAAAACTAGATGACTTACACTCTAACAAGATTGCTTCTTGTTCGTCCCTTGTTGCATGCTCTTCATCCTGTTGAAATTCAAAATTATTTATTTCCATTTGACATTTGACCGCCTCTGTCATTTCTCCATAGGATTGCTTGTAATCTGGATCTTGCTGGAGTCTTCTTTCAAGACTCCTTAATTCATCATCATTCATTTGTGGCAAAAAACAAACTTTAATTTTTCCTCTTACCAATCTGCCCAAATCGCCCGTAGGTCTTGTGTCAAACAAGTTTCCCATTATTGCACATCTTCTATTCCCATTCCACAATACGCCTGTCGATGTAAGTAAAGCTGGTTCTCTTTGTCCAACTTCTATAAGACCGCCTTTGCCTTCTGCCAAATCTCCGCTTGCCTTCTGGCTATAATCCTGAGCATTTAGAAGTATATTTTGTATAATGTCTTGGTGTCTTTCATTTGTCTCATCAAGTTCGTCAATATCGTTGACTGCACAAGCATTTTTCTTGTATTTTTCTATGCGTACATTTTGAAAGTTAAATGATACAAGTTCAATTGGAATTTCAAATATCGGTAAGGATTCATCTGGTCGGTCTTCCCAAACTGGAACGTCGTGCTCTTTTTGATTACCGTGAGAATCGTTAATGGTGTTTTCTGGAATTCTCTTTGCTTCCTCTAATCTGTTTTGTTGAGTTGTGGTCCACGTGTTATCTTGTTCATCCGACATAGGAATATTTTTGATAATTCAATCTAATAAACATTATTTTGTTTAAAGTAAAATAAAATATGATTTGAATTACACTGTAATACATTATGACATTGCTAATAATTACAAAACAAATAACTAATTGCTCATAAAGTTTTTCAATGACTACGACGCAAACTGTTTGTGACAAAACCTCAAATAATTTCCTCTAGCACTTGCTCAAAATTATTTTCTACCGTTGTCATTTCTGATACTCAAAGAAAAGCACAGCAAAAATGGCTTGAAAAGCTTGAAAGCAAAGAACTAGAAACAGAAACAACAAACTATCGAAAGTTAGAGGACATCATATTACGAGATCTGCTTGATTTTCCTGAAGAATTGATCCAGAATTCAAAAGACAAAAAAAATGTCGAATATGCATTCAAAGATCCTCAAGGTGGATGGGCTGTATTATTTGAAGCAAAAGGAACTAAAACAACGAATCTTCATGCAAACCAAGGACGTAAAGATCCAAGTCAGGCTACGCCAATTGATCAAACATATGATAATTTGACGAGATTCCCACACATGCCGTATGGCGTATGCACAAATTATCAAAAATTTATCCTAATGGAGAGGAATCTAAAATTTTCAGCACTACAAGAATTTGATTTTCTAAGTACAAAAAATAATGATGAAAAATTAAAGGAATTCATCGGAATCTTCGGTTATAAGACCTTGGTCATCAACAAAGACATTAAAAAATTTAAATCTAAATCTGACAATGCGGATTTGAAACTGACTAATGAATTTTACAAGCTGTTTCATGAAACTCGAATGATGTTAGTTAAATCATTTAAAGGAAAACAAGATGTATCTGAAAATGACGCACTTTTCTACTCTCAACTGTTTTTACAGAGAATTTTATTTCTGTTTTTTGCATTAGACAATGAGTTAATTGAAGACTCAAAATTATTTAGAAATAGAATTTTTGGACAATTAAAATTAAAACAGTGCACTGAAAACTCAAAAAAGATTTTTAATGATATTATGTTAATATTTGAGGCGCTTGATAAGGGTTCAAAATTTCTTCATATTGATGGATTTGGCGGTGAGCTATTTTCAGGTAAAATTCCTGAAAAAATTTATTTCCTTGATTTTCAATCAAAATCATTTTTTGCTAATGAAATTATGCACTCTCAATTGTCTCAGGAATTAAAATTCCATGGTGATTCAAAAGAAATTTGGAAAGAGTTTGGAGATAATGTCAGTCCCATAATTAGAAATCTCCTGATTATGGATTCAAGAGATTTTAAATCTGAATTTAACGTGACTATTTTGGGACACATTTTAGAACAATCCCTTGATGATCTTACTCAACTTCAAAAAACCGGTGATATGAAACGAAAAATTGATGGCGTGTACTATACCCCAGTTAATTTGACTGACTATATGTGCAGAAATTCCATAATTCCATATTTGTCAAAAAATAACACAAATGACGTTCAAGAACTTATTCATGAATATCGAGATGAAATAGGACTGTTGGAAGAAAAGATCCAAAAAATTAGAATCATTGATCCTGCCTGTGGCAGTGGTGCTTTTTTAATAAATTCTGCTGAAATTCTCCTTGAAATTGCTGAGAAAATAGAAATGATAAAAAATGATGAAACTGATCCTGTACATTCTGGCACTCTTGACGATTGGCAAAAAGAAAAAGAAGTATCTAAAATTATAGAAAATAACATTTTTGGTGCAGATGTGAATCGAGAGTCTGTAGAGATAACAAAGCTTAGTTTATTTTTAAAGATGGCAAAACCTGGCGAAACCTTGGCAAACTTGTCAAAAAATATTTTGAACAGAAATTCCGTGATCGATGATAAACAAATAGTTCCAAATGCAATGATTTGGGAAAATGAATTTCCTGGTATTATGAAATCAGGTGGATTTGATGTGGTAGTTGGAAATCCCCCATGGCAAGTCATTAAATCCGACATAGATGAATTTTTTTCTTCATTAAAAGAAATGAAACTACAAATCATTTTAAAATATAATGAATCAAAACCATTTAGTCTATTATCAAAACCTGTAAAAAATGAATTAATAAAAAAATGCTTACAAGATAAAACCGTCAATCAAAAATATTTTGAATATCTAAAATACTACGATAAACAGATTGAATATTTTTCATCATCTGAACAATATAAAATCAAAGGTGAAGGAGATATTAATTTATACAAATTATTCGTAATAAAATCTCTTCAAATTTTACGTCCAAATGGAATTTTTGGTATGGTTTTACCTGCATCAATTTACATGGATAAAGGTGCAGGAAAATTACGTGATTTAATTTTTCACAATACATCAAATAATGAATTATGTGGATTCATCAACCGTAAACCTATTTTTCATGATGTAGATACTCGTCAAAAATTTTGTACGTTAATTTTTACATCTAGCTCAGAGTACTCAAACAATCTATTGGCAAAATTTCATCAAATAGATGATCAAAATCTTACTGATTTTAGATCTACTGCATTTGAGTATAAATCTGATTTATTAGATTTATCACTAAACAGATTATCATCTTTTTTAGAATGTGATGGTGAGATTACCCAAAAAATTCTTTTGAAACTTTTCAAATTCCCTTTATTGGATTCAGAACAATGGAATTTTCATACTCAAAGTTCTGAATTTCATATGACTAAAAACCAAAATTTATTTCATACATCTAAAATCGGGTTTCCACTATACAAAGGTGAAACTATGGAGCAATTCACACATACATTTGCAACACCCGCATATTGGATCGAAGAAAAAGTGGGCACAGATTTTTTAAAAAATAAAGAGTTTGGCAGAATAAAAAAATATAAACAAAATGTAGAACCTCGGATTGCTTCCGATGATTATAGATTAGTTTGGCGTGCACTTACAAATTTTTCTAATAGGCGAACTTTAATTTCAACAATTTTGCCACCTAATGTATTTCTGGGTCATAGTTTGAATTTTCTGAAACCTTTAATCTTTGATGGAAAAAAGTACATTAAACCACTTTCATATGAAGAAACAATTTTTGTTTGTGGAATGTTTAATTCTTTTCCAGTTGATTTTATTTTACGTCATAGAATTTTAACTAATTTAACTTTGAGTTTTATCAAAGAACTTCCAATCCCTAAATTTGATAAAAATAATTCATTGCATCAAAAAATATTCAAAAATTCTTCAATGTTAATTTGTACAACTGATGATTATTCAAAACTACGTGCAGATGTTGGTATATCAAAATTCGTTACAGATTCTAATGAGAGAAATACTCTAGAAGCGCAAATTAATGCTTGTGCTGCAAAAATTTATGATTTGAACACTGAGGAATTAGAATACATTTTATCAACATTCACAATCATTTCACAAGAATTCAAAGAATTAACTCTGAATGAATTTTCATTATTGTGATTTTTTTAATTATTCTTCCGTCACCTTTGCGTCACAGATGCTCTGGTATGAGCAGAACATGCATGCGTTATAGCTCGGCGTTGCCTCAAAGTTTTCAGACAGAATCTCCTTTGTCATTCCAATGATTGTATCCATTGTCTCGTTGACTGACTCTTCAGTAACTGGATACACTACCATCTTGTCTTTTTCTACATAGAACAGGGAGGCTTTTACCGGCAGTTCGCCCTTTAGCTTCTCGACTGCCTTGGCATAGATGTTAAGCTGCGGGTCAATCTTGGCCTTGTTTTTTGACTTTACGGTTTTGCCCGACTTGAAATCGACCACCTCGTACTTTCCGTCAGGATTCTTCTCCAATCTGTCTATTCTTCCAGTAAATGTAATGTCTCCAATTTTTACATCAAATGGTACTTCCAAGCCAACAAGCTCGTTCTTTGTCTCTTTTTCCCACTTGACATATGTTTGAACCATCTGCTCAGCCCTTTCCATTGCGGTGTTTTCCTCAGACTGACTTTGATAGGAGTTGAAAATCCATTTGTCTTTGATTTTTGAAATTGCCTTCTTTTCAACAACCTCTTCCCCTTTCATTTTTTCCTGTGCAACCTCTTCTGTAATTGCATGAACTACGCTTCCAAGATCCAGTGCGACACTGGACGGACTTGGAACGCGCAACACCTTTTGAAACTTGAACTTTAACGGACAGTCCGAATATGCAGTGATGCTACTAGGGGAAAGTGTGAAACTTTCTTTGTCAATCAGAGGGGATTTTCCCCCAGTTAGTTCCTCAGTCAAATTTACATCCTCCATGTTTATCTTCAGGACTTCCTGCGAATCAAAATTATCAAAGTTTCCATGTTTTTCAAAATGCTTTATCCTTGCAAGCTCCACAATTCTGTGTATTGCAGTTTTTAGATTAAGCTGGTTTACTGCACTTGCTGCCTCCTTTTGCAAGTCTGCCTTTACCCTGTCAATGACTTCCTCTGCTTGCATGTTCATGGACTCTGATTCCTTGAAATCAACTAGCTTGATCAAGGGATTGTTTTCATAATCAAGCTCCGTGAGGAACTGTGACGGCTCCTTTTCGTTTACGTTTCCAGGATACTTTTTTGGATACAGCAAGAACAGCATGTTCATGGCACGAGTCATGCCTACGTAAAATAGCCTGCGCTCTTCCTCAAGGTGAAGCTGGCTGGTCTCCAGAGTCCTGTCCACACCCCTCATCAGTTTTTGAGGTACGTGAAATGTCCTTTCCTTGTATGATACGGGAAACCTGTTTTCAGCCAAATCCGTAATGAACACTATTGGAAATTCCTTTCCCTTGCTTTTGTGCAGTGTCTGAACGTTGACTGCGTCCTCAAAAAGCACGTCCTCAATCTCGATTTCAAATTCGCCCAAGATGGAAACATGTGTCAAAAATTCTGAAAGCGGCTCCTCTGGATAGATGTCCTGAAACTCCTGCGTGATCTCATAAAACTTGTTTAGCAAAATAATGTTTTTCTTGTCCTGTGTTTTTTCTGAGTATATTGATTTTTTGTAAATGTCCGAATACGACATCATAATCTTGTACACAAGCTGTGAGATGGTGGCAGTGCTGGAAAAAGAAACTATGCTGTCAATTTGCTCGATGAGTTCCCTGATTTCCTCTTTTTGTGTAATGTCAAATCCGTCAAACTTGCGCAATGTCTCCAAGACATAGTCGTCTTGGCCGTCATACACGTATCGGGCTTTCTTGTGTGCCGCATGTGTGATGACTGCAATGTTTTTTTCTGCAATCCCCTGGCTTTTTAGAAGTCTGTAAACTTCCGCACCTGACGACAGCGGAGAGCTGGTAATTTTTAAAAACGAAATCAAATCCAGAATTCCCGGACTTGCAAATATGTTTGATTCTCCGGTAAACGTTGCAGGTATTCCAAATGACTTCAGGGTCTTTGCAAACTTTTGTCCCTCTGTCTTTCTTCTTGACAGAATTGTAATGTCGCTGTAGGCAATTGGCTTGGTGGTGCCGTCGCGTCTCTTTAGCGGCTTTCCGATAATCTTTTGAATTGTGTTTACTGCAAACTCCACTTCCCCGTTGTCCGTGGCTGTACGTATAACACTGATTGGCTCCCCCTCTTCATGTGATGAAAACAGTGACTTTTTCACCCTGTTGGATATTGGATCCAACAGCTGGTTTGCCAGCTTGACAATGTTTTGGTTGCTGCGGTAGTTCTGACTCAGCTCCACTGTCTCACATGTGTATGACGACTTGAAGTCATCAAATATTCCCGAGTATGCTCCCTGAAATTTCATTATGCACTGGTCGTCGTCCCCCACTGCCGTAATGTTTCCGTGCTTTGCCAGCATCTTGACAATTTCCAGCTGCGAAAAATTGTTGTCCTGAAACTCGTCAACCAGTATGTGCTGAAATTTTTTCTGATAGTTTGAAAGAATTACCGGATCCTTTTGCAGCAGTTCTACCGTTTTTGTAATCATGTCGTCAAAATCTATGAGATGCTTTTCTTTGAGATATTGCTGGTATGCATAGTACACCTTGTTGAACTCTTTTAGCTTGTTGAAAAACTTGCTTTGCTCTTTGACGTCGTCATCATCCGGATCCCTTGACTCCAATGCCTTCAAGTTTTCATTGATGTGATCCTGAACTGCATCTGGTGAGATCATTTCCTCCTTGAAATTGCTTATTCCCTCCAGCATTGCAGAATAGATTCTGACCTGGTTGTGTCCCAGCTCAACATAGTCTGAATTAAAATTAAACTTGTCCGTGTTTTTGATGCACCAAACCATCTGTGATGATTTTTTTAAAATTTTTGTGTCCCTTCCAAGACCTGACTCCATAAAGTTTTCCTCAAGAATTTCTTTTGAAAATGCATGAAACGTGTTGATCTTTGCGTCAATGATTCCGTGCTTTTCGAGTCTCTGCTTCATCTCCCCTGCGGCTTTCTCCGTAAATGTAAGGCACAGTATTGATGACTGCTCGACATTTGATTTCACCAGATGGAGGATCTTTTCAATAATGACGCGGGTCTTTCCGCTTCCGGGACCTGCAATCACAAGCAACGGCCCTTTGGAGTGACTTGCAGCCTTTGCTTGCTGTTCGTTTAACTCCACCATCATATGCTCACCACGTACAAGGGAACGCTCATTGCAGAACTATCTCTGATTGCTTCGTTAAAATCAGTTGTGTTGAAATTCACTCCTACAATTGAATTCAATGCGTCAACACATGTTTCACTGTATGACAATGTCATAAATTGCCTGTACCCCCTGTATGCCAAAGGCTGGCTGTCCATGAATTCGTTGCAAAATGGATTCATGTCAAGATCAAACCCTATCTTGGGTTCTCCTGGCAATCTGTTTGAAATTTTTAATTTTTTCCTTCCAACGTTGGCATTGCAAATTGACTCATCCAACAGAATTCCCTGTATTTGTCTTTCTGCCCTGAAGTGGTGATAGTCGTTGCTGTTAATTGTATCGCACCGAGTCAGCGAGTAATCAATCGCATAGTGTCCCAACTCGTGGCGCAACAGTATCTTTTTTGAAACATTGTTCAAATCCCTGTGAATTTCCTGTTCTGTTTTTTGACCGTTTGGCATGTTCATAAAAATACTGCCGTTTGGATCATTGCTGATTCTGTTTTCAAAATACGATGCAAGCCAATTGATTCCCGTTTCAAGAAAGTAAATTCCCCAGTCTGCTTGAGACACGTGCGGCGATATGTAGTATGCCAGCACGTCGATGTTTGGAATCTCGTTGCCTTCCATCATGTTGTTAAACTGAATTTGACTTTGGTTGTCATGATCTGTTTCCGGTTGATATTGATTGAACTGTTTATGCGTCATCCTTTGTATGTGCCCTCCAAAGAAGTCAATGTTCCCCTCAAATGGCCGATTCAAATTCATCAACCTTGCCTGCAAAGGATTTAGTCGCTTGTGCATCATCTTCTTTTTGCCTCCAAAACAGATAGCGGCTTTTCAATTCCGTTCTCGTTGTTGGAACAAGTAGTTTGGTAGTTGCACAGTTTGCAAAATGAGTTCACCTGACCGTCTGGCATCTCTTTTGACTTTATTGCATTTTCAATTGATGTCACCTTGTTGATTATCCAGTTTGACATGTCTTCTTTTTGTATTTCAAATGACACGACATCATTCATGTCAAGATAGACTATGGTTAGTTTCTCAACTGGAATTATATCTTCAAATATTGTCCCATAGATTTGAAGCTGCTTGATGTGTGAATCAAATGGTAATAGTCCCTCACTTGCACTTTTGGAAACGTTCTGCATTGTCTTAAACTCGATTATGTTTTTCTCTTCAGGATCGTAGCAATCAAGTCTTCCAAAGACCGGAATGTCTTCTCCGTTTACACTCACTATGTATTTTCCTTCAAGCTCGTTCCAGCTGTATGCCTGGGTTATCTGGTGGAGAAAGTTTCCTCTGGTTGTTCTCCATATGTTGTTCTCAACTTGTGTCAGGTCTATTTTTTCAAAGGATGTCCTGGTTTTTTGAAAAAATGCCTTTCTTGGACATCCTAGAAGGGAGCTTACAGAGTATCCCTTTGTGTTTCTGGCAGGATAAATTCTGTTCTCTCTTCCCAGAAATTCTATGATTTTGTCTGGTGTTTTGATTTGTTGTGTTGTTCTCATGTTAACCATAGGCAGCAAGACTATTGGTGGATGCAAATGCAAAGTGCAGATTTTTTCTGCATAATGCAATAACCTCGACTTAACGGCAGGATGCCAATAGTAAGTGTGAGGGATACAAACTCTAACCTAATGGGTGATGACCATATCATCAAAAAAGCATTGTCAAGACATAATTCGACTTGTGTAGAAAAGTGCGAATGTGAATACGGAAAAACATCCAACGACAGCCACGTGCTAAAATTCGTCAAAAACTGCATGGATGGTTTATCGCAAACTGGCAAATGCGTATGTGGGCAAGGCTGTCCATATCCTACTTTGGAGGACTCACAATGAGTGCCACATTTGAAACTCTGTTTGGTTTGCAGTTTTGCCAATACAAGTGTGGCACCTACATCGGCTTTTCTGACGATGAGCTGTCATCAGACGGTAAATCTCACAAGCCACTTGAGGCAACTACTGGCAATGTCCATGAATGTCCAAAAGAAGGATGGTCAAAACAAAAACAATGTTTTGGATGCAAGGAAAAAATAATGTTTCACAATTCTCATATGCGGGATGGAAAAAAAATTCGGTTTGATTCTCCTGACGTAAGACACAGATGTACTCAGCAATCATACGATTATGAAAGTAATTCGCAAGATGATTTCCAAACAGATGAAAAACGACGTGAACAACAACAACGTGAAAAACAATGGGAGCAAGAACAACGTGAACAACAACAGCAATATCAACAACGAAAAAAACAACATCAACAACGAGAACAACGTGAAAAACAACGACAAGAAAAACAACAACGTGAGCAAAGATTTAGAAAAATTTATGATGAGAAAGTCATCGAGGCATATGCTGTTTTTGGACTAAACCACAACGCAACATTGGAGCAAATCAAATCAACGTTTCGTAAATTTGCGTTAAAGTACCATCCAGACAAAAACAAGTCCCCGACTGCTAATGCAATGATGGTCAGAATCAATGACGCATACGAAGTCATTACGCGATGGTGGAAAAATCATGATTGACCATCAAAAAAACCTGCTGATCCTGGAGAATCTGGATTACATAAAAAATTACTACGACGTTGATGAGAACAAGAAATCCTACAGTGTCACTGAGACTGGGATAAGGGCACTTATCGCATGGAACAAACTGCATGGATTTGAAGACAAACTAGGCGTAAATATGGCCTATCCTGAGCCAATATCGGACTCTGAGATGGGTTTGATATTTTCAGAGTTTCAAAAAAACAAGTTTGTCACAAAAATTTGGAATGCAAAAATGCAGACTGAAGACCATCCCCCATCAGTTGACGGGTTTGAGCTCTTTGAGTCATTGAAATATTTTATCGACAGCAAACTGCAAAAGAATTTGGCAAGAAAGGAAACTGCAAAACAAATTCTTTCTGCAATGATGAACGGTTTGGTAAATGTAACTAAAAAAATGGCAGAGTCATCTGCTCCACTAGAACAGGATAAAAAAAGAAAGAGAAAAAGAAAACAAAGAGGGAGACAAAAATGAAATATTTTCTAGTCCTTCTAGTTCTTTCTCTGGTCTTTGTTGGACTGACACAAGGTGCTGATGCAAGAGGTCCTGACGAGCCTTGCTCATATCTCAAACCAACAAAGTACATCAAAGATTCAAGTGGCAATTGTATTTTAGCTCCACAAAACACCGTATCCAATGTTGCATCTGCACCTGCACCTACACATACAACTACAATCATACATGCACCAACACCAGTACCTGCAACTGCTGCTACTGGAAGTCTGTCTGATGTTGGCGCAATTGCATTGCTTGGAATTTTTGCACTGGTGGCATACAAAATTTTTGGAGACAAACTAA
>Ga0233433_10002755_pt1 | contig 14953 bp, 9 predicted proteins | sample SI_122_August201_5_FD_179868 | JGI IMG/M metagenome (GOLD analysis project Ga0233433, IMG submission 179868) | Seawater microbial communities from Saanich Inlet, British Columbia, Canada - SI_122_August2016_100_MG | ecosystem: Environmental > Aquatic > Marine > Inlet | place: Canada: British...
CGTGGTAATAGTAACTGGTATTGTTCGTGACCCAAGGCGAGGACATTAATCGTGACCCAAGGCGGGGGCATTAATCGTGATCCAAGGCGGGGGCATTAATCGTGATCCAAGGCGGGGGCATTAATCCTGACCCAAGGCGAGGACATTAATCGTGACCCAAGGCGGGGGCATTAATCCTGACCCAAGGCGAGGACATTAATTGTGATTCAAGGCGGGGGCATTAATCGTGATCCAAGGAATCGGGTCCCAAGGCTAAAGCATTAATTTCAACACAAGGCTAAACCATTAATCTAGGAGTCCGTTGAGGAAGGAGGCGGTATCACCTTTGCCGTTCTTAGCAATACGCGCTGGCGTGCCCTGGGCAATTAATTTGCCACCCAGGGGACCACCATCCGGTCCAAGGTCGATGATCCAGTCAGCTGTTTTTATCACGTCCAGGTTGTGTTCTATGACGGTGACGGAATTTCCAGCATCAACTAGTCGGTTGAGTACCACCAACAGTTTTCTAACATCATCAAAGTGCAAGCCCGTCGTGGGCTCATCGAGAATATAAAAAGTTTTACCGGTAGCGATTTTTGATAGCTCCCGAGCCAGTTTGATCCTTTGAGCTTCTCCTCCAGACAAGGTTGAAGAAGGTTGGCCTAGATGCAGATAGTCAAGACCAACATCGACTAATAATTGCAGTGAAGCTACAATTTTAGTGTGTTCTGAGAAATGCTGTACCGCCTCCACTACGGTCATTTGCAGTACATCAGCGATGGACTTTCCCTGGTATTTTACTTCCAGGGTGGCCTCATTGAATCGGCTGCCCTGGCAGGATTCGCATTTAACATAAACATCTGAGAGGAAATGCATCTCTATTTTTCTGACACCATCACCCTGGCAGGCTTCACATCTTCCCCCTTTCACATTGAAGGAAAACCTGCCGGGTTGATAACCTCGCATTCTTGATCCCGGCAGTAATGAGAAGAACTTACGGATTTCGTCAAATACTTTAATGTAAGTGACTGGATTGCTTCGAGGGGTTCTGCCAATCGGTTTTTGATCAATCGCTACGACTTTATCGAGTTGGTCGAGGCCTGTTATGCGCTTGTGGTTACCTACTTTCTGGTTGTGGGGATGAAAATGTCGAGCTAAAGCAGGAAACAGAATGTCGTTTACAAGGGTTGATTTGCCAGCTCCTGATACGCCGGTTACAGCGGTTAGAACACCCAGTGGGAAATTCACATTGATGTTTTTAAGGTTGTTTGCAGATGCGCCCATGACAGACACTGTGCCGCTTTTGCGTCGATACTTTTCTCTTTGCGGAATCCGGGTCCTTCCAGAGAGGTAGTTCCCGGTTAAAGACTTTTTGTTTTTAAGCAGGCTATGCGGGGTTCCGGCATGGACGACGAAGCCGCCATTAACGCCGGCGCCAGGCCCAAAATCAACGACATAATCTGCGGACCTGATGGTCTCCTCATCATGCTCTACGACGATTACGGTATTACCGATGTCGCGCATTTTCATAAGGGTGTTTAGCAGTCGCAGGTTATCACGCTGGTGCAGTCCGATACTGGGTTCATCGAGAATATAAATGACCCCAGAGAGTTCTGAACCCACCTGGCTGGCGAGTCTGATTCGTTGTGATTCTCCTCCAGAGAGTGAAGGCCCTAGCCGGTTAAGAGAAAGGTAGGACAACCCGACTGAATTGAGGAAGCCCAGCCGACTGTTGATTTCCTTGACTAGTTCGCGGGCAATCTCAGCGTCGGCTCCTGCTAGTTTTAACGTATTAAAAAAGTTATAGGCGTCATCTATGGTCATAGCAGAGACTTCGACGATAGTTTTTCCTGATATCTGGACCGTCGCGCTTTCAGGACGCAGGCGTTCTCCAAGGCAGGCATCACATGGCGTGTTTGCCAGAAACTGGGAATACCATCTCTTCATCCCTTCTGATTTAGTGTTTCTGAATCGTCTCATCAGACGATTGAGTAGCCCCTCATATCTGGATTGCGAGGTTCCATGCGATCCCCAGTTGATTTTGTAACGGGTGTCGCCAGTGCCGTAAAGAATGGTTTTCTGTTGGCTACTGGTGAATTTATTCCAGGGCTTGTCCAGAGATATTTGCAAATGGGAAAACATCTGGCGATGGTAGTTTGCGGTCATGGATCGACTGCTCTCATCAACTCTGCCAACCGGTTTCAATGCTCCCTCTCTTATTGACAGGCTGTTATCGGGGATGATCAAGTTTTTATCAAAAGCAACCTGGGTGCCCAGGCCATTGCATTTTAGACACATACCCTGAGGGCTGTTGAAGGAAAATGATTGTGGAGACAGGCTAGGGAATGATATTCGACATTTGTCGCAGGCCAGGTGCTCTGAATAAACGCGATCCTGCTGGTTTACATTAGCTATGAGCACGCCCTTGCCCAATTGCAGTGCTTGTTCAACTGATTCTGTGAGCCTTTCTTCTACGCCTGGTTTGATAATAAGTCGATCAACAACAGCTTCTACGGTATGTTTCTTTTTCTTGTCCAGAACGGTTATTTCTTCACTGCGAATCATCTCTCCATTTACTCGCAGCCTGACAAAACCCTGTGCCTTAGCTTCTTCTATGATATCCCGGTGTTCGCCTTTTCTGTTTACCAGTAAGGGATGCAGCAAAAATAGCCGGCTGTTATTAGCCTCAGACATCAGCGTGTGAACTATTTTCTCGGCGGTTTGTCCGCTGACGGGTTGATTGCACTGATGACAGAATTGCTTGCCCAGGCGTGCATAGAACACGCGCAGGTAGTCAGATATTTCGGTAATGGTACCGACGGTTGACCGAGGGTTTCGACTAGTGGTTTTCTGTTCGATGGAAATGGTAGGAGAAAGACCTCTGATGGTATCGTACTTGGGCTTTTCCATCTGACCAAGGAATTGTCTAGCATAGGCGGAAAGCGACTCGACATACCTTCTTTGGCCTTCAGCGTATAAGGTATCGAAAGCCAGAGATGATTTCCCGGATCCTGAAACGCCGGTCAGCACCACCAGTTTTCGCTTTGGGATCCTGAGTTCTATATTTTTTAGGTTATGTTCTCGAGCTCCTCTTATGAGGATATGGTCTAGTTCTGCTGCTGCTGATTTCATACTGATTTAAACTGATATTAGTGGAATGGCTTTGCGGTCGTAACCTGTTTTGGTGACGGCACAAGCATAAACCATTTGTTGGCGTGGGGGTGAGAAAAGTCATAACGATTCGAGCCTTATTCAGTTCCAGATTACTGTTTTTCGGTATTGCATGAGGAGGATGGAACTGGTCCGCGGAATTGCTCGACCCAGTGAGTTAGACGGGGCTATCAGGCTGACAGGCGGGTGCTTTATTGGTCTATTATTTTTTACAGGCGGCGTTATAGAGTTAAAGGGTTTGTCGAATAACCGGTTAGAGTGTTTCTGCACCGGTCCTGGGTGGAATAGCTTATGCTGTGACCCGAATCCGGTGACTGGACTGTTTGCCGAATAGGCAAGGGTCATGGCGGGGCTGGTTTGGTGCCGGATTAGGCGTCTGTGATTTTTTGCTTAAAGGTCCGGTGAGATACCAGCGGGTGGCATTTCGGTTATAGAGATGGGGTATTAATTTTATTTTGATGGCAGTAGACAATTGGATAATATGCAGGAAGAATCGATCCAACTGATTAGTCAGGATACCGGGTTTAAGTGGCTGACCAGTAGCCCTGATATAGCCTTAGGCGGGCTCGATGACGGCGGAGACAGGCGTTTCCAAAAAAAGTGGATTAGAGGACCTTCGCGCTGGATTTGTTTTTTTGTTTTTCAGGGTAAGTTGTTTCGGCGGAAAGGCCGTAAAGACGGATTGTGGAAGATGGCAGGTTTAGTATCATAGCTTGCAGTGATAGGTCGCGATGGAGCGTGTTTTAAAGGAGCAATAAAGGGTAGTTATGCAATCAAAGAAAACAGTGACAGCTTGCTTGATCATTATCGGTAATGAAATATTGTCTGGCAGGACACAGGATACCAATCTGGCGCATCTAGCGAAGGTGTTAAATGAATTGGGTATTAGCATGAGCGAAGCCCGGGTGATACCGGATAGTGAAGAAAAGATAATTGCCACAGTCAATGAATGCCGTCAGGAATTCGACTATGTTTTTACCACTGGCGGGATCGGGCCCACACACGATGATATAACGGCAGACAGTATTGCCAAAGCATTTGAAACGGAGCTATACCTGCATCCTGAAGCAGAAGCTTTGATCAGGCAAAGACCTGCTCCTGAAGAGGTGATGGTGGCCCGACTGCGTATGGCCAGGATCCCTGTGGGCGGTGAATTAATTGAAAACCCAACTGGCGGACCACCCGGGTTCCAGATAGGCAATGTTTTTGTCATGGCTGGTGTTCCAGCGGTGATGCAGGCGATGGCAAGTTCTCTGGATGGCGATAGATTACCAGGAGGAAGACCAGTCAGGTCGAGAAGCGTGGGTGCGTATTTGGGCGAGAGCCAGGTCGCTGCTCCACTCACTGAGATCCAAAATCGCTTTAGCGATGTTGATTTAGGCTCTTATCCTTTTTACAGGAAAGACGGCTATGGAACTAATCTAGTCATGAGGGGAGTGGACGAGAAGCGCCTTGAGCAGATGCTAGCTGAAGTGGTTCAAATGATTATTGACCAGGGTGGCGAACCGATTCTGGATTAGTGGCCTGGTGGTAATGTAAATCGTCTATCCAAAATGACATCGGCAAAACATAGAAAGAATAGCAGTTTTAGGAGGCATGCCTTGCAAGAGATCAAAGTCCTAACGGACCAACTTCAGTTCCCGGAAGGGCCAGTGGCCCTTCTGGATGGCTCTGTCCTGGTGGTAGAGATTAAGCGGGGAACATTATCTCGAGTCAGTCCGAATGGACAGATTGATATTGTAGCCGATCTTGGCGGTGGGCCGAACGGTGCCGCCATCGGCCCAGATGGGCATTGTTACATCTGCAATAATGGGGGCTTTAACTGGCATACCAGTAGTAGTGGGCTCGTTTTCCCCGGCCAACAAGCCGATAATTACCGGGGTGGCCGAATAGAAAGGGTTAACCTCAATAGTGGTGAAGTTGAGGTTGTCTATGACAGCTGTGCTGGGTTATCGCTGAAGGGCCCCAATGACCTGGTATTTGATCGTCAAGGCGGTTTTTGGTTCACTGATCACGGTAAGGTAAGGGATCGTGAACGAGACCGAACCGGTGTCTATTATGCGAGTATAGACGGCCTATCCATTGAGGAGGTTATCTTTCCGCTGGAAGCGCCTAATGGAATAGGTCTTTCGCCAGATGAGCAAACGCTTTATGTGGCAGAGACGCCCACTGGCAGGCTTTGGGCGTACAGTCTGGCGGGTCCAGGTCGTATTGATGCTAGGCTGAGACCGAAAATGATGGCCCAACTCCCTGATTATCACATGTTTGATTCTCTTGCTGTTGATGCGCTTGGCAATATCTGTGTGGCAACGCTCATCACAGGTGGGATTACGGTCCATAGCAATGATGGTCTTGCGGCTCGGCTGGTGCCGATGCCAGATGTGTTAACAACGAACATTTGCTTTGGGGGCAGGGACTTGAGCACCGCGTTTATAACCCTATCGACTACCGGCCAGCTAGTATCCTGCCAATGGGAAACGTCAGGTCTTGAGTTGAATTTTTCGCAATGAATATCAATGCTCAATAAGTAACGCTACCAATGATTTAAGGCTGCAGGGTCCTGTACAGATAGGCCAACTTGATAGTATCGAGGCAGTATTGACCTCACCCTGTACTAGTGTCGTTCAGCCATTTTATTTCCTGCCAGGTAGATATTTGTACGGTAGTCTAACGCGGCTGCGTAAGGCCGGCGAAAGGTTGCGGCCTGTTAGTATTTTTATATCCCCAGGCGTTCAAACTGTTCTTTTGGGGCTTCAAGGTCGGTCAACGCGCTATGGATCATTTCCAGCATGCGACTTTCCTCGGCCTGACCACACAAGTTGTTGTTTTCCTCTGCATCATTATCGATATCGTAGAGTTGATGATCGTTGATTGGAGCATCAAGAGACCAATAGGGAAGCAGGTCCCCCTCTGCAAAAGGCTGGCGAATAACCGGTATTTCAGACCCTGGCATGTAATCAAGATAGGCTCGGTGGTCCGGGTTAGGCAAGCGAAGGTTAGGAAAAGCAGGAATTGGCATGGTCGACCAGCGGTTTGACCACATGGATAAGGGAAAATTCGAGTCGACTGGGGCGCGGGCATATTTGAAGCGGCCATCCTGAATTTGCACCCAGTTCCCAAATATACCGCCTATAGCCCAGTCTCTGACGCTACTTTTACTTCCATCAATCAACGGTAGCATTGAGTAACCGTGTGTTTTGTGCTCGACCTGGATATCAAAATAGTCTGCGAGAGTGGCATGAATATCGACATTGGTGGTGAGCGCATGTATCTCTCCGGGTGCGACTCCGGGGTAGTGAATCAGCAGTGGTGTATGCCCGAGGGTTTCGTATTGCATTACTTTTGGCTTGCCAAAAATATCTTTTTCACCTAGATAGTGACCATGGTCCGTACAAACGATGAAAAGAGTATCTTTCCACAGGTCCTGGTCATCCATTACGTCCAATACTTCGCCCAGCCAATGATCGATCATGGATAGTTTGGAGCCATAATTTGCGCGGATATGCTGGGCCTGACGTCCTGTGATTAGCCCCTTTTCCTGAGCGCCGACTGCGTAAGGCGGCCAGATTATCATATCATCCTGCCAGTCTGGGTCATAAAGATTGGCCCAGGGAGCGGGTGTGTCAAATGGCTCGTGCGGGTCGAATTCATCTACGAACAGTAGAAAGTCATCATGGCTGGTGGCGTTATTTTTCAACCAATCACGGGTCGCTCGCATGGTTTTTGGTCCGGGGAAATCAAGCTCCTCCTTGAAGTGTGTTCGCGATAGATCATAGGGAGAGGGATTTTTGTCAGATTTGTACTTGAATCCGGCTGGTAGTGCCGGAGTACCCATCCAGGAGGGATCCTTACGCGTGCGCCAGGGATCACTTTCATGGCCTCTCAGATAGTCCCAGGTGAAAAAGTCGGTGTGGTAATTCTCACCGCCGGTTTCGAATAAGTGCGGATGGTCCGTAATTAAACGGGTAACGATTCCTTCGCGCCGCAGGTAATGTGAAAGTGGCCGTTCCCACAATTCAATTGAACCCCAGGGTTTCCATAGGAAATCCAGGGCCCCGACTAGAATATCGTGTCTTGCAGGCATGCAGGGCAGGGAGCCCGTGTAGTGTTTCTGAAATCGCAATGACTTAGCAGCGAGTCGATCAAGGTTAGGTGTTTTAAACTCGGAGCCACCATAGCAACCCAACATATGTCTATTAAGACTATCCAGTAAAATAACCACTGCTTTTTTAGGTTTGTTCATATAGTTGCACGAGGTTGCTACTGGTTGCACGATAACCCGAATGAAGGCTTACCAGCAACCGCGATGCTATTGTCGTCAGCGCCTAGGAAACTGCCGGGGTTAGAGTTGCCTGGAATTCCAAGGTCTCGACACGGTTGTGGTGATGGATTTGGATATAGTTGACTTGATCGCTGTGCACTTCCATCAAGCCGGAAGATTGATAGCTATATTCGCCAGGGTGGTGTCCGCTAGTTAATTCCTGATAGACAAAGACGTAATTACCTTCCAGCTCAGATCCAATCAGCTTAGGCTGGGTTGGCGTGCCATCCGGGCTAGTTATGATGAAAGTAGATTCCAGATACAGAGCCAATTGGGCAAGTTCCTGTAACGAGGTTAATTCAGGCTCATTGACACCCATATTGCGAAGAATTTTTATGGCATCTTGGGCATGGATTCTGTGACTGATTTCAAGGGCATCCTGGGTGTCAGCTTGGACAATGGTAGTCCACATGTGATGTTGTCTATGGGCGGTCGCTTGCATAGTGCTGAAGCCTAATATTAGGCTCATGCCTAGCATGCTTAGATGGCGAGCGCGCAGCATATCAAGCCTCTGGTTAATGATTTTCGCTACGAAGGGGCACAGCCTCGGACTGGTCTTCGCCGTCTTTTCTTTTCGATTTCAATTTAACCAACATATCGGCCATGAGGTTTTTATCATTGTTTTTGCTTTTATAAACACTTAATCGCGATGGTTTGATTGCTGGTGGATAGCGATTGTTGTCGAAGTCAGCATCAGCAATCTGGTGGCTTTCGTCAATTTCGATAGCTTCAATAGGCTTATCTTCAACCATCAGGAAGGTGACTTGATCAGCATCTTTCCTCCAGATTTCAGCCGGTAGCAGTTCTTCTTTTTTGCTACCATCCTCATAGTGGACCGTTAAAGGAATAGGTGAAACCAGTCCGCCTTTATTCTTGAAATCTATAAAGTACAAGTAGGGGTCTTCTTCAAGGACCCTCTTAAAGGCTCGATCCTGCCAGTCTTCCAGGTTTCCCAAAAACCTTTGGTATTGGTTCCGGTCTTTATTGCTGACGGTAAAGGCATCGTTTTCATTATAAAAGTCGCGCAATTCCGGATAGCGGTCTGCACGCATTGTGATGCCCTGGTCTCGATTTCGTTGTTCGCTAATGGGTGCCGGTTCGTCGCTGGCTTTTTTTATTCGATCCAGTTCGAAATCCCTGTGAGGATCTTCTGTCCTGATTCGATAGCTACGAATTTGACTGATACCGAGGTCCACATGTTCGGTTGTATAGAACCAGCCTCGCCAGAACCAGTCCAGGTCGATACCGGAGGCATCTTCCATGGTTCGGAAAAAGTCAGCCGGGGTCGGCCGCTTAAATTTCCACCGATTGGCATATTCCTTGAAGGCAAAGTCGAATAGTTCTCGGCCCATGACGGTTTCTCTTAATACGGTTAAGGCTGCAGCAGGTTTACTGTAAGCATTCGGCCCAAATTGTAGAATGGAATCAGATTGCGTCATGATAGGGACCTGTCGCGTCGAGGTCATGTAGCCTGGAATGTAGTCCAGCACATTGGTCTGGCTGCGATTAAAAGCGGGGAAGTTTTCCTCCCATTCGAGTTCGGCGACGTATTCAAGGAAGGTGTTTAATCCTTCGTCCATCCAGGTCCATTGCCTTTCGTCGGAATTAACCACCATTGGGAAATAAATATGGCCGATTTCATGAATGATGACGCCAATTAACCCATATTTGGTTCTTCGCGAATAAGTTATCTCGCCAATTTCCTGTTCAAGAACCTCGGCGGCACTGTCGTCGGGTTCCGATCCGTCAACGGATACCTTGTCATCCGGTTTGGCAGGTCGATAGCCATTAAAAGTGATCATGGGGTATTCCATACCTCCACTCTCCCAGGTATTGACACTCTGAGCAGTCGGGTATGGATAGTCGAAGGAGAACCTTGAATAGACCTCCATGGTATGAATCACTGCATGTGTAGAGTAATGAGACCAAACTGGTTCAGCTTCGTTAGGGTAGAACGACATTGCCAGGACCTGGTCAAATTTAGCGCCAGGTTGGAGATGAAGCATGGCATCCCAAATGAATTTGGTTGAGGATGACCAGGCAAAATCCCTTACGTTCTCAGCTTTGAATCTCCATGTTTTACTACCCGTTGGTCTGGATGATTCATTTTCCAAGGCTTCTTGCGGCGTTACGATGAAGTTGGGCTTATCAGCAGTAACAGCAGTTAGGCGCTTTCTTTGTAATGCAGTTAACACCTCTTCGGGATTGGTCAGGCGGCCGGTTGAGGAGACAACATGATTGTCTGGTACGGTAATACTGACGTCGAAATTTCCGAACTCCAGGGTAAATTCACCCCTGCCCAGGAAGGCTTTGTGCTGCCAACTAGCATAGTCTGTATAGGCTGCAAGCCTTGGGTACCATTGGGCCAGAAAGAATATCTGGGTGTCGTTAAGTTCAAAATGCTCGTAACCGCCTCGTCCGCCTATAGCGGCTTCTTCGATTATGTTGAACTCCCAGTCAATCTTAAAACGGGTACGCTTTCCCGTGGCTAGAGGTTCAGGTAGGTCCAGCCGCATCATTGTGTCGACGATAGTGTAGCTAAGCGCGTTATTTTTTGTATCGGTAACCGCGGTCAGGTTAAACCCATGGCTGTGATCTGACATTGATTGTAATTTCCGCAGTCTGTCAAAGCTCAGGCGATCCTGTCGTGACTCTGTCAAGGATCGATTTTCCAGCGAATCTTTCTTAAATCGATTCTGGTCCAACTGCAGCCATAGATACTTAAGCGAGTGAGGAGAATTGTTTGTATAGACGATGGTCTCCGAGCCTTTGATCGACCGTTTTTCCTGATCGAGTACAACTTTTATTTTGTAATCAGCCTGCTGTTGCCAGTAAAGGGGTCCGGGTGATCCGGATGCGGTTCTATAAACCGTTGGAGTTGGCAGGGTTTGTTCAAGTTGGGCGAACTTGACTGCGCCGCTTCCGGCTTCGGCTAAAAGGTTATTAAAATAAAGGCTGCAGAACCCGATTAGGAAGATAATAGATAGGATTTTTGTTGTTTTAATTTTTTTCACCTTTGTCAATTTCCAGATGTGGGGAAGTACCATTTTGTATTCTTTTTCACTATGGCATACCAATTCTCTTTTTCAGCTTCGAGGCCTTTAACCCTGCCACTGATATCATAGCTGGACGGTTACCGATCACTTTTCTTCTTCTAAGTCCGTCTTGTTAGTAACGAATCCAAGCATTCACTGGCTATTTCATGGGGTAGAAAATTGCAGGCCGGGTTCACGGCTCGGTTTCTTACCCCTGGAAAGGCACCGTTATACTTTAGGCGACGCCAGTAACTGGTCAATTTTACTAATAAACTCGGGCTTTGAAAAAGGTTTCGCTAAGAAGTCAGTATTAGGCTTGGACAGATCTTCGGCACTGAGCGAACCGTGCGAATAGCCTGATATAAACAAGACCGGCAAATTATTGACGGTTTTCCTGACCTTTTTAACCACGTCTGGCCCCATTTCTTTACCAGGTAGCATTACATCCGATACCATAAAGTCAAAATTGAGATCCTCTAATAGATTAAGTTCTTCGCCAGATGCTATTTCTGTGACATCAAAACCCTGGCCTTGCAGAAACATCGATACCAGTTCTCTGACGCCCTGGTCGTCCTCAAGCAGGAGAGCCCGCTTAATTTTACTTTCAAAAACAACGGTTTCTTCTTGCCGGATTAATCCCTCTCCAAGGGAATTATCGCGAAGTAGGTATAGGTTGATTCCGGATTCGAATTCTGAGTCAGCAGGAACCAAGAATACGGAGTTGATCGAACTCAGAACCGAATCGTTAGGCTGGCTTTTTTCGAGGTCGATTTGGGCGGATTCGTGCACTGGCTGAAACGGTTTAAAAATGTGCCTTGAAGCTAGTTCTGATATGCCCGACCCGCCACTACGAATACTTATCTTTGTATAATCGGCTGCCATCAGTCCGTAAGTCTGGATATCAGTAGAGTCAGCGTTGACCTGGGTTATGGAAATGTCGAGCGTGCCTCCAGCAGCCATGCTTTCTTTGGCATTGATGCACAAATTGAATAATGCAAATTGGAACTCAGCTGGGATGATCGAGCATTGCCAGTCACCGCCATGGTTGACAATTGAGAGACGTATTGATCTACCCACCGCAAGTTCAATCATGGCCTGCATTTGTTCAATGTGGGAGCCTAGATTGATTACTTTGGCTTCAAAAGTTTTTGTCACCGAGAGGCTGCTAAGCTGTTTGATTAAAGTGGCACCGCCTGCGACTGCCTGGTGGATACTTTCGAATGAAGCATTGCCTTCTAAGCCTTCAACTTCTTCCAGTATGGCGGCATGTCCGCTGACAATGCTCAGTAGGTTGTTAAAGGAATGGGCTATGTCATTAACCAGTCTTTCCAAAATGTCGTTTCGATTGGTCTGGGTACCTGTGTCGCTTTCAGAGCCTGAGCGGTTGTTCGATAGGGCGTAGCCAATGATAAATGTTCTAGACCTGAAATTGCAGGAAATGGCATTGTAAGTGAGCGAATGCATGTTGCCCTGCGGGTCAGTGCAGGTAATGTCCTGTTGGTTAATAAGAGGAACCTGGCTGAGTATATCTTTTAATGTCATTGTTGATGACTGGTTTTTGAGGCTGAGCAGCGGTGATTCATGAGATCCCTGCTGGCAAATATCTTGCAATTCCTGCAGGGTCCTGTCGATAAGGCTAAGATAATTTTGATTGGCCCAAAGGTACTGATTGGAAGCTTCGTCTACGACAGCTGCTAAGTAATGCTGTTCGCCTAAAGCCTGGGTTAGTTCAATGACCACCTGGTCATCCGTTACAGGAGTTGCAGGGTCCGTTGTTATGAGGAATGTTTTCTGGCCCGAAGCCTCATTGACGGCTATGCAGTGCAATTTACAGGGAACCCAACCACGGGTTTTGTGCTGAAATTTAATGGCAACTGGCGTAGAACTGCCTTCGTCGGGAATATAAGCCTCTTTCAGCAGGTTTGGTAACTTGGCAATATTTTCCGGGTGGGCCAATTCCGTCACCAAATGGCCTTCAAGCTCTCCCTCATCCCAGTTGAGTAAGCGTTCGAATCGTCTGCTGGTAAAGGTTAGTTGGTTATCGGAATTGATCTGGAATAGAGCCAATTCTGCCTGGCTTGCTAGATTTTGATAGGTCGTATTTCGAGAAGTGTCGGTCATGGCTAGAGAATACCTCATCAACTGGGTAAAACTCTATATGACTTTTTATATTGGCCCCACAGCGATACAGAGTTGTATTAGGTTGGTTCCAATTAATTCAAGTCCTTGTCTACTTTTGATCCCAACCATTGCATCGATGCAAACAGGAAAATGTACATTCCGGCAGCACAGGCATAAGGTAAAACCGGGTTGATCTGGTATAACAGCCCACCCAGTAAGGGACCGAAGGTAAAACCAAGTGGGCCGCAAGAGGCGGCTATCCCAGCCACGGACCCTTGCTCTCTGCTTTTTACCGCCAGAGATGCCCCTGCCATAAATCCGGGCCCGGCCAAGCCCATAGCAAAGCCCTGTATCATCATGGCCGTGGTTAGCCAGAGCCGGGTTTCGAAAATGGCCATGAGTAAGAAGGCAGCTACCAACAATGGTATGGCGAGTTTGAGTAGGAAAAAAGGCTTTACATTGAGGCGTTGGACTACAAAAAACTGGGCTATAAGGGAAGCCGCGGCAGAAAACATCATTGCAATCCCGAAAGTTTTTGCAGTTTCGCTGGCTGACAATCCCAAGGCGTCTTGGAAGCGGAATCCCATGGTTTGCTGGACCAGGGCGAACCCCATAAATAAGAAAACGCCGACGATAATGAAAGGCAGGATGCGAGCGTCCGAATAACTTAGAGGTTTGGGCTGGTCGTTTGTTAACTGAGTTGGGCTTGGCGATTCCGGTAGGAAACGCCAGATAAAAAGGCCATTGAAAAAGGCGATAATAGCCATAAGCCAGAGCGGCAACAGTAAGGAGAATACCGCCAGACCACTGATGGCGGGCCCTAAAATGGAACCAAGGTTGTTAGCTGCGCCGGTTGCTCCCATGCCTTTTGTTCTTGTTGCAGTGGTGGTGATATCAGCCATGTAGGCTGTGGCGGCAGGCATGGTTGCTGACATGACCGCGGCATGAAGGATGCGCGTAAAGAGGAGGGCTAAGAATAAAGATGAACCGGTTAACTGGCCATTTAGACCGAGGCTCAGTACCCAGTTAAATCCAAATGTTCCCACCGAGAAGCCAAACAAACCGGTAAGCAGGACTTTTTTTCGTCCCCACCTGTCGCTGATTCTGCCCCAAATGGGTGATGCAATAAAAACCGTTAGTGCTGAACAACCAATAATGCTGGTAATCTGAATTTCAGATAAACCCATTTCACGGCCAATAGGGGCCAAAAGCGGGAATAGTACAGAAAATCCCATACCGACAATGACAAGGCAGGCAAGTAGGATGCGCTGGGCCTGTGGGTAGGCATTATCCCTGCTAGAAGACAGCGGCTTGGTTCCGATAGTGATATTATCTCACCTTATGATGATATGGTGTTTGGATTGAAATTGGTGATTATAATATTTGTTTATTATAAAATCTGGCAGTAACACTGGTGCTTATATCGAGGTAATACCGCTGTTACCTTACGCGCTTAATCACAGGCGATGAGATGAGTCTGTATTCATAAGCTTTGTGTTCACGAGCTTTGTGTTCACGAGCTTTGTATTCACGAGCTTTGTATTCACGAGCTTTGTATTCACGAGCTTTGTATTCATAAGCTTTATATATAAGCGAGAACTTTGCGTTGCGTTCAAAGGGGTTAATTACAGCCACTCCCAGTTGAAGCTGGTTCGAGTAGGATCAGCTACGAGGAAGGTAAGAAGAATAAGTATTCAGTAGATTAAGACAGCTTAAAAATGGCTAATCAATAGGGACCTCCAGGTACGTGCCTGAACTCCGGACCGTGCTTACGCCAGATAAAGCAAAAATAATGGACACGATAAAGATGGTGGAAGAAGTAAGCACAAATAATGGCCGCGTGAAATCAAAGCGGGGATTTGATCCCCTCACTTACCGGTTTGTTGACCAGTGTCCTGCAGAAGGAGATCTGACCGAGGTTGCCGATGGTGTCTTCTGGATAAGGCTGCCTCTGTGGGGAAGGTTAAATCATATTAATGTCTGGCTGCTCAGGGATTATGATGGTTGGACCGTGGTTGATACCGGTCTGCATACCGACCAGACCAAGGCTTGCTGGAACTCGATTTTTGATAAGTACCTGGAAGGTAAGCCAGTCACCAGAGTTGTCGCTACCCACTTGCACACCGATCACACCGGTAATGCAGGTTGGATTGCCTCTAGATTTGATTGTCCATTGTGGATGAGTAGAAGTGACTTTTATATGTGCAAGGTGATGGCGGCGGATCAACCAAAAGATGTTCCTGAAGATGCGATTCGTTTCTATAAGCGAGCCGGTTTTGATGCCCCACGGCTAACTCGTTACAAGCAAAGGTTTGGTCAGTTTGGT
>Ga0233433_10002760_pt1 | contig 14931 bp, 7 predicted proteins | sample SI_122_August201_5_FD_179868 | JGI IMG/M metagenome (GOLD analysis project Ga0233433, IMG submission 179868) | Seawater microbial communities from Saanich Inlet, British Columbia, Canada - SI_122_August2016_100_MG | ecosystem: Environmental > Aquatic > Marine > Inlet | place: Canada: British...
TGAATTAAATATATCTCCAGAAATAATGAATAATGTTATTAATAAATCTTTAACTGAACTTGATACTCATTATCCTGATTGGAATGTTATTATGTTAGCCACTGCTAATAAAGTGCTTGATAAAGATTATAATAAAATTAATAAACTTAAGAATAATAACAATAATAACAATAATAATAATAATAATAATAATAATAATAAACCATTACCTATAGATTTAGGATTAGTTTTTGAAGAAGAAAAGAATGAAGAAAAGAAAGAAAATAATAATAAAGAAGAAAAGAAAGAAGAAAAAAACGAAATTATACCTTTAAACATTGAAAAATTAAAATCAGCAACAACAGCATCAGCATATATTGTAAAAAAAGATTATGTTAATCATATTTTAGATTTATTTAATCATTGTAATAATAATATGTTATCAACTAATATGTCAAGTAAAGGTTATGAACATTGGGCTTTAGACCAAAGATGGGCTGAAATACAAGGAAAAGATAATTGGTTTTGTATTAATAAAGACCCAATTAAACAAAGAAGTATTTGGAGCACAACACAATCTGATGCTAGTAAATATAATTAAAAAATAATAAAAAATAATAATAAAAAAAATAATAAGTATTGTAATTATAATTAACTATCTTATGCTTTATGTCTAATTAATTTTAATTCTGGAACACCACTTTTTTTACCTAAATGTAATTTGGTTATAGTAGGATATTTATTATGTAAATATTGAACTGATTTAAGTGCTTCTTCTTTTCTATTTTTACCTTCATTTTGCATTCCACCTTTATTTTTATAATATTTAGTTTCTATACCAATATTATTAAAGCGTAATACTTTACCATCCATAGACCAATATTGTAATGTGCGTTCTGTATTTTCTTTTTCATCTATAGTTAATTCTAAATCAGGATGATGTCTATTAATCATACCCCACATTGGACCAACAATAAAACGTAAATCAGTTGTAATTGTATTAGTCATAAAATGTGAATTGGCTAATGGATAAACACCCCATAAAAATATAGTATTTGTTTGACACAAAAGAAATGCTTTTTTAATAAATGTATCTAGATTAGAAATAGGTTCTATTGTTTTTTTGTAATTTTTATTATTTTTACTATTTTTATTATTTTCAACATTAAGTTGAACTATTTTTTCTAAGTCATCATCCATTTGAACAATATGTGTTCCTTCAGGATAATAATTACTAATATAATTACGTTGATTTTTTAATCCTTTAACACCAATAACTAATTTATGATATAAAGTTTTAGGTATTTTTGATTTATATAAATCATATTGTTCTCTATTTGCTACAAAAATAACAATATGACTTGACTTTATAGAATGTTTTTTTAATAAAGATAATGTTTTTTGTTGAATAAGTTCTGGACGATTATAACTTGGTATAACAATTATGTATTTGTTTTGTTTATTTGATAATTTAGAATATTTTTTTGTTTTTAGTTTTTTACTAGTTGTTCTAGAATGTTTCTTACTAGTTGTTTTAGAATATTGTTTTGTTTTTTTAGTTTTTATAGTTTGAATTAATTTATGTAGTTGATTATTATTATTATTATTTAATTTATTATCTATGATAAATTTATTTGTTATTTTATTATTAATATCTGCCATTGTTTGAAATTTTAAATTAATATAAAATATTGTTTATTTAATTAATTACTATAAATAATAGATAAAATAAGTTTAGTAATATTTGTAATATTGTAATTATAAAGTAATTAATAATTTATTTTTTTAATAATTTAATAATTTAATAATTTAATTAATAATGAATAATAAAAAGTAAAAATGAATATAAATAGGTATTAAATTTAAACATAGTAATTTAGTTTATTAATTACATAAATTAATTAATTTATTGGTCGGCTGAGTTAATTTCAAGAGGACGACGGTTAATATCAGGGTCAATAGTAGTTTGCATCCAGGGGCTGACTTTAACTTGGGGATTAGTGGGTTCGCTACGGAGTTGGCGGTTAGCATTACGAAGACTTTGACCAACAGTGTTAATACCAATATGGAAACCAGAGGTTAAAAAGTTTTGGTCGGCAAGACTACCTTGTCCGGAGGGACTGACTTGAGCCCAAAGAGAATTAGCATCATTAGGGAGAAGGTCATTAGGATCTAAAACATCTTTAGGGAAACATTCAGAAGGAAGTTGGTTCATTTGAACACCATTTTCTTCATCTTGAAGAGGTTGAGGTTGTTCATTTTGACCAGTTGCTTCACTACCATCAACATCGGTAAATTCAGATCTAACATAAACTTGTTCAGCAGGGGCAGGAACATCAGCGAAGTTTTCAATATGGTTAGTCATAGGAGCATTATTGCGATGATTCATATGAGGTTGAGTAGTAGGCATTTCATTAGTCATAAATAAATAACCAAGAGCAATAATTGCTAAGACAGATAAAATAATAACAATAGATTTTTCCATTATGATAAAATTTAATTTATAGTTCTCTATTATATAATTATAATATTTTTTTATTAGAAAAATACGTAAAATATTTTTTTATATATTAATATTGTAATCTATTTTATTTTTAAAAAAATAATTAATTAAATTAAAATTAATAAATTAAAATAATAATAAAAATAAAAATAATTAAAATTAATAAATTAAAATTAATAAATTAATAAATTAAAATTAATAAATTAATAAATTAAAATTAAAATAATTGAAATAATTGAAATAATAAAAATTATATTTATATATGTATTGATAAAATTATATAAAATAATAAATAAAATATATAATAAACTATCTAAAATAATAAATTATCTAAAATAATAAACTATTGAAAATAATAAATTAATAAATAAATATAAGTTTAATTATTTGATTTTGATTTAGAGTTGGATTTTTTAGATGTTTTTGTTTTACGTTTAGTTGATTTTCTCTTTAATGTTTTACGTTTAGTAGATTTACTTCTTTTATTATTAGAATGAGATTGAGATAATGATGTTCTTGGTATAATATAATGTTGAACGTCTCCATTTTTCATTTCGTTAATTACAATAAAAGGGTTTAATGAATTATTAATAACTTTTTTACCTTCAGAATGAGTTTCACCATTTTGGGTAATACTTGAAAAAGAACTTGAACTTTTAAAAGTTCTATTAAAGACTTGAGGTTTAGAAGAATGTTTAGAAGAATGTTTAGAAGTTTTTGTATTTTTTTTATCTATTGTCATTAATTGTGCTGGAAGATTATTTCTAGATTTACTAAAAGAATGTTTATTTCTAGAATGACTTAAAGAATTTATAACATTTATAATAGATTGATAAGGATTTATAATTTCTTTAGATTGAGTTTTTTTTATTTTTTTTGATTTAGATGTTTTAGATTTAGTAGAATTTTTATTTTTTTTTGTTCTAGGCATTGTATTTTTAGTAATACTTTAATTAAATTATAGTTTATTTATTATATTAATTAAATATAATTATTTATTTGAAAATATGAAAAAGAAAAGAAAATAATCATTTGAGTTATAATAGTTTTTTAGTTTTACTTGTAAATAAATTCTTTTTATTTTTATTTAGTTTTTTAAGAGTAGTAAAACGTTTTATTCTATTTATAGTTTTTAAATGTTTTATATTTTTTAATTTAAATTTTTTAGTTAATCTAGATGGATAATAAAAATAACCACCACTTTTAGTGTCTATACCTTGTGTTGTTGAAGAAATACTTTGAGCAAATTCAAGAGTATCATATTCAGCATCACATAATAAATTTAAATTATTATTTAGATTTTTTTTAGAGTTAGTATTTAAACTATTACTAATATTAAAACTATCAGTACCAGTTGATAATGTTGAATCATCTCTAAATATTTTAATATTTGTAAACATAATGAATAATCCTTTTTCTTTATTTTGCTTCTGTCCTTCTCCTTCTCCTTCTCCTTCTCCTTCTCTTGGAGTTGTAACTACATCTTTACTTTTACCTTCTTGTGTTTTAAATAAATCTAATGTATATTCATCATTTTCACCATTTTTATATGATTTTATTTGTAAATTATTTAATATATGATTTTGTTGTGCTAAATGTTGTAATATAGATAATAATTTAAATTCATTCATTTTACCTATATCAATTGTTTCTTCAAGAATAATACCTTCACGTTCTCCACTACTTTCTATTATAGTTGTTTTTTTAATATACGATTTAGAATTATCTAGTAAATTTTTACATTCTTTTTCACTTTCACAAGAATATTTTTTCTTTTCATCTGTTTGGTTTTTATTATATTTTTCTATTTGATTTGTATTTGAAAGAAAAAAGAATTTTAAGTGTTCTAGAGTTGTTACTATTGCCGAGCCTTGTTTTACAATAAAATTAACATATTTATAAATAAAGAATAATAAACATCCATATATATTATCATCAGAACCTTTATTTTGAAGAATATTATTCATAATAAATATAAAATATCTAATTAATGGATGATCTACTTCTTTTCCATTTTTAGTAGATTTTTTATGTCTATAAAAAGATTTATTACTATCTAAATTCTGTTTTATTTTATTTGAGTTTTTTATATAAGTAGTATCATCAACTAATACTCTAAAATCATAAAGTTCATTTTTGTCATTAAAGTTATTTTTATCTGTAATATTTAGTTTCCATTTTGGTTTATTTGGCTTATCATCAAAAAATATTTCAAATACTCTTTCTATATTATTTTTATCATTTTCATCATCTTTATAAATAATTTTGTCATCAGGTTTATTTGTTTGTTCTATTTTTTCTAAAGTAAAATATCTATATTCATTTTCATTTTCTGTTTCAGTTGTTGTTTTTTTATCTTTTTTTCTTAATATAACTGTATTAATAAAATGTTGGCATATTTTTTTAATAATTTCAGGTGTAAGTAATTTAATTGTTTTATTATTATGTGTCTCATCTAAATCAAAAATAGATTTTACAGATAAACCATTTAAAAATAATGTTATTTCCATAGAAAGATTAGCAATGTTTTCGTATGAAATATCTATAATTGGTATTGTTTTATCAAAGTAAATTTTTGTAATTAATGAATTTTTAAAATAAGCAATATGTGGTAATAGTGCTAAATTTTCTGGTTTTATTTGTTTATAACTTTCTATATTTGTATTATTTTGCAATGTTATACTTGTAGGTTTATCTTTTTCATCATATGTAGTTGTATAAGCATTATTAAATTTTTCTTGATCTGGTAAGGTTTTAGATTTTGTTTCACTTGTTTTTGTTTCATTTATTCTTATTTCTTTAACATCTTCAAATGTTGTTTTACCAAAAAATTCAGTTCTAATTCTAACTGTATTTTCAGTTCCAGGCATATCAAAAAAAATCATTTTTGCTCCATTTGTTAAATGTAATGTAATTTGTAAAAAACTTCTGCTACTATCATCATTATTAGGTGTTGCACAAATTCTTAAATGGTTTCTACGGTATGTTTCCAAAGTTTGTATTCTCGTTTTTATAGTTTGAAAGTTTAATTCTTCTTTTATTTTTATGCTATTATAGTTTTTATTTTGTTCATAATGCCCTTCTCCATATAATTCTTTTGCTTTTTCATCTATATTTTCTTCACAAAATATTTTAACTTTATTTTCTGTATTACTATTATCATCTTTTGAAATACCTAAAGGATAAATATCAAGAAATTCAACTTTACTTATAAATTCGCTATTATCTTTCATAAATTGTTCTAGTAATGAAGGGTCGTAGCGTTCTCCCTGACTTCCTTCTAATAAAGTATAGGTTTTACCTGAACCTGAAAAACCATAACCAAATAATACAACATTACCACCTTTATTTAATTTAGTAATTAAATCTTCAGAATTATTATTTGAATATGTTAATTTACCTTTATTTTCAGATATTTTTGTGTTTTGTTTAATATCCCCTAATTTTAATGTAGGTTTTGGTTGTTTAGTTTTATCATTTACATTATTTAATAGTGGTTTTGTGTTTTGTATTTTATTTAATCCAAATAAATAATAATATATATCAAAATTATTATAATTTGGTGTATAAATTGAAGAAAATGGTCCATATGTTTTTGTATAATTTGTATTTTTTTCTTTACACGCATTACCTAAAGTAATTTTACCATCACTTTCCCTAATATCTATAATATCTTGATAGGTATAACCTCCTGTCATTGAAGGTATAGATGTATTTTTCATTTTTTCGTCATAATAATTATCTACTTTATAATCATTTATAGAAATACCATCAATTGTTTTACTACCATCTGTTTTAGTTGTAATAGTTGGTGCTGTATTATGGTCTATTAAAGGTTTTACACGGACAATAACTCTAGCCGCTCCTAAAATATCTTCAAATATTGTTCTTATATTTTTATTTAATTTATCTTTTTCGTCATTTACTAAAAGTTCATTAAATAAATTATCAAATTTTGTTTGAAATTCATCAAATTGTTCTGTTGTTATAGAACTATCTTCACTTAATTTATTTACTTCTAAATATTGTTCATATGAGTTAATAAAACATTCTATTAATTTTTTTGTATAAGTATCTTTTCTTTGTTCGGCTGCAGTAGTTTTTTTTTCAATTTTGTTAAAGTTTTCTTCATTCCATATTTTATTTGAAACATTATATATTCTTTCTATAACATCAGAATCTAATTTAGAACTATTATAAACATCATCACCACTAGGTTTAATAGTATTCCAACAAGATGCTAATTGTTTAATAAGACTATAAGATTGTATTGCTTCTATATCACTACGTGTTCTATTTTCTATAATTGTGTTAATTTCTGTTAGTTTTTCATCATTTATAATTTTAGAAATATTTTCTAAAAATGTTTCAAATTCTTTTTTTTGAGTTTTTAAATTATCAATAGTTTTGTTATTTAATTTTTCTTTATTTTCTTCTTTATTTAAATCTTCAAATTTTTTTTTTAAAGCCAATATGTTTTCTATATTGCTTAACAATTCTGTTTTTTCACCATCACTTTTTTTATTAAGTGCTCCTAAAACTTGTGTTTCTTTATTAGATGATAAATTTAAAATATTAGTTAAAGTGTTTAAAATAGATTGTTTTTCTTTTATTAAAGTATTAACGTCAATTACAATTTTTTTTTTGTCATTTAATTCTGTTTCTGCTTTTTCTGCTTTTTCTCTTGCTTCTCTTTCTGCTTCTTCTTTTGCTAATCTTTCTGCTTCTTCTTTTGCTAATCTTTCTGCTTCTTCTTTTGCTAATCTTTCTGCTTCTTCTTGCTTGGCTTTTATTGTTTTTATACCATATTCTAATGCTTGATAAGCACTATCAGTAATATAAGTTATTTCACTATTAATCTTAATAACAGTATTTTCAGGTAAATCATTTTTAGATTTTACTTTTTTCAAAAGTTTGTCTAATAATTCTAATTGTTTTTCTTCATCAATAGTATTTAAATCCACTCTATCTTTTTCATTTTTATTAAAATAAATATCTTCTAATAATTTTAAAAATATAAGTTGATATTTTATGTCAATATCATTATTACTATTAATATTTCTATTAATGGCTTCAATTAAATAATCAAATTTTCCCTTATCGGCATCATTACCTTCCCTTTCACTAATTGTAAATAATTTAATATAGTTTTCTTTTATTTGATTTTTTATTTCGTTTTGTTTCCCTTCATCTTTTTCAGCATTGTAATCTATAAATAATGTTTTAATTGTTTCTATACTATCTCTTTGTTTTGAATATAGTTTTTCTTTTTCTTCTTTAATATCAATTTCATTTTTTATTCTATGTTCAAATAGTTTATCAAAATTTTCACTAATTTTTTTAGATAAATCATAATCCATTTTACTAAAATCACCAATTTTAGAAAAATCAAAATCATAATCAGTTTTTGTAGTTTTAATTTTTCTAGTATTACTCTGTTTATGTTGTATTTTATGTTCTTCTTCAAGTATATCATAAGATATTTCTTTAAGAATAGAAAATTCTGTAGATTCTTTAGATTGTTTTTCTTCTACTTTTTTAGCAACTTGAGGTAAAATAAGTTTTAATAATTGTATTAATAATTTATCAACATAATCATATTTATAAAGATTTTGTAGATTTTTTGTTTTTTCTTTAAAATTTTTAAAATACTTTAATAAAATATTAAATATTTCATTTATTTTATCGTCATTCAAGTCACCAGAATTTTCCTCATTAGGTATTACTTTATTTAAATTATTAAATATATTGTCTTTATTAACTCCAATAGTCTGCTGTGTATATTCTCCCACCGATTTTATCTGTTTTTGTATGTATTCACCAATTTTATCTAATACACCTCTAATATCCCCTATTGTAAGAGTTGCTCCACCATTAATTGTATTAAAACCACCTGATAATAGTGGTCTTAGTTCATCTGCTTTTAATTCAGTAATTGGTAATGGTAATGTAATTGTTTTATTATCAATATCAATATTCTCTTTTTGATATAATGATAAAATATAAAATAAAATACCTATTTTTTTTATTAACATATCATAATAATAATATACCATTTTAAATATTTCAATGACTTCTAAATGTTTTACTAAATATAATAGTTGTAAATCATAACATTTATAAATAACTCTTTGTATTTCATCTTTATCACTACTCGTTTTTGGATTAATACGATTATTATTTTCAAAATGATATGAATTTAAATTATTAGTATTAAATGTCTTCCATTTTTCATTAGTATTATTAGTTTTTACGCCTTTTTTTCTTTCATATTCTTTTATTAAGTCATCAATAGTTTCTTTTTTTGTCCCAACTTTACCTAATATTACTTCTATTGATTTTTCATTTGATAATTGTATTTCTTTAATTAATTGTAAAACTTTATAATCCTCAATAGACTTTATGACATAATTAACTTCTATTACTTTTAATTTATAGTTTTTATTTTTTAATAAGTCATCAAAGTTTATGTCATTTTGATTACTTTTAATATTATTAAATATCATGTTATTTCCATTATCCAAACCATAAGTCATTATTATTTGTATTTTATCATCACTCTTTTCTTTATTTGTAAAAGTAAAATCATAAGTATTATTAACTTTAAAATACTTAATTTTCTTACCTAAACCTACTAATGTATTTTTATCTACTGAAATAGTTTCGAATAGTGCTCCACCTGACATAGATAATGATGATACTTTTTCTGGTAATTCATTAGTTTTTTCAAATAAACCCATATTTATTTGTGTATCATTAAATAAATTTAATAATTTTACACTTTTATCACCATTAATTTTTTTAAAATATTTAGGGTCAAGTACTTTTTTAATAGTTTTATTTATACTTTGGTTTAATTCAATATACGTATTCATTTTTTTAAATAAGTTATATAATTCAATTTGTTTATCTAGATAAAAATATTGTAAATCATTACATTTTTTAAAATATCTTTCTATTGTTTCTCTATCATTAGAATTATATAAACTATGTGAGGTTCCATCAATTTCAGGTTTATTATCTTTAAAACCATAATAATTTTCAATATGATTTAAAACATTGTCCCATCCATTAGTAAAATCAGTTCGTAATGTTTTATTATTATTATTAGTTTTTTTAGAATTTTCATTTTTTAGTTCTTTTAATTTACTTTTTTTATAAGGTTCTGTTTGTTCTGTTAGTTCTCCTGCTTCTCCTGCTCCTCCAGCAATACTAGTTTCTATTTCTGTTTTTTCTTTATTTAAAAATTTAGGTAAATACATAGTTATTAATTTATTATCAGTCTCAACACTATCAACACCATCACCACTAACTGATTTAATAATAGTATCATTCAATCCAAACTGTTTTTGTGCTTTTTTAATATTGTTTTGAATTTGGTCATAAAAAGTAGTAAAATTATTTGGTGTAATTTTTACATTTTCTTTTAAAATAGCATCTAGATTATATAAATATAAATCATATTCAAATATTGCTATTGTATTACCTTCTTCTGTATTAATTTGTGCTATAATATTTTTAACATAATCATCATCTATAGAAGGAGTAATAGTATTATCTGCTTCACCATCAGTCAAAGTTTCAATATATTTTTTAAATAATGTTGCTAGAAATTTTTCGTTTTCTGTAGATGTGTTTTTTCCAATACTATCCTTAAAATTTTTAATTAGTTCATAAACATTTATATCTTCTGAAATTTTATTCTTTTGGTCTATAAATTCATCTATTAATTTACTAACTTCATGGTTTTCATCAAAAAAAATATATTCTGGAGAAACATTAGCATTGACATTACCATTAGCACCTCCATCCATTACTATACTATAGTTATCATAATCTCCAGTTTTAATATTATTATAACTTTTATGAAATCTACTATCATAAAGTTCATATTTAAGTCTTCTTTTTTTAGAATTACCTGTATTTTCTTGTGTAGTTTTTGTTCTTTTTCTATACATTTTATAATATAATAGTAATAGTTATTATATAAATATAATAGTAATCGTTATTATATAAATATAATAGTAATCGTTATTATATAAATATACTATTTTTTATTTATATTTTATTTTATAGTTTATTTATATAAAAAATATGAAAAAATACTTTATTAAACTATAAAAAGAGATATTAAACTATAAAAAAAAATATAAAAACTAATAAAAAGAAATATAAAAAATTAAAAAATAGTTATTTATGCTTTATAAAATGGTTTATCAGCCCAGGCAATAGTTGTTTCTGGGTTAGACATTTGGTATTTACTGCCTTCTACAACTTTAGGAACGTGTTCTCCAAAGGGTGCTGTAAGAGGTTCAATACGATTAAATTTAGTAATGTTAGTTGAAACAGAGTTATCACCACGAACATCATGCATTACAATATTACCAAATCCGCGATGGTAATTAATTTTTTGAGTAGTGTAAGGTAAATCACATACACTTGCGTATTTGCCTATATTTTGAACATTCATTTTAGAATAGTTAATTAAGTTGATTTAAATTATATAATTATTTAAATTATTTATAAAATTACTTTATTATTATAATTATAATATATTTTTATTATAAAAAAAATTATATATTAGTTATAAAAAAATTATAAATAAAATAAAAATTATAACTAAATAAAAAAATTATAAATAAAATAAAACAATTAACTTATTTGAACTGATGGCTCAACATAGAATAAACAATAAGAACCATTGCTAGCAACACTACCACTTTCTAGAAAATAGCCTGCTTTTATATAATTAACTGTTGGAACGGATTTTGTATTATTAAATATAAATCCATCTTTACCAACCAGACCAATTATACCAACATAACTCACACTATCACTTCTAGTAAAATCAGCAGTAGAACTATTAGTACATTTTACAGTAGTAATTCCTTTTGTGCATACAGAACACGTTCCTCCTGCCGATGCGTCTTCAGTAGCAATACCTAGAATATTGAGTGGTGTTGTAAAAGGACTAATTGATGTAAGTGTAGTATATGTAATAGGTTGTATTACAATATTACTTGTAGCAGTTTCTTTAGTTATTCTCACTGCTTGTCCTCGGCTTACAGATGAACCGCCAGTTTTAACAATCCATTTAGAAGTTTCACCCCATCCAGTTGTAATATTTTTTAAATTAGTAAGTGTATTTTGTGTTCCTGAAAAATCCCAATTATAAGGTAAAGGTTTAGAGTTAATTGTAATAACATTACTATTTTGTGTTAATTCGGTGCTTGTAACAGTTAAATTACTATTCACTATGTAAGACGAACCTTGAAGACTTCTAATATTAACATTGCTTAAACTTTGTGAAATATCAACTAACGTGCTAGCAAATACACTACCTAAAGCAACAGTTGTTTCAACGGCTGAATTTGCTCCTAAATTATTAAAATTAACAGCATTAGTAAAATCTTGACCCGAGGGACCTTGAACTCCTTGGGTGGCATTAAATGTAACCCACGCTGAACCATTATTCCCTTGAAAAATTGGTGGTGAAACAGTATTATTTAATCTAACTTCACCACTTAAACCTATATCAGAATAATTTACTCGTAGAGCAACATTACTACTTTTTGGTTCAATTTGATACCAACCTGCTTTTTCAGTATCTAATGAATTGGTGGCATAATTAGGATTTGTTAAAATAGAAGGTATTAATTTTGACATTTTATTATACTATTTAATGTTATATTAGTTTATATTATTTTATATTAGTTTATATTATTTTTATATTATTCTATATTATTTTTATATTATTATTGTTATATATTATTTATTTTAATTTTAATCTAAATCATTTAATTCTTAATCATCTAATTCTAAATCATCTAAATCATCTAAATCTGAATCATCTAAATTTAATTTATTATCTTCTAGAATAGATTTAATTTCTTCTTTATTTTCTATTTCTTTTATTTCTAAATCTTCTATAATTTCATCTTCTATAATTTCATCTTCTATAATTTTATCTTCTATAATTTCATTTTCTATAATTTCATCTTCTATAATTTCATCTTCTATAATTTCATCTTCTATAATTTTATCTTCTATAATTTCATCTTCTAGAATAATTTTAGTTTCTTCTAGAGTAGGTGTATTTTTAGATACAGAATTAGATTGTAATTTATTATATAAGAATTCAGCATCTTCAATAATAGATTTATCAAATCCTTTTTGTTTTAATAATTTAAGAGCAAAGTGTTTTTTACTTACTCCAGGTTTTATTTTGTAATCGCTAATAATAGTATCATTTTCATCAATTTCAATATCAAAGTAATGTTTATCTACTTTTACTTCATCCATACCTGCTAATACATCAAAATGAGTTGTAATTATATTTAAAGATTTATTTAAGTGGCACATTTTCTTAATAACAGCATAAGCACCGCTCATACCTTCTTGATAATTAGTAGAAACAAAGATTTCGTCCATTATATTAAAACTAAAATCACCTTTTGTTTCAGCATTAGTTAGCATTTGTAATTGTTGATAACATCTACTCATTTCTGCTTGGAATAAACTTTCTTTTCCTTGACAATCTGGAATATTTAAATAAGTAGAAATATTTACAAAGGGTGTAAAAGCAAAGTCTGACGCAGGAACAACACCTACAGTTTGACCTAATAAAATACATTCTATAACAGATTTAATATAAGTAGATTTTCCAGAACCATTTGGACCAGTGATTAATAAATTATTAAATGTTTCTTTCTCTTTTCCTTTCTCTTTTCCTTTCTCTTTTCCTTTCTCTTTTCCTTTCTCTTTTCCTTCTCCGCCTTCTTCTCCTTCTTCTTCTCCACCAACTCGAATAGGTTCATATCCTAGTTTAATATCATTATAAACAGGTTTTTCACAACATATATTCCATACAGAGTTTCCTTTAACAATAGGTGTTTCACTATCTGTAATAAAAGAACATAGATTGCGTTTATTTATTTTACTGTCTTCATTTAACCAACTGCTTACACCATACCAAACATCAATATGTGCCAAATACTTACAGAAAGGTTGTATTATTTTTTTAGCATCTAGAAATTCTTTAAATGTTTTAATAATAATACCTTTATTTGAAAATAGACTTGGTTCGCAATTAAAGCAGTCGTGGTTAAGTAGATTTATAATTGTGGGATTTTGTAATAAATCATACATTTCATTAACAATAGGTATGATTTCAGGGCTTTCAAAACCTAATTTCATTTTAAAACATTTTACTGCGTTTTTTAACCATTTAGAAATAATATTAATACGCGAATGAAACATATTAATAATTTTATTATAGGTTATACTTGATTGAATACTATTATAAATACCATAAAGATATGAAATAATAACAAATCCTAAATAGACATAGGTGCCAGCACTTGTATTCATAAATGCTACAACCCATTTTACAATAGATATAATTACATTTTTTATACTAAATGTATTAAAAAAACTATTACCAGCACTAGCACCATTTAAACCATCAACACCACCGCCATTTAATCCTCCCATACCATTTAATCCTCCCATACCATTATGAACTATATTTTCTGCTACTTTACCTAAACCACTATTTATAATTTTGTTTAAATTTGTAAAAAAACCTGTTCCACCCATAACTAATTTTTTCATTACCGTCCAGAATGTTTCAAAAGGGACAGGAACTTTTAATACATATTTCATAAATATATAAGGTGCAAACATAAATATAAAAGGAGCAATGGCTCCATAAGCAGGACTAAATATAATAATAAAGTAATAGAAGTATTTTAAAAATAGTTCATTATAGTTGAATTGTTTTAATAGTATAAATTCAAAGAAAATAACTTTATATACTTCTTCCATTTCAGGTGTATCTGTCATCTGCATGGCTAAGATATCTTTCTCTAATTTAGAACATTCTAGCAATAGTGTTTTAATTTCTTCTTTTTGTTTATGATTTAAAAATAAAGAGACTTGTTGTTGTCTATGATTTAAAATAGAAATATCAGTAGTAGGTTGTAATATAATAGATTGTAATAATGTTTTACCCAATTGTGTAGATGTTCTATTAAATTTATCAAATAAAGATGTCGTTTTACTATTGACATTACTATCTAAATTAGCCTGAAAGAACTCTAATTCATTATATTTATGTCCGTCTTTAGAATATAAAATAGTATTAGGGAATTCATTTTCAAGTTTAAGTATGTCTTTAATTATGTCTGAAACATCTACATTATCACTTGAAAATGTTTTTAATAAATCAATTATATTTTCATCATCGCTAGAGACATTATCATTATTATTACATTTATTCGTATCGTTATTCGTATCGTTATTCGTATCTTTATTAGTATCTTTATTAGTATTATTACTATCCGTATTATTTATTTTATTAAGTAGTTTTTTAATAATAAACATTAACATAATGTTAAATAAGAATAATTATATAATTAAATAATTATAAATAAGTATTATAATTAAGA
>Ga0233433_10002773_pt1 | contig 14875 bp, 14 predicted proteins | sample SI_122_August201_5_FD_179868 | JGI IMG/M metagenome (GOLD analysis project Ga0233433, IMG submission 179868) | Seawater microbial communities from Saanich Inlet, British Columbia, Canada - SI_122_August2016_100_MG | ecosystem: Environmental > Aquatic > Marine > Inlet | place: Canada: British...
CCCTGGTGCTGGCTATCTTCCTCGCTATACCCGTTATTCTGCACCAATGCTGGGCCTTCGTAGCGCCCGGACTTTATTCAAACGAAAAAAAAATCGCCCTGCCTCTGCTGGTTTCCAGCATCATTTTGTTTTATTCAGGAATGGCGTTTGCCTATTACGTCGTATTCCCCCTGGTATTTGGCTTTTTCACCAGTATCGCACCCGCCGGTGTCACCATCATGACCGACATCAACAAATACCTCGACTTCGTTTTGAAACTATTCTTCGCTTTTGGGTTAGCTTTCGAAATTCCTATTGCAACCCTACTCCTGCTCTGGACTGGCGCCACCACGGTCGACAGCCTCAAAAGTAAAAGAGCTTACGTAATAGTAGGATGCTTTATATTAGGTATGTTATTGACACCGCCCGATGTCATTTCACAAATTTTGCTGGCGGTGCCCATGTGGCTGTTATTCGAGCTGGGGATTTTCTTTGGTCGGTTTATCAATCAGGACGCCGATGCTGAAAGATCAAGCTAGTGCTTGGTTATTCTAAAACCAACCCATTCAGGTCAACGATTAGCCCTTCCTGACCTTGTCAAAGCTACTCTGTCCTTCCAGATTATGCAGACAATAAAAACGTCACTGGACCATCATTGCATAAGTCGACTTGCATATCAGCTCCAAATAGGCCGCTACTGACTTTACAATGGGCTCTGGCCTGGTCAATAAAGTGTTCATAAAGCAAAACTGCTTCAGTCGGTTGCATAGCACTGGAAAACGACGGCCTCAAGCCTTTGCCTGTACTGGCAGCCAGCGTAAATTGAGATACCACCAGCAATTCCCCAGCTGCATCCAGTAAACTCAGGTTCATATGGCCGCTGTCATCTGGGAACACTCTGTAATTGAGTACCTTGTGAAGTAATCTGGTAGACACTGTTTGCTGGTCAGCTTTTTCAATACCCAGAAATATCAGAATGCCTTTACCAATACTAGCCACCGTGGTCTGGTCTACCTTAACTGAAGCATGACTCACCCGCTGAATCAGTGCCTTCATATCTATACCTCGAACTCTCTCTCATAACGATTCGCAATGGTACGAGTCGCTCTGATTAGGGCATCAATCAGCGCCGGCTCAGTAGCAGAATGACCTGCTTCGCGAACGATATAAAGCTGGCTTTCTGGCCAGGCCTGATGCAGCAAATGAGCATTTTCAAAAGGACTAAGCAAGTCAAAACGACCATGGACTATGATGCCAGGTACCTCTTTCAACTTGGGTGCATCTCGCAATATCTGGTTTTCCTCAAGGAAACAGCCATTAGAATAATAATAGGAGCCAATGTTGCAGCGCGCCATTGATCGATGCGGATTAGAATAATGTTTGATTAAGCGCTGATTTGGGTGCAGCGTTGCGCATTGGGCCTCCCAAACAGACCAAGCCTTGGCTGCAGACATTCTCGCCAATTCGTTATCACCCAGCATGAGCGCCTGGAATGCCTCGCAAACCTGGTCGTGATCAGAAGCCGCCAGGGGCGCAATAAAATCTTCCCAATGGTCAGGACAGAATCGGTTAGTACCCACCTGGTAAATCCAATCTATATCCTTCTGCCTGGCAAGGAATATGCCTCGCAGAACCAAACTGAGGACGCTTTCTGGAAAGGCTTCGGCATACAGCAAAGCCAGGGTTGAACCCCATCCCCCGCCAAACAAAACCCACTTGTCGATACCTAGCTCTGTTCTTATCTGCTCCATATCAGCAAGCAGATATTTGGGTTTATTGGCTGAAATCTCACCTGCCGGTAGTGAACGTCCCGCGCCCCTTTGATCGAAAAGGATGATCCGGTATTTATCTGGGCTGAAAAAACGCCGACTATCGAATTCGCATCCCGAACCCGGTCCCGGATGAACGAATAAAACAGGAATACCCTCTTTGTTACCGCTTTCGTCTACATACAGTTCATGGACGTCGCTCACCTTGATGCGGTGACGGGCATAAGGTTTTAATTCTGGGTATAAGGGCAACATTAAAATTTACACCGCTCTACTTCGATAAAATCGCTTTCGTTCGTTTTCGGTCAATAATTTTTTTCTAATCCTGATGGAACTGGGTGTTACCTCAACTAATTCATCATCATCAATAAATTCGACGGCCTGCTCAAGACTATGCCGGATGGGTACCGTCAGCACTATTGCTTCATCGGTGCCCGATGCACGCACATTGGTTAGCTGCTTACCTTTAAGCGGATTGACGGGTAAGTCATTTCCTCTAGCATGAATACCTACGATCATACCCTCATAAATTTCTTGATTGGGATCAATGAACAGCCTACCCCTGGACTGCAGGTTAAACAATGCAAAGCCCAGGCTCTTACCACTCGCCATAGAGATCAAAACACCGTTGCGGCGCTGATTAAACTCATCTGCCAGGCGCTTGTCGTAATGGGCAAATACACTACTCATGATGCCGGTACCGGAAGTCAGGGTCATAAACTCGGACCGAAAGCCTATCAAACCTCTGGTCGGAATTAGAAATTCCAATCGCACCCTACCCTTGGAATCAGGCACCATATTAGTGAGCGATCCTTTACGGATACCAATCGCCTCCATAATGGCGCCCTGGTTTACCTGCTCGACATCAATCATCAAGGTCTCATAGGGTTCGAGTATTGCGCCGTCCACTTCCTTTAAGATGACCTCAGGTCTTGACACACCGAGCTCATAACCTTCTCGACGCATGGTTTCTATCAGTATTGCCAGATGCAATTCGCCTCTACCGGAAACAATAAACTTATCGGCTGAATCGCCCGGCCTTACCTGCAGAGCAACGTTATACAATAACTCCAATTCTAAACGGTCTTTCAGATTTCTACTGGTAACAAATTTACCTTCCCTACCTGCAAAGGGAGAATTATTTACCTGGAAGGTCATTGATATAGTGGGCTCGTCCACCTGTAAGGCAGGCAGGCTCTCCGGACTATCAACGGCGCAGATAGTATCGGAAATTTTTAAACCATCGATACCGGTTATACAAACGATATCACCCGCTTTTGCCTGCTCAATTGGAACTCGATGTAAACCAGAGAATCCCATTATCTGCAGTATTTTTGCTTTTCGAGTACGCCCATCAGCACTCACGACAATGACCGAAGCACCCTTAGTAACAGTCCCTCTGGTGACTCGGCCCAATCCTATAACGCCAACGTAATTGTTAAAATCGAGCGCACTGATCTGCATCTGCAGTGGGCCATCTATAGCCACCACTGGCGCAGGAACTTTTTCAGTCAGAATTTTGAGTAGATAGTCTAAATTGCCTTCAACTTCGTCTGCAGAAGGACCAGAACTGCCCTGTATAGCTGAGCCGAAAATAACGGGAAAATCCAGTTGTTCTTCTGTGGCACCTAGTTGATCAAACAGTTCAAACACTTCATCAACAACCCAATCCGGCCGAGCACCTTGACGATCTATTTTATTCACCATCAATATCGGATTCAGGCCGCTTTCAAAAGCCTTACGGGTAACGAAACGAGTCTGCGGCATGGGCCCCTCGACCGCATCCACCAGGAGTAGTACTGAATCCACCATGGATAGAATCCGCTCAACCTCTCCACCAAAATCGGCATGGCCAGGCGTATCTACGATATTAATGGTGAACCCCTGCCAATTTAAAGCGGTATTCTTTGCCAGAATCGTAATTCCACGTTCCTTTTCCAGCTCGTTGGAATCGAGTAAGCGCTCGCCCGCGTCATCACCTCGCTCCAGTGCTCCGGCTTGGGATAACAGTTTATCAACCAAAGTTGTTTTGCCATGATCAACATGCGCGATGATGGCAACGTTTCTAAGTTTTCGGGTCATATTAGTACCGATGAGAAGTCAGTCAAAATGAAAGCGCGGATTATACCCTAAGCTCGGCCAGGAACTAGATTAAGTATCCAAAAATTGATATTTGTTGTCTGTAAACCTCTATTTACCCTGAATCGGCTCCCCAACCTCGCCACTAATGCCTGCTTTGATCGAAATTAACCCCTCTAAAACCATACATTCAGTCCTTGACCAACAATTGCTTCACCAAGATTCTCGTTGACGCTGTCTGGTTGCCTGCCGCAAAGACCTATTTTCAGCTCATCCTAATTGCACCCCGAAGAGGCAAGGGCCTTCAATTTCCGGATCAGAGTCGCCGCACCAGAATCTATATTTGCTCCATAGCGGTGCGTTATAAATACCGTGAGCACCACTATGGTGCATAAATGCCGCTCGTCCTTAGTCTGCACTCGGGAAAGCCCAGCACATCAACTCTCTCCCAGCAAACCCTGTGGCATAATTATTGCATTACTGCCTCTAGTAAAAGTTAGCGTCAGACCCAATATCTGGCCACATTGCACAAAAGAATCAGCAAGGAGATCCACGCAATTATGAAGGCGAAACTAGAATATATCTGGCTCGATGGCTACCAGCCTACGCAAAGTCTGCGCAGCAAAACACTGGTCAGGGATGATTTTTCAGGGAAGTTAGAAGACTGCCCCATGTGGTCATTTGACGGCAGCTCAACTGAACAAGCAGAGGGTAATGCCTCAGATTGCTTGCTGCAACCGGTCGCTATTGTGCCTGACCCAGACCGGAACAATGGTTACCTCGTTATGAACGAAGTTCTTAATGCAGATGGAACGCCTCACGTTTCTAACGGACGGGCAACCATTAACGATGATGATGACGACTTCTGGTTTGGATTCGAGCAGGAATACTTCTTGTGGGACATTGATACAGAACTGCCCCCCGGCTTCCCAAGAGGTGGCTATCCAGGGCCTCAGGGTCCTTACTACTGCAGTGTCGGTGCCGCCAATACTTTTGGTCGTGACTGCGTTGAGGAGCATCTTGATCTATGCCTGGAAGCTGGCATTAACGTCGAAGGTATTAATGCTGAGGTGGCTTCAGGACAGTGGGAGTTTCAGGTGTTTGCCAAGAGTGCCAAGGCAGCAGGAGATGAAACCTGGCTAGCCAGATACCTGCTTGAAAGAACCGGTGAAAAATACGGCTATTCGATCAACTGGCATCCTAAACCACTGGGAGCAACTGACTGGAATGGCTCCGGCATGCATGCAAACTTTTCCAATGGTGCTATGCGCGATGAAGGCAAGGAAGAAATCTTCACTGCCATCTGTGAAAATTTCGGCCGTCATATCGAACGTCACATCAGTGTCTATGGGGCCTTCAACGACCAACGCCTGACCGGACTGCATGAAACCCAGTCGATCGATATGTTCAGCTATGGTGTATCAGACCGCGGAGCCTCGATCAGAATTCCGATCAGTACGGTAACCGATGGCTGGAAGGGACGTCTGGAAGATCGCCGAACAGCGTCAAATGCCGACCCTTACAAAGTCGCTGCAGCGATCGTGAAAACAACCAAGGAAGCGTTAGCGTAAAGCTAATTGAGTTATCGGCTGTAATAAAAGGGGACTTGTTCCCTTTTTTATTCACCGGAAATTATATAATAATGAAAAAGATAAAATTCATCAGTTGCCTTTACCTCTGTACCCTGATGCTGTACAGCCTACCAATGGCCTATAGCCAAAGTACTAGGGCAGACACTCATGAATCAGCCTCTTATAACACTATTGCATTCAAAGGACTTGAGTCAGGCCAGCGACTTCAGGCAACAGCCGGCAGCCTGCTTTTACAAGCTACGCTTCGACCGGCACTGAAACCTGGCCACCGCCTTCAGCTTTATATAGATGGTCACTATCATTCAACCCTGGAAACCAGCGGCCGTTTCAGGGTAAACGGTATAGAACGTGGCAAGCAAACATTTCAGTTAAAAATATTTGATATTCAATCCAAGAGCCTGATCCAGAATGGGACTCCGATTACTCTGGACATTCGTCGCAATGTCAACACAGGTAATCGACGGCAAGCACCAAAATAGTGCATAATTGAGTTGGACACACATAATTATCCCGGATTTAAGCCCCATTCCCTCACAATGCTGTGCTAACCACCCGATCTGGTGCGATTTTTGCTTTTAGAGTTAGCTAATGAAGTTACCCAATAAATAACGGCCGTCAACGCCATGTTCACAAACCAACCACACCTCAACAACTTAAGTACAGCCATCCTATCACTGGATGGAGACCTGAGCCTTTGTTATGTAAACCAGGCAGCAGAAAGCCTTTTGCAGTTATCATTCAAGCGCCTGTCCGGGAAATCGATTTTTGAAGTTTTACCCGGCTTCAAAGAAATAGAAAACGTCTTGCTCAATGCCCTGCAATCGAACCAGCTTTATACGCAGCGCAGAGCCCAGTTCGAGCTACACAATGGCCAGATGATTAGCGTCGACCTGTCGGTTTCACCCGTATTTGAGGAAGCACAACCTAATCTGCTGGTTGAACTCACCCCACTGGATCGTTACGTGAAAATTAATCGTGAAGAAGTTTTCCGAGAGCAACAGGAAGTGACCCGACAAATGATTCGAGGCTTAGCTCACGAAATCAAGAACCCGCTGGGGGGCATTAGAGGTTCAGCTCAACTGCTCCAATCGGAGTTACCTACCGAGGAATTAAAGGAATATACGTCCATTATCATCGAAGAAACCGATCGACTGAAAGCGTTAGTCGATAAATTACTGGGCCCTAATGTTCCTTCAAAAATGCAGTTAACCAACATCCATGAAATTTTAGAAAAAGTCCGTCGCCTCATTGAACTAGAGGGCGGGCCAGAGCTCTCCTTCCTGCGAGATTATGACCCCAGCATTCCTGAGATCTACATGGACTCGGATCTAATGCTGCAAGCGGTACTCAATATCACTCGCAATGCCATGCAAAGTTTGAAGGCGACCCGTCACCCTCGGATCACGCTCATCACCCGCACAGACAGACAATTTACTATTGCCTCTGTTCGGCACAAGAACGTCCTCAGGGTCGAAATTATGGACAATGGCCCAGGAATACCAATTGAGTTAAGAGAAAACCTGTTCTTTCCCATGATTACAGGCAGACCCGATGGATCAGGGCTCGGTTTATCCGTCGCGCAATCAATCATCCATCGCCACCAGGGCATTATCGAAGCCAGCAGTGAACTCGGATTGACTCGCTTCACCCTGATCCTTCCATTAGAGGTAAGTAAACCATGACCACTGAGCGCAAAGTATGGGTCGTTGACGATGAAAAATCTATCCGTTGGGTACTTGATAAAGCCCTTGTTAAGGCGGGCATGCAGGTATCCTGTTTTGAAAGTGCCGAGGCCGTCCTAGAGCAGATCAACTTTGAACAACCTGAGGTGATTATCAGTGATATACGGATGCATGGTATGGATGGCCTTGAGCTCCTCAATAGGCTGAAATCGAGCCATCCTGACCTACCTATCATTATCATGACTGCTCATTCAGATCTGGACAGCGCCGTATCCTCTATTCAGGGAGGCGCATTTGAATATATTCCCAAGCCTTTTGAAGTCGATGAAGCAGTCTCAGTAGTGCAAAGAGCCCTGGCTAATATAGTCGAAAAGCAATCACCATTATCAACCGAAGCCTCATCACCCAGACCTGAGATAATAGGCAAAGCGCCGGCAATGCAGGAGGTATTCAGGGCCATCGGACGCCTTTCGAAATCAAACGTGACCGTACTAATTAATGGTGAATCGGGCACAGGTAAGGAATTGGTCGCCTTGGCGTTACATCGCCATAGCCCCCGCCGAGACAAACCTTTCATCCCCCTCAATATGGCGGCTATTCCCCAGGATTTAATCGAGTCGGAACTGTTCGGTCATGAAAAAGGCGCTTTCACCGGTGCAAACCAGGTTCGCAAAGGCCGCTTCGAGCAATCAGATGGAGGAACCCTGTTCCTTGACGAGATAGGCGATATGCCAGCTGAGACCCAGACACGGCTACTGCGGGTCCTGTCTGATGGTCGATATTATCGGGTTGGTGGCCATGACTCACTCTACGCAAATGTACGAATTATCGCTGCAACCCATCAGAACCTGGAAGAACTGGTCGCTGCAAATCGCTTTAGGGAAGATTTATTTCATCGCTTGAATGTTATCAGAATCCATATCCCCAGCCTGGCAGATCGCAGGGAGGATATACCCCTACTGATGAAATACTTCCTTGGCCAGGCGGCAATTGAATTGCATGAAGAAGTAAAAAAAATACTCCCTGGCACAATGGACTATCTAGCCTCGCTACCTTGGCTGGGCAATGTAAGACAACTGGAAAATTTCTGTCGCTGGATCACTGTAATGGCAACCGGAAGAGAGGTGCACATCTCTGACCTACCAGCCGAATTACAAAGCCAACCGTCCAACGCGAGTGCAGAAAATGAAATCAACTGGCATCTCATGCTGAAGAAATGGGCTGATAAGAAACTGCAGGCGACCCTGCCGGAGTCTCCAGGACTGCTTCAGGAAGCACTACCGGTGTTTGAAAAAACCATCATAGAAGCTGCCCTGGAACACACAGGAGGTAGAAAAAAAGATGCTTCTTTACTATTGGGCTGGGGTAGAAACACCCTCACCAGGAAAATGCAGGAACTTGCCATGGACAACCAGAATCCAGATGACTAAGTTAGTCCTGACATCAGTAACCGGATGATCCATGTTCCATATCGCTCTGTATGAACCTGAAATCCCGCCGAATACCGGCAACATCATGCGTTTATGCGCTAATAGTGGCTGTCAGCTTCACCTGATAGAACCGCTGGGCTTTTCCCTTGAAGAAAAGCAGTTGCGGCGGGCAGCTCTTGACTATCGAGACCTGGCCAGTGTCACCGTCCACGAATCCATTCACCACGCTATTGAAAATTCGCAAGCCAGCAGAATCATCGCCGTCACAACCAAGGGCGAACTGAGCTATCAGGAATTATCCTATCAGCCATCGGACCTTCTCATCCTCGGACCGGAAACCCGAGGCCTTCCAGACCACATACTGAATTCGGATTTAATAGACTATCGAGTACGCATACCCATGATCGAAGGCAGCCGCTCAATGAACCTGTCTAACGCTGCAGCCGTCATCATTTACGAAGCCTGGCGACAGCATAACTTCGCTAACGGTTACTGAACATTGGCTTGCTGCCTCTCCTGGGCAAGCTTGGCCTGTTCATACAAGGCATCAAAATTCACTGGCGCCAGCATCAAAGGAGGGAAGCTACCCTTTACAATCAGGGCGTCAATACACTCCCTTGCATAAGGAAACAGTATATTAGGGCAGAAACTCCCCAAAGTGTGGTTCAGCGCATCCTCTTCAAGCCCATTTATGACAAAAATCCCCGCTTGCTGAACTTCAGCTAAATACATGGTGTTTTCACTTTCATCTTTGGCGGTCAATGTCAGTGACAAGATAACCTCCCAAAGTGAATCTTCTATCATGTTTTTACGGGTATTTAGGTCCAGGTTGACAGACGGTTTCAACGCCCCCCTGAAGGTATTCGGAGAACCCGGAGATTCGAACGACACATCCTTAACATAAATTCTCTGTAACGCAAACTGAGGCTTAACACTTTCCTCCGGCGGTAATTCACTCATTGTAAATTCTCCAAATATTTCTCTAGATCACCATTGCGTTCCAGCTGATAAAGCTCATCACAACCCCCCACATGATAATCACCTATCCAAATCTGAGGCACCGTGTGTGAATTCGCCTCAGCCTCCATTTCTCGGCGTTTCTGTCTCGAAAAATCCACCGGAATCTCAGTAAAGGGAACTCCTTTTGACTTCAGCAGCATTTTCGCTCTGATGCAGAAGGGGCAGAATACAGTTGTATAAATCGTAACATTCGACGACCCAACAGATGATTGATTCACTTAACCACCGGTAAATTACTTGAAGCCCACTCCGTCATACCACCTGATAATCGACGAATATCCTGATATCCCTCAGCAATCAGTTTCTTACCCGCAGAACTGGAGTGTGTACCCATCTTACAAACGAGCACGATGGGTTTCTCTTTATATTTTTCAACATCCCTGATCCTTTTCTCTAAAGAACTGAACGGAATATTTAATGCTCCAGCAATATGGCCGCTAGAGAATTCATTCGAATCCCTGAGATCAACTACCAACGCATCACTTTTATTGACTAGTTGAACCAGCATCTGTGTGCCAATAGAGGCTCCACCTTTCCTACTTTCTGTAAAAAAAAGAGCACCCACCAGAAACACAAAAGAACCAACCAGAAACGGATGATTTGATGCAAATTCTAAAACTTTTTCAAACAAATCTGATATCTCATGTATGTTTAGGGACGCAAGTATACACCCTATCGCATTAGCTTTAACCTTCTAACTTCATGGATTCCACGAATACGGGTAGAATAAAGGTTCCGCAGATTAAGTCTTTAGCCTCACATATGAAAAACCGTAAAAACCATGTTCTCATTATACTTGACGGTTGGGGACACCGAGAAGATGCTGACGATAACGCCATCGCCAAGGCGAGCACCCCGACTTGGGATTCACTCTGGCAAAAACGGCCTCAGACGCTGATTTCGGCTTCGGGTACTGATGTTGGCCTCCCAGATGGCCAGATGGGAAATTCAGAAGTTGGCCACATGAGTCTCGGCTCTGGAAGAATCGTAGATCAGGACTTCACCCGTATAAACAAAGCCATTGAAGATGGTTCATTTGCGAGTAGAGAGACATTAACTTCGGCATTTTCGGCCCTGGCCAAAAATGGCAAGACATTGCACCTGTTTGGATTACTATCCCCTGGTGGCGTTCACAGCCATGAACAGCATTTCCGGGCGAGCATTGCATTGGCGCACTCTCTGGGAGTCAAAAAAATTCTTGTACATGCCTTCCTTGATGGTCGAGACGTACCTCCCAAGTCTGCCGAAGCTTCTTTGGCAGGTTTGCAACAACAGTTATCAACACTAAAATGTGGTCGTATAGCATCATTGTGCGGACGTTTTTTCGCCATGGATCGTGATAATCGCTGGGATCGAATTGAAAGCGCCTACCAGCTCATTACCAGCGGCACAGCTGCTCACCAGTATGAATCCCCGATAGCAGCACTGCATGCAGGTTACCACCGGGGAGAAACAGACGAATTCCTTACTCCTTCTGTTATTTCAGAGGACGGGGTTAGCACGGCAATGGAAGACGAAGATCAGGTGCTGTTCCTGAACTTTCGCTCCGACAGAGCCAGACAGCTATCACGAGCATTTCTGAGCGACGAGTTCTCTGGATTTCAGCGCTCTTACAGACCAAACCTTGCTGCATTTATGACTATGACCCGCTACGCAGATGATCTCGATACACCTTGTGTCTATGAAAATGACGAACTTCACAATAGCCTCGGTGAAACTGTTAGCAAGGCTGGTTTATCCCAGCTAAGAATAGCCGAGACAGAGAAATACGCGCACGTTACGTTTTTCTTTTCAGGCGGCCAGGAAAATAAATTGGCTGGGGAGGATCGGATACTGATAGCCTCACCCAATGTTGCCACTTACGACCTGAAACCTGAAATGAGCGCATCCGAAGTTACAGACAAATTACTCGAGTCTATCAATGCCGAAAAATACGACCTCATTGTCTGTAATTTTGCTAATGGCGATATGGTCGGTCATACCGGAATCATGTCCGCGGCTGTTAAGGCCGTCGAATGTCTGGACCGTTGCCTGGGTAGAATTATAGAAGCCATCGATAGCAAGAGCGGCCATTGCCTGATTACAGCTGATCATGGCAATGTTGAAAAAATGACTGACCCCCATTCTGGACAAGCTCACACTGCCCATACGTCAGAACAGGTACCTTTGATTTATGCTGGACACAAAAAACTCCAACTCGTTGACAACGGCCGGCTCTGCGACGTCGCCCCAACCTTACTAGATATTATGGATTTACCCATTCCTACTGAAATGACAGGAAGATCTCTGGTCTCCAAGTCGGCCGCTAAGCACGCAGGTTAGAAACACCATGCCAGAGAGATCCTGCACTTTAATTCCGAGTTTGCTGCTGGTTCTGGCTACCGGCTTCCTCAGCACCCTATCCGCTGAAGAAACCATTCAAACAAGAGAAGAAACAAGAGAAGAAACAAGAGAAGAAATCGTCCAGCAACTTGATTTACTTGACGAGCAAATCAGCGAATTAGAACAAATCTATGCGCAGGCTTCCAAGGAACGATCGGCAGAGGAACAAAAACTGGCAAACCTGGAAAACAAAGTCGCTGTCAGCGTTAATCAACTCAGGAAAGCAGAGACCGCCGTGAGGCTGAACCAAAAACAGATCATTGATCTGATGACAACTTATGAAAATCTGCTGACCAGCAAGCAAAACGAAGAAAAGGTAGTCGCCCAGCATATCCAGGCCGCCCAGCGGATAGGACAGGACGGCCCGGTTAAACTAATCCTGAACCAGCAAGATCCCAGCTCACTTTCACGCATGTCCAAATATTACAAATTCATGTCAGAAGCCAGGATAGAACAGATCAAGCAATACCAGCGAACTCTACTCTCGCTTGAAGAGACAAAGCAGGAACTCGACGCTACAACCGCATCTCTTGAATCGTCCAGAGCCCAATGGCAGAAGCAATCGGACCAGTTAGATCATGCTCGCCAGCAACGTCAGAATAGACTCAACGACGTATTGGAGAAAATGCAAGCCACTAATAGCTCCAAACAGAAATTAACCTTAGACCGGGATAATCTTGAATCAGTGCTGACTCGGCTCGAAAACAGTGTACTGACACTGCCTACCCCAGATCAGTTGCAACCCCTTTCACAACGAAAAGGGCAATTAGAAATGCCTTCGCAAGGTAATATCAGTCAGTATTTTGGCCAGGCCCGGGTCAAAAACAAAGTTTACTGGAAAGGATTATTAATCGATGCACCGGCAGGAACGCCAGTCAATTCGATCCACTATGGTAGAGTTGTCTTTGCCGACTGGTTGAGAGGTTTTGGGCTACTTATCATCATTAATCACGGCGACGGATTCATGAGCCTATATGGGCATAATCAGGTAATCTATCCGCAATTAGGAGATTGGATTCTAACTGGCGAAACCATAGCTGAAGTCGGTAACAGCGGCGGTTTGAGGCGTTCGGGACTCTATTTTGAGATTCGCCAAGCTGGCCTACCGGTCGACCCACAGCTTTGGTGTAAACGGCCTGAGCCGAAGAAAACAGCAGCCTGAAGAGGAAACAAAATGAAATTCGGTATATGTTTGATGATGGTTACCTTGGCTTTACCTGGTTTCAGCGTGTTTGCGCAGGACAACTCAGAAATGCCCCCGCCTGCTAGTCAGGCCGATAACACAGAGCCGCTGCTTACTCCGCGCCTGCCCCTGGAGGAACTGCGGGTATTCGCTGAAGCGTTTGACCGTATCAGACAGGCTTACGTCGAAGAAATAGACGACCAGAAACTTCTCGAAAGTGCTATTAAGGGCCTACTCTCCCAATTAGATCCTCACTCGGCATTTCTTGACGAATCATCATTCAGCGATTTACAAGAGACCACCACCGGAAATTATGGCGGACTGGGGATCGAAATCGGTACAGAAAACGGTCTCATTAAAGTCATTTCACCCATGGATGAAACTCCTGCCTCCAGGGCCGGAATCCTGCCAGGGGACTTAATCATACAGATTGATGGAAAAGCAGTAAAAAGCATGGATGTTGGAGATGCAGTAGATCAAATGCGGGGTGAACCCGGAAGTTCAGTTTACCTGATGATCATGCGAGACGGCGAATCTGCACCTCTTGAAAAAACCCTCGTAAGAGAGGTCATTAAGGTCGCCAGCACACGCCAGAGAATGCTTGAAGCAGGTTATGGGTATGTCAGAATCGCTCAGTTCCAAGCCGACACTGGAGCAGAGGTCGGTAAAGCTATAGATGAACTGCAACAAGACGACACAATAAAGGGCCTGGTATTAGACCTGAGAAATAATCCTGGCGGCGTACTGCAGGCAGCAGTGCAGGTGTCTGATCTATTTCTGGAAAGTGGACTGATTGTCTACACCAAAGGCCGAATTGAGAACTCCGCCATGCAGTTCACTGCATCCAGTGGTGACGTATTGGCGAATATACCGATAGTAGTGCTGGTTAACGAAGGCTCAGCCTCTGCATCCGAGATTGTGGCTGGCGCTCTACAGGACCACAAACGAGCCATCATTCTAGGTACAACAACCTTCGGTAAAGGCTCAGTCCAGACCGTTCTACCGTTAACCAATAAAAAAGCGATCAAACTGACCACCGCTCTCTACTTCACCCCAAAAGGCAGATCCATCCAGGCCGAAGGAATCGTACCTGACATCTGGGTCGAAAGGTCAACGGTCACTAAAATAAAAACCAACGCTTTCAGGGTAAAGGAAAAAAACCTGCCTGGGCACCTGCAGCAACCTGACGCAGAAGAGGCCAATCCTGACAATGGCGATACCACTAATAGAGAACTTGCCAGTAGCGATTTTCAACTTAATGAAGCACTGGTTCTACTCAAGGGAATCAATATTCTGGCAAAATAAGGTTAGCTTGCTGCAACCGATTGGAATGGGTGTTAACTACTCTTGGCTGCTGAACAGGCAGCAATGGCCTCGGACAGATCAAGTGTGCCTTCATACAGAGCTCGACCGGTAATAACTCCCGTTATGCCCCCGTCTATAGCTGAATTACCTGCCAGCAACAAATGTATATCCTGTATATTGGTCACGCCACCCGATGCAATTACGGGCACAGAAACACTGTTGGCTAGATCCTGAGTAGCAGTAATATTCAGGCCTTGCATCATGCCGTCCTTGCCTATGTCTGTGTAAATAATGCCTTCAATCCCATCGCCTTGAAAGATCAAAGCCAAACTCTTGGTTTCTATATCTGTGATTTCCCGCCAGGCATTCTTGGCAAGTTTGCCATTCAGGGCATCTAGGCCAACTAATATATGCCCAGGATACTGTTGGCACATCTCACCGACAAATTCAGGCT
>Ga0233433_10002780_pt1 | contig 14816 bp, 9 predicted proteins | sample SI_122_August201_5_FD_179868 | JGI IMG/M metagenome (GOLD analysis project Ga0233433, IMG submission 179868) | Seawater microbial communities from Saanich Inlet, British Columbia, Canada - SI_122_August2016_100_MG | ecosystem: Environmental > Aquatic > Marine > Inlet | place: Canada: British...
TATCGCTATGGCGACTCCGAACGTGATGATTATGGAGTACAACCGTGCAATGCATTTGGGTTGGTATCGAGACTTTATCGAACCCGATTTCGTTATTGAAGACGGATACCTTATGGCTCCAACCGAGTCTGGACTGGGAACCCGTCTGAAGAAGTCGGTTAGAGACCGACCGGATGTAACGATCCGCACCAGCAACAAGAAGAGCGAGCCGTGGTTGATGTCGCCAAAACGCTACACGTATCCGCCTCCTGAAATACAAGATGAATTCATCAACAGTTCAGCGCGTCGCAAGGCAGGTTCTGAATCTGTCTACTACGACTAACATCGACCAAATATCCAATAAATAGTCCGACCTCTGGAACAAGAAACTATGCCGACAAATTCAAATAAAAAACGAATCATCTTCATTGGAGCGGGAGCGGTTGGCTCGTACTTGGGTGGATGGCTTTCGCATACAGGACACGACGTGACGCTCGTCGATATGTGGGATCAGCAAGTAGAAACGATTCGCGAGCACGGCCTTCAAGTCGATGGCCCACACGATTCATTCATTGCGCGTCCGACCATGTTCCACCTTCATGAAAATGAACTAATAGCTCGTAAAGAAAAATTTGATATCGGATTCGTCGCTGTGAAGGCATACGACACTCTGTGGGCTGCCACATTTATCGACAAGTTCGTGAAGCCCGACGGATACATCGTTTCATCTCAGAACACGTGGACTGATCCAGCAGTTGCAGCAGCGGTTGGAGCTGACCGGGCAGTCGGGCTCGTAATGTCGAGCATCTCTGTAGCTATGTGGGAGGCTGGGAAGGTTGAACGACCCGGAGACACACGTCGGCGCGATCACGGGCACGTCGTGTTCCGGGCTGGTAATCACGACGGAAGCGACTCGCCGAGACTGCACGAACTAATCGAAATCCTCGATCCGGTTGATGGCGGCAAGATCACTACGAATTTGTGGGGCGAGCGCTGGGCGAAGCTTGGACAGAACTCGATGGGCAACCCGGTTTGTGCGTCGAGCGATATGGGGATGGCAGATCTCAACAAACATGCCCGCGGACGGGAACTACAGATTCGGCTCGCTCAAGAGGTCGCTGCTGTTGGCCTTGCGCTTGGTCACGATGTCGAAAATTTTGGAGGCAAAAAGGCTAGCGAATGGGCCGACGCCTCCAAGGGCGATGTCTACGAAGTTCTCGATGGCGAACTGGCTGCGAAATCATCAGGGGCCAACTGGCGTCCATCGATGGCGCAGGACGTAGTCAAAGGGCGACCAACCGAAATTTACCAGATGAACGGATTCGTGTGTGAGCAGGGCGCTACTGTGGGAATCGCCACGCCTGTCAATGCAGCGATGGCTGACGTTATTCGGGCTATCGATGCGAACGAACTGGAATCTGGGTTCGAAAACGTTGAACGAGTTCTTAAGGCAGCTGGCTACTAATCGCGATGGATCGGTTCGACTTTCGAGGTTTAGGCGATATTCATTTGCCGGGATTCCGTTACAGTCGATGCATTACTTTCAGCAGTGCGTACGCGCATCAACACACCCTCAGAAAACGTAAATAATTGCCCGGTATTCACGAAGATATTCTTATAGCGCTTGATCTGGAAACGACCGGAATCAACTCGAGCACCGACCACATCATTGAAGTAGGAGCGGTGAAGTTTAAAGGCGATGAGCAGGTCGACACGCTCAGTCTTTTAGTCAACCCTCAGCGGAAGCTTTCGAACTTCATCATCGGCTTGACCGGGATTACTCAGAGCGATGTCGACTCTGCGCCCGATTGGATTGATGTCAAAGCGGAAGTTGCCGACTTCATTTCGGGTGTGCCGATCATCGGCCACAACGTTGGTTTCGATGCTTCATTCTTGCGTTCTCACGGCGTGAAACCAGACGGCCTGTACGACACGATGTCGATGGCAGAAATTGCGCTTCCTGCCGGACCCGAATACAGCTTGGGGCGACTATCGCAGCGGTTTGAATTTTTTCACGACAATCCCCATCGTGCATTGTCGGACGCACTCGCTACTCGGGATCTATTTCTGCACCTGCTCGGAATTATCGAAGGGTTCGACCGTGCAGTTATCGAGCAGATCAAATTACTGGGAGAGAAAGCGAATACTCCGCTAGGAGCACTTGCTGCGCGGATAATCGCTGGTGATGACTCGCCATTTCTACCGACCAGCGACAGCTTGACCGGAATCGACCCCAAAGAACTCGGTGCACGCCTTCGTTCAGCTTCCAAAATCCCGTCAGTCGAACCACATAAGTACGATCAAGATGAAAAAGATGCGCAAAAGGTTTCGGGCGTAGTAGACGACATATTTGGAGTTGGCGGAGCGTTAGAAAAGTCACTGCCAGGATTCGAATCTAGACCCGAGCAGGGCGAAATGGCAAAGGCTGTTTCGGATGCCATTGAATCGGGCGAACATCTGATCGTCGAGGCTGGAACGGGTGTCGGCAAGTCCTTGGCGTATCTAGTGCCTTCAGTACTCACTGCGATCAGGTCTGGCAAAAAAGTCATCATCTCTACCAACACGATTAATTTGCAAGAACAGCTGATCGGCAAAGACGTTGCTATCACCTCAGCGGCATTGTCGGAGTACGGCGATTCTGTCGATAAAATCCGAGCTACGCAGTTGAAAGGACGAGCCAACTACGTTTGTTTCAAACGTTGGCAGAATGCAGTCCTCACCACCGATCCCAACGATCTCGAATCGAAACTACTGTCTAAGTTGCTTGTTTGGATGCGAGATACCGAGACTGGCGACAGAAGCGAGTTGGCTCTGGGTCGGCTCACATCATTGTTCGGTCGTTTTTCGGCGCAGGGTGCGATCATGTGCCCGTCGAACGAAGGACCTTGTTTCTTGCGTAAAGCTCGGAATCAAGCGAACGCTTCCAACGTAGTGATTATCAATCACGCACTTCTAATGTCGGATATTGCGATGGGCGGAGGATTACTCCCGGATCACGACGTGTTGGTTGTGGATGAAGCACATCACCTCGAATCGGCGGCGACGAATCATCTCGGATTTTCTGTCAACCAATTTCAGCTTGAAAACGAGCTTCGTCAGTTAACTGGTAACCGCGGCATTTTGGCAAAATTAGCTTCGAGTATTTCCAAAGGCGCCGTGAACGCACTCGATGCCTCGACGAACATCGCAGCTCAAGCGACTGAAGCCGTAGAAGCAGCTGTTCAAAATTCGTCAATCATGTTTGATATGGCGGCAAAAATCCCTGCCGAAATGGCAACCGGCTCCCAACAGCAGACAGAACTACGAATTACCGATTCTGTTCGTAGACAGCCTTCTTGGAGCGATCTCGAAATTGCTTGGGAGAACGCCAACACTCGATTATTGGAAGTTTCGGCGTATCTAGCCGAACTGTGTGAACAGGCATCGGCGACCAAGGACAGTTCAGCTGAAGGTCTGGTGCTCGATGCATACGCCGTGAAAGACACCATCGAATCGTCGGCAACCTCGTTACGAGAGGCAATTCCTGAACCTCAATACGACTGCGTCTATTGGCTGCGTGGTCAGTCAGGTAATCGTGGAACGAATATTAATGGCGCCCCGTTGGACGTTTCGAAAAAGCTGAACCAAGCATTGTTCGAAGGCGATAAATCGGTGATTCTCACTGGTGCGACTATTGCCTACGAAAAGTCATTCGAGCGCTACCGAAATTCGATTGGTCTGGAGACTGGCAGCGATCTTGTGTTGGGCTCTCCATATGACTACAAAAAGAACACGTTGATTGCAGTTCCTGAAGACATGCCGCCTCCCGGTGAGCCTGGATTTGCTAATGCGACTGCCGATGTGTTGATCGATATCGCCCGTTCCAGCGCAGGGCGCGTCTTAGTATTGTTCACGTCGATATCGGCTCTTGATAACGCTAGGAAGGCGATAGCTTCGGTATTAGGCAAAGAAGGCATTCGAGTAATCGCTCAGGGAGCAGACGGTTCGCCAGCGCGAATCATGCGAATGCTGACCGAAGAAGGCAAAACTATTGCATTGGGAACAAGTAGCCTCTGGGAAGGCGTTGATCTTCAAGGAGCGTCGTTAGATGCGCTAGTGATGGCGAGATTGCCATTCCCGGTGCCATCGGATCCGATCGTGGCGGCTCGTAGTGAGTTGTTCGAAGATGGGTTCAGTGAATACAGCATTCCTGAAGCAGTACAGCGATTCCGTCAGGGTTTTGGTCGCCTTATTCGGTCTCGCACCGACCGGGGCGTGTTTGTGATCCTCGACAATAGAATTGTGACCAAGCAATACGGTGTGAAATTCCAACGAGCATTACCAAGATGTACTGTTCGTCGGGTTAGTACAGAGCGCTTATTTCCTTTGCTGGAAAGCTGGCGCGATGGGACATTTGAGTGACAACAATTGATAACGCTTCGACAACTACGAACTCGGTGCAGCTGCCCGTAGGGTACGTCGATATTTCGGCGACTCTTGACGGTGGTCAAGCTTTTCGATGGTGGCCGGAAGAATCTGGCGGCTATCGAGGCGTTGTTGGACGTCGCACAGTAAATGTCAGCGAAATCGACGGCGGAGTGGTTGTCACGCCACGTGACGGCAAGGGAATCAAGGGACTCGAGCACACTATGCTCGAATATCTTGGTCACGATCAAGACATTGAAGGCTTTCGTACCCGCTTTGCCGATGACCCGTGCTTGGGACCAGCGTTACGTGGATACTCGGGATTACGAGTACTCCGACAAGATCCATGGGAAGCCTTGTTTGGCTTCATCACATCAAGCACTTCAAATATTCCTAGGATCAAACTCAACGTTGGATCGGCTGCTGAACGGCTTGGGTATTCAGTAGGGACGGAAGCCAGAGACGTTACGTTCCCTGAACCTGAAGTGGTGGCCGAAGCCGGCGAGCAATTTCTGCGTGATTTGGGTTTTGGGTTTAGGGCCAAATATATTGCACCGGCTGCAGAAGCAGTCGCATCGGGTCAGTTGCGTTTGGCCGATCTTAGAGAGGCGTCCTACTCAGATGCCCGAGAGGCGCTTGTTGCCCTCCACGGCGTTGGCGAAAAAGTGGCCGACTGCGTTCTTGCGTTCTCGTTAGACAAGCCGGAATCGTTCATTGTCGATCGACACATTCTGCGTGCACTGCACAAGTGGTACGACCTGCCTGAAAAGGCATCGTTGAGTTACGCCGCCGATTGGGCACGTGATTTCTTTGGAGAACACTCAGCGCTGGCGAACCAGTACATGTTCCACCGTGAACGTCTTGCACGTCGTGCGTCGGAGTGGGGCGGCACACACGTCGAGCGTGCATTGCCTGAAGACGAGGTCTAGCTACTTAGCCAGGAAGCCGGGGAGTCGACTCTTCGCGAGTTCGATCTCGTCTTGCTTGGTGCTGACTTTACCGTCGAGTTTTGCCCTACGTACTACATCGATTAGCTGACCGATTATTGGTCCCTGTGGGATACCGATCTCCAAAAGATCATCGCCAGTAATTTCTGGCTTGATGAACCGGATTTTCTCAACGTATTCGACCAGTTTGTCGCGACGGGGCAGAGGCGGTCCGGCAAGAATGTATGCGTTGATCGAAGCTAGTGGGATTTCTCGTAGTATTTCCGCAACCTCACTCGGTGCAAGGTTTGGCTGATCCAAAACCGCTACATGCTTGGCGAGCTGTGCGTTACCTGTGATTGATTCACCCGAGGCAGGGGGAGCGTCGAATCGTTGTACAACCTGATTCGCTTCATCTTCGTTTAGGCCGAACGTAGTGATAGCCAGAAGATCAGGAAGTTCTACAGAATCTGATTCCGACTGCTCAGACAACACTTGAAGAGCTTTGGTTCCGATTCGAAGCCCGGGGCTAATTGCGGCGAGCAGTCCGATTTCTTCGGACATTCGCAACATTTCGACTCGATTAGGTTCCGACAGCACTAGTTCAAATTCGTTTCGAACCCGTGTTCCGCTTAGTCGATCGATGTTTGCGATGGATTTCGATATAAGTTCGTTCATGCGGGAATCGAGCTTGAACCCTAGACGAACTGCGTATCGCACAGCGCGGAAGATTCGGGTGGGATCATCGACGAAGCTACTGTCGTGTAGAACTTTGATCCGCTTACGCATCACATCGCCGAAACCGTTATTTGGATCAACGAGAGTACCCCAGTCCGATCCTGCCAGCGAGATCGCCATGGCGTTGACCGTGAAATCTCTCCGCTTCAGATCGTCATCGATCGACGAAACCGAGACATCGGGAAGTGCGGCCGAGTCGGCATAAGATTCAGCACGGGCAGTTACTACGTCGATCGACGAAACATCGGAAAATATTCCTGATGTTCGGATTTTGAATGTCAGAAACTGCGATTCATCGGGCGAAGCTGCCCCGGTTCGAGCAGCAAGCTCCTGAGAGAACGCTTTGGCGTCACCGACCACCGATAGGTCAATATCGCCAGGGGCTCGGTCGAGGATCAGGTCGCGAACGATCCCTCCCACAATGTAAACGCCATCAACACCATCGAGTTCGTTGGATATATCGCGACAGTGTTCAAACACGCGCTTGTATTCGACAGAGGATTTTGTTGTGAGAAGCTGGGAAAGGTTGGGCATTTACGCTGATTACAGTGCTTGAAATCAAATACTAAGCGTTAAACCTAAATCTTTGCCTGAACGATTTGATGTAGCGTTGCTAGACTTTGTCGTGATGCGCGGGAGACTAGTGAAAGAATAGTTGTTAGTAATGTCAGAAAATACTGCAGTCAAAATCGATGTATTCATCGACTACACCTGACCCTGGGTTCGACAGGCCGGCATTTGGCTGGCCAGGGTGAAAGAAGAACTTGGGGATGATCTCGAGATCAACTGGCGAAGTTTTGCTTTGGAGCAAGTGAACTCCAAAGAAGACGGAGACTGGAAAGCATGGGAGCAGGGCCCCGAATACGTGAGTCGAGGTCTCTGGTCGCTCCGAGGCGGTATCGCCGCACGCTCGCAGGGAACTGCCGCTCACAACGACTATATGGAAAAGATTCTTCACGCCAAGCACGTCGAGCGCGAAGACGTGCGTACCCGTGAATCGGTGATAGATATTGCTGCTGCTACCGACCTAGATACCGATGAGTTCACGACTGTTCTTGACGATCCAGAGACTCTCGTCCAGATTGGGATAGACCATGAAGAGGCGCTTACTCACGGTGTGTTCGGTACCCCGACTTTCGTATTCGCAGATGGAACTGCCGCTTTCTTGAAAATGTTTACTCCTCCCGAAGATGAATCGATGAGTGCTTTTAAAGATTTCATGGGAATCGCCAGTGGTCGTAAATATTTTGGTGAACTAAAACGTCCGCAGCCACCTTGGCCTCGCGGCGTTCAGGATTAAGACTGCACCCAGTTGCCGACATCACCGCTTGAAATAGACGATCTCATTGCGATCGAAAGTGCACTGCAAGTCACGTTCATTGAACGTGACCTCCTCACGCTGGCACTCACTCATCAGTCGTATATAAACGAACATCCTGACGAGCTTCCCGTTTCCAACGAACGACTTGAGTTTCTAGGCGATTCGATTGTGGGGATGATTGTTGCCGATCGCTTATACGTTGGTGCTCCCGACCTGCCGGAAGGCGATCTCACGGTTCGGCGTTCGCAGGTTGTTCGTAAGGAAACATTAGCTGATGCAGCCAAATCTATCGGCTTAGGAGAGTGGTTAGTGATGGGGCGGGGAGAATCTGCCGGTGGCGGGGCTGATCGAATATCTAACCTGGCCGATTCTTTTGAAGCTGTCGCCGGAGCGGTTTTCATAGATCAGGGATACGAACAGGCTTATTCATTCGTTAATCAGTGGTTGGGTCCATATGTCGATGAAGCGCTTCGATCCGAAACTCAGAAAGATCCGAAATCGCTGTTGCAAGAGCATTTACAAGGGAACGGCAGCAAACCGCCCCGTTATCGTCTAGTCTCGGAATCTGGTTCACCAAGCGATACTGTTTTTACGATGGAAGTCGTTATCGATGAGCAAGCCGTGGCGTCAGGCATGGGATCGAGAAAAATTGATGCAGAACGGGAAGCCGCTGCTCGGGCACTAAACATACTTGAGACGAATTCAAACGAATAACATTCGATTCGCAAAAACGTGTAGATCATTGAAAAGAGGAACCGGCACTGTTCGGCGTATTTAAAAAGAAAGAAAAGACTGCCGAAAGTTCGGCCAAAACAGGATCTGCCTGGCGAGGTCGACTTGGTGGGATTTTCAGTCGTTCGAAAATAGATGACGACTTTTGGGATGAACTCGAAGAAGCACTCGTTATCTCTGACGTTGGTGTGAATACCACGATGAGTTTGATCGACGATCTCCGAAACGTGGTCAAAGACGAGTCGATCAAGGAGCCAGATCAGGTTCGAGTACGAATGCGTGATCTGATCGCCGAGATGCTCACCGATTCAACTGACGTTGATCCGATTCCTGATGATGAACCAGTGGTTCTATTGGTTGTTGGGGTGAACGGTGCGGGGAAAACAACCTCGATAGCGAAACTCGTAGATGTGGCTAAGTCTGAAGGCAAGAACATAATGCTCGCCGCGGCTGACACATTTCGCGCCGGAGCAATCGAACAGATCAAGATATGGGGCGACCGGCTCGATGTGCCTGTGATCGCGCAAGCTGCCGGTAGCGACCCCGGGGCTGTTGCGTTCGATGCTCTAAATGCCGCAAGAGCACGCAATGTTGATCTATTGATTATCGATACCGCTGGCAGGCTGCACACTACTCATAACCTGATGGAAGAACTTCGCAAGATTCGAGGAATCGTAGAAAAGAACGGTTCAGGATTTACCGAACGAATTATGCTTGTGATCGACGGCACCACCGGACAAAACGGAATGATTCAGGCTAAATCGTTCACCGAAGCGGTTAACTGCAATGGCGTATTTCTTACGAAGCTGGACGGCACGGCTAAGGGTGGGGTAGCGCTCGCTATCTCAGGGGAACTAGGATTGCCGATCTGGTTCATTGGAACCGGAGAGAAATCATCCGACATGTCTGCATTCGATCCAGACGCTTTCGCAGCAGCCTTGCTTCCGGAGCCAAATAGCTAGCGAGGAGCTGGCTTTGAAGTACTACTTCCCCAACTAAATGCTGCAAGCAATCGCAACACTACTCACGGTCGAGCTAATCGGGCTCGCTGCATTCCCAGTTGTTGCACGTGCGTTCCCGATTTTGGCAGATCGCGGTTGGGCGATTTCGAAGCCAATCGGAATGTTGCTCATCGCCACAGCCGTGTGGTTGTTGTCGTACACCAAGCTGGTACCTAACGATCCACTGAGCTGGTGGTTGGTATTGGCAGTGCTTGCACTGGTGAGCATCTGGGTGCTCCGGGTTGATTTACCGCATTTACGGCGAGCAGTCGTCAGGCGCTGGCGAATAATCGTCGCCGTCGAAATCGTATTCATTCTGTTCTTCGTAATGTTCCTTTCTATGCGGGCATTCGACCCTGCTGCGTCGGGTACTGAAAAACCGATGGACCTGATGATGCTTACAGCGGTCACTACCGCCGATCACGCTCCGCCCGAGGATCTATGGCTCGCTGGCCAACCGATTGCTTACTACTATTTCGGATATTGGATATACGGCGGCGTGAACGCCATGGCAGGAAATTCGGCGGCGATCGCTTTCAATGTCGGCATGGCTCTCGTCGCCGGGCTAGGTGCCAGCGTAGCTTTCTCACTTGCAGTGACATTCGTTAGGCGTGATGGCGGCGCACTCAAATCTTCGCTCATTGCCGGAAGCGTATCGGCGTCTTTGTTACTGCTCGTATCAAACTTGTCGGGTTTATGGACACTTCTCGATATCACCAAAACCGCTCCAGTGTGGTTGTTGAATTGGTACCACGGTCATGAATACGAACGGATAGACAGAATCGCTATTTGGCGACCTGACGACTTTTGGTGGTGGTGGAAGAGTTCGAGAATCACCAACACGTTCGATGACGCTGGGAATGGACTCGATTTTACGATTACAGAATTTCCGTTTTTCAGTTTTCTCTTGGGGGATTTCCACCCACATCTGATGTCGATTCCGTTTGTGCTCACCGGGCTCACTGTTCTCACAGCATTGTTCATGATGCACAAATTGATTTCATTCAGAACACTTCGAAAGAACGTACCTGCCACTGTGATTACGGTATTGGTGATTGGTGCGTCTGGTTTTATCAATTTTTGGGATTTTGGGTTGCTGCTTTTATTGTCGATGGGGTTGGTTGTCGTAGGATGGGTTTCCCAGCGTAAAACCGGTCTGAAATCAATACTGTTAGCCGGGTTACCGATGATGTTTCTTTGGATCATTGGAATATTGATATATTCGCCGTTCTACTTCGGTACAGCAGAGAGCCAAGTTCAATGGCCGCCTCTGGCTCCAGTTAAATATGGGAGCCGACCTATTCACTTCTTGTCGATCTGGGCGTTACTAATCGTTGTCGCAGCGCCGACCGCTCTGCTTCTCGCTAGTCGCTACACGAGCATAGTTGTTCGAATTTTGGTTGGGAAGAAACACATCGGTGAACGGGAAGTTCATTTGATTTGGCGTCCGGCTTGGATTACGGCAGGCGCACTTACTGGGGTGCCGTGGTTAATTTGGGCGGTCACACATTTGGCGTTCAACGAGACAGCCAATGCATCTGACATCGTATCGAGGCTGCCAGTTACGACCGTCTTAGGCGTGGCGTCATCTACGCTCATAGCCGTTCTTTTGACTCGTGCAAGGCGTGGTGCGGACGACGGTAGTCATTTTGTAGCAATGCTCGGTGCGCTCAGTCTTTATTTGTTGTTCGCCGCCGAATTGTTCTTTGTTCACGATTTGTTCGTCAATCGAATGAATACGATGTTCAAGTTCTACTATCAAGCTTGGATTGTTCTTTCAGTGGTAGGTGGTTACGGCACATACGTATGGCTGAAGCACCATTCAATATTTGTTGGAAGAAAAAAGCTTTTAAGTAGAACCGCATTTGCACTAGTCTTTGTAGTAGCACTCAGTTCGGTGTACTTCCCCGTAGCGGCAGCGGTTGCTAAAACGACGTCGTCGGGACTGGGCCCGAATCTCGATAGTTTGAGCTATATGGAATCTCGAGACCTCGATGAGTTGAATCTAATAAACGACCTCAGGAAAATTTCTGATTCACACGATGTGCTGGTTGAAGCCGTCGGCGATAGTTATTCCGAGTACTCTCGAATATCTGGTTCGTCGGGTGTTCCCACGGTAATTGGTTGGGTATTTCATGAAAGGCAATGGCGCGGTACTGACGAATTGTTTGCCGATCGTGAAGATGATATCCGAACGATCTATACGACTAGAGATTCTGGAAAACTTAAAGCATTAATCGACAAATATGGCATCACAATGGTGGTTGTTGGACCTCGGGAACGATCAACTTACGGCAACATTGTGACTGGAATGTTCGATACGCTTGGTGACCGAGTTATCGAACACGGTTTGTACACCGTGTTCAGTATCAACTAACTACCTTTGACGATAGATAATCCTTCAACTGAATCTTCAACTAATGTCTTGCCTGACGTCGGAAGTTGGGTCGATGGACGGTGGGTGAGCGAGGGAGACCCCGATTCCGCCCTTAAAAGGCTGGATGCCTCCGAGCCAACTCAGGATCAATCGAAATCCGGTAGAGGATTAACGATTCCGTTTCGGATCGAATTTTCGATCTACACAACATTGGTTCTAATCGCACTCGCCATGAGACTTTACGATCTTGGCGGTCGAGCTGTTCATCACGATGAAAGCCTCCACGGGTATTTCGCATATCAACTATTCAACGGCAGTGGATATGACCATAATCCGCTGATGCACGGAATGTTCTTGTTTCATTCCATTGCCACCTCGTTCTTCTTTGTCAGCGACAGCGATTTCTCTCTTCGACTCCCAATGGCTCTGTTCGGGACTGGGCTTGTCCTTGTTCCACTGCTCTTAAAGCCTCGAATAGGTCAATTTGGGGCTTTAGCCGCCGGTGTGATGCTCGCGTTTTCGCCATCGATTCTTTACTACAGTCGGTTCGCTCGAAACGACATCTTCATGGCTGTGTTCACATTGGCTCTCGTCGGAGTCATGTGGCGATACATCGATGAACGGAAAAATCGGTGGCTTTACATCGGTGCCGGTTTGGTGGCTGTTGGATTCGCCACAAAAGAAACCCAGTACATCGTAATAGCGTTGCTCGGCGCGTTTCTTATTACTCAGGTGTGGAAGGAACTACGGGATTGGTTGTACGCGCGCCGGGCACTTTCTGAATTCAGTCCCGAAGCATCTTTCTTAGTACTACTCGCCACTTTAAGTTTGCCTTTATTATCCGCTGGTGTTGCTATATTCCAAGGTGTAATCGGCGTAGTACTAGCGGCGGAAGACGGCACACCAGGAGTCCCCACAGGAAGTCCTAACGGAGCAGGTTGGAACATTGCTATTGGCATTAGCGTTGCTTTTCTTGCAACGTCGTTAGCTGTCGGTTGGTATTGGAACAGACGGGTGTTCCTAGGCGCATTCGCCGTATTTGCGGCTGTATTTATTCTGTTGTTCGCAAATTTTGGTTCCAATCCAGTCGGAATCGGTACCGGAGCGTGGCAATCGCTTGGTTATTGGATTGCTCAACACGATGTGGCTCGTGGGAATCAGCCTTGGTATTACTACTTCACTGTGAGCTCGATCTACGAGTTCCTACCTTTCGCAGTGGCGACCGGTGCTGCCATGTACTACGGGTTCAAATCGGGTATCCGTCCTTGGATTTTCTTTGCACTGATCGTTGGCGCAATGTTGGTTCTGTCAAATGACAGCTTGAGTTTCCAAAAAGGTATCATCCAGGGTGCTGAACAAGACTTTCTGAGCTACGTCGGTCAACTAGCGTTGCTGACAGTGTATGGATCTGCAATTGCTCTGACTCTAGTAATACGAACTAATAAGTTCAACAAATTCCTGTTCTTCTGGACCGTCGGAACCTTCATTGCGTACACCCATGCTGGAGAGAAGATGCCATGGTTGATTGTGAATATCGCTCTACCTGCAGTGATACTCGCCGCTAGCACGGTCAATGACGTCGTCATGTCGACCGACTGGCGTAACGCTTGGCGAAACGGTGCTGGACTTGCGATCATCGGTGTTCCACTGTTCTTCCTGATGCTTTGGAAAATTGCGTTCCATGATCTTGGGGAAGGGACCGGTCAGTTCGCAGCTGCTTGGGTGATCTTGGCTGTTCTCGGACTGCTTTTGCTCGGACTACAAGTCTTGAGTTCAAGGATTGGTCGTTCACAGGCCCTTGGAATAGTTGGGCTGCTGACTGTAGTAATAATGTTTGGATTCACATTTAGAGCAGGCTGGATTGCCAGTTTCGAGAACGGCGACATTCCTGTAGAAATGCTTGTGTACACCCAGACTTCGCCAGATATACACAATCTGGCTAAAGAGATTGAACAAACGGCAAATCTTACTGGCGATCGTTACGATATCAAACTAGCGATAGATATTCGCGACGCCTACTCTTGGCCTTGGCAGTGGTATCTCAGGCGATACAGCGAGGTTTCATTCAGCGATCACACGACAGAAGCCGTCAAAGTAGCTGACGACCGGTTGATTGCGGTGATTAACGCGAATAATCAAGCCACGACGAAAACCAAACTACCAGATGGCTTCTCTGATGGTCGAAAACTGGTTCACCGTTGGTGGTTCCCTGAAGAGTATCGAGATGTAACTCCAAAAACGTTCTTTGATACGTTGCTGGATCGAAACCGCTGGGAAGGGTCGGTAGACTATTTCCTTTATAGGAAGCTCTCTAACCCATTGGGCACAATCGATTCCTACGTCTATTTCTCTGACGAAGTACCGCTAGTACCCGCTAAGTAGATCGTTTTTTCACACTAGAGTTCTAGGAAACCGACAACTACGTATGTTTTTTGGGAATAAAGCCTTCTGGCTCGGCGCTATTGGAAGCGCAGCGTTTCTTGCCGTGTTCGTTTGGCTGTTCGTCGACTTCGGCACGATTGGCGACGTACTAACAGAAGCCAACTACGTCTATATTATTCCGTCTTTGGCTTTCTACTTCGTGGCTGTGTGGTTCCGATCGGCACGTTGGAAATTCCTACTTCGTCCATTGATTGGTGCACCCCAGAAAAGCATTTATTCGGTTGTTGTAGTCGGTTACATGGCTAACAATCTAATTCCCGTTCGAATCGGTGAAGTTGTTCGGTCGTACTACTTGAGTCTTCGCGAATCATGCTCGGCTCCAGCAGCTTTCGGTACTGTTGCTGTTGAACGGGCGACTGACGTACTAGCACTGCTATTTTTCTTGGCAGCAGCCGGGCTGATGGGAACGGTCGGGGTAGAGCGGGCAGTAGGCGATATTTCGTCTGAGATTCCCGGAGGGGCAGCTGTTCTTGCCACGGTGGCTTTGTTGCCGTTCTTGGCGGTGCTTGGAGTAGTTGTGGTTATTTCGACTGCCAGTAGCGCGACTGTTCTGCGTTGGATCGACCGTTTTATGTTCATGTTCGGGCGGGGTTTACGCGATCGTTTGCTCGGCATTGCCGGTCGACTTCTTGAAGGACTAACGGTTGTTAGTTCCCCTTTAAATCTGGCTAAGGCGTTCGCATGGTCGCTGCCGGTTTGGGCTTCAGAGGCTGCGATGTACTACCTAATTGCTATTGGTTTCGATCTTCGACCAATATTCGATAGCCAAGTTGAATTTATGGCCGCGATATTCGTATTCACTGCAGCGGCGAATCTCGCCGGAGTGTTGCCGTCTACAGCTGGTAGCTGGGGACCTTTCGACTTCTTTGGTGCTGCCGCATTGGTGGCACTTGGAG
>Ga0233433_10002782_pt1 | contig 14812 bp, 15 predicted proteins | sample SI_122_August201_5_FD_179868 | JGI IMG/M metagenome (GOLD analysis project Ga0233433, IMG submission 179868) | Seawater microbial communities from Saanich Inlet, British Columbia, Canada - SI_122_August2016_100_MG | ecosystem: Environmental > Aquatic > Marine > Inlet | place: Canada: British...
CCTCGTGAAGGAGCCGAACAAGACCGGCGGCAAGCTATCCAAGGCGACAGTGAATCGCTACATGGCCGCTCTCTCTCATGTCCTTCCCGTGGCCCGGGACGAGTGGCGGTGGTTGGACGAGTCCCCCATGCCCATGGTCGGCAAGCTGAAAGAAGCCAAGGGTCGGGTACGGTTCCGTCGCCTTTCGTCCGCATGGTACGAATCGTCGTCGCTGAGAAGGGATTGGCGGACCGGGTCGAAGAGATCGTCGTACAGACTAGGACCACGGATGCGCCTTGCTACGCCATCAATCCGTCGGGTCGGGTGCCGTATCTGGTGACCGATGAGGGTGTTGGCCTGCAAGAATCGCAATTGATCATCCGGCACTTGGATCATCTGGACGGCAATCCGGTCTTTGATCATCCGGGCCGCGCTGCGGGGTGGGAATCGCGCCGTCTGGAAGCCCTGGCCCGCAGTATGCTCGACGGCCAATCGGTGTGGGGCCGCGAACTGCACCGCGCTGCCGATGAACGTTCGCCGACGATTATCGATCACGAACGTTACCGCAGCCGGCGCATGGCCGAAGTCTGGGAAGCGGAAATCGACAACCCGCTGATGACCGGTGATCTCAATATGGCGCAGATTACTTTGATCGCGACGCTTTTGCAGGAACACGGCAACCCCGGCATCGATTGGCGTACGGGTCATCCTAAGCTTGAAGCCTGGGCCGCGAAATTGATCGAACGCCCGTCCATCGCGGCGAACCTACCACCGGACAACTAGGCGACGTCAAACGAAGGACTAATAATATGAAATTCAAACAACTCGGCCGCACCGGTGTGCAAGTCTCGGAACTGTGTTTCGGCACCATGTCGTTCGGCGGCGATGCCGACGCGGCCACCTCAAGCGAAATGTTCACCGCGTGTCGCGACGCAGGGATCAATTTCTTCGATTGTGCCGACGGCTATTCGAAGGGTGCCGCGGAAACCATTCTCGGCAAACTCATGAAGGGCTCGCGCGACGAACTGGTGATCACGTCGAAATGCTTCAATTCCATGGCGGATGACATCAATGCCGGTGGCGGCAACCGGCGCCACATTCTGCGCGCCGTCGAAGCCAGCCTAACGCGCCTCGGCACCGACCGGTTGGACGTATTGTTCATGCATCGCTGGGACAAGGTGGTGCCGTTGGAAGAAACACTCCGCACTCTGGAAAAACTCGTCGCCAACGGCAAGGTCATGTATCTCGGCGCGAGCAACTATGCCGCCTGGCAAATCGCCAAGGGTTTGGGGATTTCGGAAAACAACGGCTGGCCGCGCTTCGATGTGATCCAGCCCATGTATTCCCTGGTCAAACGCCAGGTCGAATCTGAAATTCTGCCGCTGGCCGAAGCCGAAGACCTCGGCGTCATCACCTATTCCCCCGTCGGCGGTGGTCTCTTGAGCGGCAAGTACGGCGTCGACAAGCGCCCCGATGGCGGGCGGATCATGAGTAACAAGGAATACACCGCGCGCTACGGCGAAGACTGGGTTTTTGAAGTTGCCGACGCGTTTACTGCGTTTGCTAAAGACAAAGGCATCCATCCCGTAACCCTCGCCGTCGCTTGGGCCGCCGCCAACCCCGCGGTCACCTGCCCGATCATCGGCGGGCGCAGCCTGGAACAACTGCAGCCGTCATTGGACTCCGTCGATATCGACATGACGCCCGAACTCCACGCCGCCATCGCGGCGCTTTCTCGCACACCGCCGCCGGCCACGGACCGGCTGGAAGAACAAACGTAGAGGAGAAAGCGGAACGGGCTCGCCGACAGGACCCGCGAACCCGTTCAAGTTCTACGCAACGAACGTGGCGCCTCTAACAAGCTCTCTACAGCTTGCTGCGTTCCGAACGCAATGTCGTAAAGAGACAGTAGCGCAACGCCAAGAGCACCAACGTGAACGGAATGCCCATGAGAACGGCCGCGCCTCGCCAAGATCTCACCTTCTTGATGATACCGGCAGCGTTCGTACTGTTGTGGAGTAGCGGGTTTATTGTTGCCAAAATTGGTCTTGGGCATGCTGATACGCTGACCTTCCTCGGCCTGAGGTATGGCGTCGTCACGTTGTTGATGGCCGGCGTTGCATTCGCAATGCGCGCGCCTTGGCCGAAAAGTTGGCGTGAGGTGGGTCATATCGTCGTCGCCGGTGCGATGCTTCAGGCGCTTTATTTTAGCAGTGTTTGGCTGGCCATGGGGTTGGGGGTCGGTGCGGGCGTGGCAGCGCTCATTGTTTGCATGCAGCCGATACTCACAGCTGCCGTCGTCGGGCCTTTGCTTGGTGAACGCGTTACGCGACGTCAATGGTTGGGGCTGATTTTAGGGTTCGCCGGGGTTGGCTTGGTTGTGGCGCGCAAGTTGGCGCTGGGCTTGGGGAGCATTGAGGGGATGGCATGGGCCTTCGTGGGATTGGTCGCCATCACTTTCGGAACGATTTACCAGAAAAAATATTGTGCTGAGATGGACTCGCGCTCTGGCTCCGCGATCCAGTTTCTCGTGGCGGCAGTGCTGATAAGCCCACTCGCGCTGATCTTCGAAGACGGGGACATTCATTGGACACCGGCGTTCGTTGCCGCGCTGGCTTACATTGCCGTGTTCTTGTCCTTGGTCTCAATGATCCTGCTGACCATCATGATACGGCGCGGTGCCGTCTCCCGCATGACCAGCATGTTCTTCCTTGTGCCGCCGATAGCAACTCTACTGGGCTATTTGATACTTGATGAGCCGGTTGGAGTGATGGCGCTCGCGGGTATGGCGGTGGCGGTTATCGGCGTCGCGTTGGTGGTTGCGCCGGAACGAGCAAACTAGGCCAATTCAATAGACTATCCGCCGAAGGTTTTCAGAAAGGCGACCTCACCGTTCTTAGTGAAATTAACGATCCGCGTGCCGGGTTCGCGCGCCGCCCAGCCGAGATCATAGAAACGGTCCAGAAGCGCGGTGCCCAGCGCGCCGGCGAGGTGGCTGCGCCGGGCGCTCCAGTCCAGGCATGATTTGCAGAGCGGGCGACGGTTGGTGCTGAGGTTAGAGATGTCGATGCCCAAATCTTCGACGAAGGCGCGGCCACGTTTGGTCAGATTTAGCACCTCGTCGGTCTCAACTAAGAACTTCCGAGTCTTCAGGCTATCGAACATTTGTACGCCGCGCTCACCCGCCAAATGGTTGTAGCAAACCCGGGCCTGGCGCAGCGCCGGGTCCTTGGGGCCGGTGCGGGTGCGCATGTGGCCTTTCTTGGCGGCCAGGCCCATCAGGCTTTCCAGGACGCCGCCGACGTCGTCATCGGCCAAGGAGAAATAGCGATGGCGGCCCTGTTTTCGGGGGTGGATCAGACCGCCGGATTCTAATTTCGAGAGGTGCGAACTGGCGGTCTGCACGGTGACGCCGGCTTCCGACGCCAGTTCTGATGCAGTCAACGCCTTGCCACTCATCAACGCCGTCAGCATATTGGCGCGGGCCGGATCGCCGATCAGCGCGCCCAACCGGGCGATGTCAGGGCCTTCTTTCATACTTCGATGCTAACCGAAGCATTGTCGTCATTCAATATGCGATAACCTGCGGGAATCCAATCCAGGAGCTTCCTCCATGATCACCCCGAATACATGAACCGTCCATCCGCTTCCAATCCCAATCCCAATCCCAATCCCAATCCTGGCCCCAGCCTCAAGTTCGAGCTTTGCCTGCTGGCGATGTTGGCGTTGCTCTGGGGTTCGTCGTATCTGTTGATCAAGATCGCCGTGGCGGATATTCCGCCGGTGACGTTGATCGCGGCACGGGTCAGCATCGCTGCGGTGTTCCTGCTGGCCGTCCTGGCCTGGCAACGCGCGCCGTTGCCCAGCGACGCCGTGACTTGGGGGAAGCTGTTCATTCAATCCGTGTTCACGGCGATCGGTGCATGGACCCTGTTGGCCTGGGGCCAGCAGTTTGTGGACAGCGGCTTGGCCGGGGTCTTGAATTCGACCTCGCCGATCTTCGTGTTCCTGATTACCGCCTTGGTTATGCGCGGCCCGTCGCCCGGTGCGTGGAAGTTCGGCGGCGCGCGCCTCGGCCTTATTGGCGTGACGCTGATCATCGGGGTTGATGTTCTGGCCGGGCTGGGCCAGCAGGTGATGGCACAACTGGCGGTGTTGCTGGGCGCCGTGCTCTATGCCTGCGCGGCGATTTACGGCCGGCACGATGATTTGGGCGGCGGCGATGCTGGTGCCGCTCAGTTTGATCATTGAACGTCCCTGGACTTTGCAGCCGTCCACCGCATCAATGTTGACGGCCGGCGGGCTCGGCGTGTTTTGTACCGGCGTGGCGCTATTGATTTACTTCAGACTGGTCCGAACATTGGGGTCCATGGAAACGGCAAGCCAAAGCTATTTGCGATCCGGCGTCAGCGTTGCATTGGGCGTCATCGTCCTGGGCGAACAGATTACGCCTGTGGTCGGTGCCGGATTGGCCTGCGCCATATTGGGGGTCGCGGCGATTAATTATCGGCCGCGTGCGAAGCCCTAGCCGACGATAAATTCCAGCACAGCATCAAAGCCCGGAATGCGGACCACCGTGCGGATAATGTCAGTTTCTGCCTCGACGCCTGCCGGCGCGTCTTCAAGCCGCTCGTTCAATGAGCCCAACTCGTTGGATCCAAACACGATGGCGCCGAAAATGCCCTGGCGGCCGTTCATCGGCGAGGCAAATTCACCGTAACGGTCCTGGTAGGCCGCAGGGGCCATAACGGTCAGGTCGCAGCCGTCGATGGGGACGGTCAAGCTATCGCCGTTATCTTGAATATAAGTGTCGAGCAGCTTCGCGAACCGTTCGGCCTCGGCCGGCGCGTCCTCGGACCCGATGACGAACTCAGGCATATGGGTGACTTCGTTGGCGTGGCTCTGGAACTGCGGTTGCCAGACCAGTTCGGGCGTTGCGTGTTCGCAGAAATACACTCGCCCGCCCGGAAACGCGTCGCCCCGCGATGTCACGGTCCGGAATTTCGCGTCCTGGGCGCCGCCGGGCATATCGACGGGGCGCGAAAACGCTTTCGGCGGGTCGCCATCGACGCCGACGGTCTGCATGTGGGCGTAGGTGTCATCGACATTCGCCGACTTGAAGACGATACCATTGATGCCCAATGGCGCCTCTGCGACGTCCGGGCGCTGATGGTCGGCGCCCTCGGGCAAGCCGATCAGCTCCAGATAATCAGTGCCGAACATCATCAGGTGGTTCATCGATCCGGTGGAATGAAAACCCCGCGGCGTCAGGGTAAAACCCAAGGCCTCGAACAAGGGCGCCGCCGTGTCCATGTCGAATTTTACGTTAATGACCGTGTGGTCGAGTTGATTGGTCGATGCCATGGTGCCGTCTCCCGAAAAATTTTGACGAGTTTGTCGAGCCCACGCGGTGGCGTCAAGTTGGGGGCTTGCACCCGGGCGCCGTCCCGTGTCCAATCTGGCCTAGGGAGGAGCCAGGCCAATGCCCATCAAAGAAGAAATCGCCGCTTACGCCGAGGAAATCGGTGAAATCCGACGCGACATTCACGCCCATCCGGAAACCGCCTTCGAGGAATTCCGCACCGCCGACATCGTCGCCGACAAGCTTACCGAGTACGGTATTGAGATCCACCGCGGTCTGGCCAAGACCGGCGTTGTTGGTACGCTGAAGGTCGGCTCATCGAACCGCTGCATCGGGCTGCGCGCCGATATGGACGCGCTGGATATCTTGGAAGAGAACTCCTTCGATCACGTCTCGACCCTTGATGGCAAAATGCACGCCTGCGGCCACGACGGTCACACGGCGATGCTGCTGGGCGCGGCGCGCTATCTGTCAGAGACGAAAAACTTCAACGGCACGGTGCATTTTATCTTTCAGCCGGCGGAAGAGAACGTCGCCGGTGGGCGGGTCATGGTTGAGGACGGCTTGTTTGAGAAATTCCCCGTCGAAGCCGTCTATGGCATGCATAATTCGCCGGGCATTCCCATTGGCCAGTTTGCCATGCAGACCGGCTCGGCGATGGCGTCTGCCGACATGTTTAAGATTGAGATCACCGGCAAGGGCTCGCACGGCGGCCACCCACACCAGGGCATCGACCCGATTGTCACGGGTTCTGAAATCGTCATGGCCTTGCAGCGCGTCGTGGCCCGGACCATCAACCCGGTCGAAGCCGCCGTCATCAGTGTCACCCAGTTCCATGCCGGCCGCACCATGAACGTGATCCCGGAAACCGCCGTCATCCAAGGCACGTGTCGGGCGTTGCTGCCGAGTGTCCAAAATCAGATCGAGAACCGGATGAAGCAGATCGTCGAGGGCGTCTGCGCGGCACACGGGCTGACGGGCACGGTTGACTATGACCGGCGCTACCCGGTGTTGATCAACACACCCGAAGAAACATCAAAGGCGGCTGCCGCGGCGATCAAGGTGGTTGGCGAAGACAATGTGAACACCCATCTGCCGCCGACCATGGGGTCCGAGGATTTCGCTTGGATGCTGCAGGACAATCCGGGGTGTTATATCCGGGTCGGTAACGGTGAGGGCGAGGATGGCGGCTGCGTCGTCCACAACCCGAATTATGATTTCAACGATGACGCCATCATCTTTGGGGCGAGCTATTGGGCGACGTTGGTCGAGCAGGAATTCGGCGCGGAATCTTAATTTCCTTCAATCGACTTTCGCCGCGATGGCTTCGACTTCAATGTTTTAGGGCCGGCCGGGCCAATCCCTTGACGACCAGCAGCGTCGCCGCCGGTTTGTGCCGGCCCATGACCGCGTCGCGCGCGGCAACGAAGATTTTTACGTAGCTTTCGTCCGTTACGAACACATCAAAGCGGACGACGTCATCGAGGCTCATCCGAGCCGCTGCCAGCACGGCTTTCAAGCGTTCGAAAATGATTGTTACTTGATTGGATGCATCTTCCGGCGTGGTGCCATCGGGGAGCGTGCCGACCTGACCGTTGGTGAACAGCAACCGTGCACCGGCTGGCACTTCGACACCGTGCGCGACGTTGCTGGAATGGGGATGCAGTTCATCCAGAACATGGACCTGGAGCATGGGCGTTTCCTTTTTCAACGATTTCGGATTACATGTGGGCATCATATGACACCGAAATGACGGTGCAGGACAATCGGGAGGTTTCACATGACGGATACCAAAGTAGCCTTGATTATCGGCGGCGGCAGCGGCATGGGCGCCGGCGCGGCATGCAAGTTGGCTGCCGATGGTTTCGACGTGGCGATCTTGTCGTCGTCTGGAAAGGGTGAGGCGCTGGCCGGTGAGCTGGGCGGGCTCGGCATGACCGGCTCGAACCAATCGAATGATGACCTAGCGAAGCTGGTTGACGGCGCGATGGAAAAATGGGGCCGCATCGATGCCGTGGTGTCGAGCGCCGGGCACGGACCGAAGGGGCCGGTGCTGGAACTGACCGATGACGATTGGCACGCGGGGCTGGAGTTTTACCTACTAAACGTCGTGCGGATCACACGCCTGGTGACGCCGGTCATGCTGAACCAAGATAGCGGTGGCGCATTCGTCAACATCTCGACCTACGCGGCGTTTGAGCCCGAAGAACTGTTCCCGACGTCCGGTGTCTTCCGTTCAGGCCTTGCCGCCTTCACCAAGCTGTTCACCGATAAATATGCCGCTGATGGCTTGCGCATGAACAACGTCCTGCCGGGCTTCATCGACAGCTTGCCGGAAAAAGAAGACCGCCGGGTCCGCATCCCCATGGGGCGCTACGGCACGACGGACGAAGTCTCTGAACTGATCGGGTTTTTGGCGTCCGATAAATCCAGCTACATCACCGGCCAAAACATCCGCATCGACGGTGGGATCACGCGTTCGGTTTAATTGGCGTCGGCTATTTCAGGTTCTCGCGGTAGAGTAATTCCCGAATACGGATGGCGGCCAACGCCGCGCGTGTTGCCACTCGTCGCTCGCTTGGTCGGTAAAAGCCACTTGAAGAAAAGTTTCGATCACCGCGTCACGGGACGGCCGCTTTTTGTCGTCTGATGTAGCGGCGTCGAGGTTTGCTGGAGCGAACATCGCCACGGCCAAAGCACCGATCCAGAGTATATTTGGAATATAGCTCATCGTTTGATATCCAATGAAAAGCCGGCTCGGTCCCTGCGGGTCGCAGCCGGCCATTCGATTAACCTAAATGGTCAACACTGATCAGGGTTTGATGTAAGTGTAGCCTTGCTGTTGAAGGTGCGACAGTTCGGCGACGCCGGACGGCACGATGTCTTCGTCAAAGACTTCATAGAGTTCCTTGTAGGAAATCTTGCGGCCCTTCAGCGTGTTGTTACAGACGTGAAAGTTGACGTTTTGGGTTTTCAAGTTGGCAACGGCTGTTTGCACCTTGCCTTTTTTATTGGCCGACTGCATCAGGCCGATGCCATTACCGTGGATGACGACCTTCAGGTCGAGATTTTCGGCGCCGACGGCGTTGATGTGGTTTTGGATATTACGCATGGCGCCCTGGTATTTTTTATCATCCTTACCACCGGGATAATTGATGTGATAGACGACTTTTTGTTTGCCGTAGCGTTCGCCGGCTTGGGTGCTGGTCGGGGCGGTCGTCGCGAGCATGGCGACGGCGAGAATGCTGAGCGCTGATAGGATAAAGCGCATGGTGTCCTCCGGTTGATTACGTGATGCCTCCCACAGGCATGGCTGCGAGGACGGATTGTTATTTTGGATTGCCGCGTATTCCGGTCTTTTGTCCCCACATGACAAGTCTATCGGATATTCAAATTCGCGAATATTAGGGAAAACCCCAATGCGCTGAAATTCAGCGCCGGTCGTCGGTAGGCGCCATGCGGCTTTTGACGACCTGCGAAACCAGATCAGCGAATGACGCAGCATCCATTTTCTCCATTATGTGGGCGCGATGGGCCTCGACGGTCTTTTCGCTGATACTCAATGTTTGGGCGACGTTGCGGTTCGACATACCGTCAACCAGGCATTCCAAGACCTGATTTTCGCGCGGCGATAACCGCTCCAGCCGGGCCCAAAGGCCACCGTCGCGGTCTCGCCGGCGGAATCGCTCGGTACTTTCCGTAATCGCCGCTTCGATGATGTTCAACAGGTCTTTTTCCTCAAACGGCTTTTCGACGAAATCGAAGGCGCCGTCTTTCATTGCCTCCACGGCCATTTGAATATCGCCGTGTCCGGTGATGACGATGACCGGCATCATGCGGCTGCGTTGCACGGTTTGCTTGAGCAAACTAAGTCCGTCCATGCCCGGCATGCGGACATCAGTGACGACGCATCCGGGGCCTTGCGGCTGAAAGGCGTTCAAGAAGGTATCACCATCGGCGAATGCGGTGGCCGGATGATTGGCCGATTCGACCAACCATCGCAGCGAGTCGCGGACCGCCGCGTCATCGTCAACGACAAACACTTCAATCCGCTGGGCCATCGCTTGCTTCCGTCCTTTGGGGCAGTTCGAAAATCAGCCGCGCGCCAGATGTGGCGCCGGGTTCCGCCCAAATTCGCCCGCCGTGGCTCTCAACAATAGTCCGGCAGATCGCCAGACCCAGCCCCAAGCCTTCCGGCTTGCGGGTATGAAAAGGTTCCCACATGGCTTGTGGATCATTGTCACCGAGCCCGGGCCCCGTGTCGCTGACCTCGATGCATACGCCGTCAGTGCAATCCATGGTGCTGATCATCAACGTGCGTTCGCTGACGTCCGGGGCCGCCATGGCATCAATGGCGTTTTTAGCTAGATTGATGACCAATTGCTCAATCTCAATGAGATCGCAAGTCACTTGGGGCAGGCCGTCGCTCAACATGATATGAACATCGACGCCGTGGGCTTTTGCGTCCTGGCGGATTAGCGCCGCGGCCTCCTGGATGGCGTGGTTGATATTCACTGCCTGGCGTTTCGGCTGGCGCTTTTGCATGTAGCCGCGAACCCGTGAAATGATCTGGCCGGCGCGCTGGGCCTGCTCGCCGATCTGTTCCAAGGCGGGGCGCAGGTCATCGCCGGGGCTGTGTTGATCAAGGCGGCGAATACCGCCCTCGGCGTAGTTGCGGATGGCCGTCAGGGGTTGACGCAGTTCGTGCGCCAAACCGAAGGTCATTTCGTCGATGACGCTGACCCGCGAGACATGAGCCAGTTCGTGTTCATGCTGGCGGGCGCGTTCTTCTGCCCGGTGACGCTCGGTGATCTCGTGCTCAAGTTCCTGGTTCGTATCCGATAACTGCCGGGTCCGGCGCTGGACTAGGTATTCGGTGCGAATCCCATGAAGCGCCAAAAGAACCAGCAATACAAAGGCGAAAAGCGCCCATTCCCAATGCTGTTCCAGAAACTCACTGAAGATGATTTCGCCGCGCGCGTAGGGCCCGACCTCCAATTCGCGGAACATGTCGTGGACGGGTTTGTAATCCAAAGGCACGGTCCACCCGGCGTACCCGGTCGCCAGCACGGCTGGGCTGTCGGCGGGTAGACTGAGCAAGGCAATGGCGACTTTCTCCGCTAATTCCGAAGGTGTTTCTGGCATGGCCGCGAACGGCCATTCAGGATACAGTCGGGTCGATAGCAAGATATCGTGGCCGGGGACTTTTTGTGGATTAAGGATACGAAAGTCGGCAAGCTTGATTGCGTCCTCGTTGGCCATGGTTTCCAAAACATCGGTCCGTACCGTCCCGGCATCCATTTCGCCATCGCGAACGGCGAAGACAATGCCGTCCTGCGGTAGGCCCAGAAATTTGACTTGGCCAAGGTCTACAAAGGGATCAATGCCGGCGGCCTTAAGCTCCCGCCAAGCCATTTGAAACCCACCGAAGGCTCGGCGTTTGACCGCCGCCAATGATTTTCCACGGAGGTCGGCAAGGGTCGATATTTCCGTTCGGTCGGTGCGGGTAAAGATGACCGCGCCGAAGACATTGCGGATCTTGCGGCCAAACGTTGTTTTCAACGTGACGAGGCGGCTGATGCCGTATTCTGATTCCAGGGCCACGTATTGACCGGAGTTGGTGAAAACGAAGGCGACATCATTTTCAGCGACGGACCGGCGTAGCGCCGCCAACGGCAGTGGCACGATCTCAAATTTGGCGCCGTCGATGGCGTGGCTCAAGGCTTCAGCCGTTGGTGCCCAACTTTTCAGCGCGTGGTCGGCGCCCCGGAATGCCAGAACGCCGATACGATAGGTCTCGGCCCAAGCGCTGCCGCCAAGGGTATGCGCGAGGCACACTGCGTACACAGCAATCCTTACCCACCTTGGGATCATGGCCTCGCGCTCCCTTCTCTCGTTAACAGTTTAACAAATTTGAATATGTTCGGTAATGGGGCTTCGTGGAGCCTTTATCGGCATGTTGAATTGCGTATAGTCGTGGGAAGATGAACACCGATTTCACCCCCGAACAACGCCAGATCAAGGAAGCCGTGCTGAAGCTTTGTGCGCGCTTCGATGACCAGTATTGGCTGGACCGCGACAATGACGGGGTATTTCCGGAAGATTTCTGCCGGGCGCTCGCCGCCGACGGCTGGATCGGCATCGCCATGCCGGAAGAATACGGCGGCGCCGGGTTGGGGATTTCCGAGGCTGCCGTCATGGCCCAGGCAATTACCGAATCGGGTGCCGGCAACGCCGGGTTCGCGGCCATCGCCATCGGCATGTTCGGACTCAACCCGGTGGTTGTCTTCGGTACGGATGAGCAGAAACAGAAGTGGTTGCCGCCGGTTATTGCGCGCGACGATATCGCGTGCTTTGCGGTGACTGAACCGAACACCGGATTGGACACGACGCGCCTGAAGACCCGCGCCGTCGATTATGGCGATCACTACATCGTCCATGGCCAAAAGACCTGGACGTCGACGGCAATGGTGTCGAATAAGGTCGTGCTGATTGCTCGGACCAAGGACCTGGGCGAGACCGAAAAACCCATCGACGGCCTATCGCTGTTTTATACGGACCTGGACCGCAACCACGTGGAAATTCGGCCCATCGACAAGATGGGGCGGAAATGCGTCGATTCGAACCAGATGTTCATCGATGGCCTGCGCATTCCCAAGGACCACCTGATCGGCGAAGAAGGGAAGGGGTTTCGCTATTTGTTGCACGGCCTCAATGCGGAACGCATTTTTATCGCCGCGTCCATGGTGGGTCTGGGCCGCTGCGCACTTCGGCATGCCGTCGATTACGCCAATGAACGCGTCGTCTTCGGCCGGCCCATCGGCAAAAACCAATCGATCCAACATCCCTTGGCGGAATCGTGGGCCGAATTGGAGGCGGCGCATTTGATGGCGTTCAAGGCAGCGGGGCTTTATGATGCGGGCTTGGAATGCGGCGCCGAGGCCAACGCGGCGAAGTATCTCGCCGCCGAGGCAACGTTCAAGGCGTGCACAAACGCGGTGATGACCTTAGGCGGCATGGGGTATGCGAAGGAATACCACGTTGAGCGCTACATGCGCGAAAGCCTGATCCACCGATTGGCGCCGATCAGCCCGCAATTGATCCTCTGTCATCTGGCCGAGCGGGTCTTGGGCTTACCGAAATCCTACTGACCTGACGGCGCCGCCCAGGTTTGATATTTTCATATGTACCCAACCCATAAGGAACCGCGACAATGTCAGGCCTCTACTACGAAGAATTCGAACCGGGCATGGAGTTCAAGCATGCGTTGACCCGCACGGTCACGGAAATGGACAACATCATGTTCTGCGCCATGACCCATAATCCGCAGCCGCTTCACCTGGATGCCGAGTTTGCCAAGGACACCGAGTTCGGACAGCGGTTGGTCAATTCCTTGTTCACGTTGGGGCTTATGATCGGCGTCACGGTGTCGGACACCACCTTGGGCACCACCATCGGCAATCTTGGGATGAGCGATGTGCGCTTCGCCAATCCGGTGTTTCATGGCGATACTTTGCATGTGATGACGCGGATCAAGGAGATGCGCGAAAGCAAATCGCGGCCCAACGCCGGATTGGTCGTGTTCGAACATTACGCCTACAACCAGCGTGACGAAGAAGTGGCGTACTGCGCGCGCACCGGCCTGATGAAGAAGAAGCCATGAGTGTCATCCGGTCTTGGCTATTCGTTCCCGGCGATAGCGAACGCAAATTGGCGAAGGGCAGGGGGAATGTCGCCGATGCGTTGATCCTGGATTTGGAAGACGCCGTATCAGACGACCGCCAAGACGTCGCGCGGGAAATGGTCCGCGCGTTCCTGAAAGACAATCCGGATCGTTCACGTCAGCAATTGTGGGTGCGGATCAATCCGTTGGATACCGAATTGTCCTTGCCCGATCTGGCCGCCGTGATGCCCGGTGCGCCCGATGGCATTGTCCTGCCGAAAGTCTATTCGGCCGATGACGTGGACACGCTGGCCAATTATCTGGACGCCCTGGAAACCCGTGAGGGCTTGGAGCTGGGCGTGACCAAAATCCTTTCCGTGGCGACGGAAACGGCGGCGTCATTGCTGACGTTTGATTCGTATCTGGACGGCGTCACTGAGCGCCTGACGGGCATGACCTGGGGAGCGGAGGATTTGGCTGCCGCCTTGGGGGCCTCCGACAACCGCAACTTTGCCACCGGAGACTACGAAGATCCGTTCTTGTTGGCCAAATCGTTGTGCCTGGCGGCGTGCCGGGCCATTGAGGTGCAGCCGGTCGGCGCGGTGGTCACTGATTTCCGTGACTTGACGGCGCTCGAGGCCGATTGCCTGCGCGATCGCCGCACAGGCTTTGTCGGCAAGATCGCCATCCATCCCGATCAGGCCGGCGTCATCAACCGAGCTTTTACGCCGACCGACGATGAAGTTGCTTATGCCCAAAAGGTCGTAGACATGTTCGAACAGAACCCCGGCATGGGGACCGTCGGCGTGGATGGAAAAATGCTGGATATGCCGCACCTCAAGCAGGCACGGAACGTTTTGGCGCTGGCGGCACTGATCAAGGCGCTGGATTAAGCAACATGGAGGATCAAGCCTTTCAAGAACTCTTGACGGATCTTTTTTGCGTCTGTCGCTATGGTGTCATTACCTCCATCAACAGCGCCGGGGTTGCCATGCTGTCGGGCAACCAGACTGGCGTTGAATTTGTCGGGCGGGCGTTCTCGGATTTTATTTCCCATGAATACGTTGACGGTATAGATCAAATTCTCGATACCCTGGCGGCGGAGAAGGACTACTTCCCGATTAAATTTGTTCAGGCCGATGGGCAACCCATCAGCGCAACAATGATCGTTCACCGAACCCCAGAGCATGGCCAGGGTGCGGCGGTCATCTTGGCGCAGGACCTCACCCATCGAACCGAATTGACGCAAGCCATCAAGCGCAGTGAAGAACGGTTTCGCAAATTGGTCGATCAGACCAACAATCTGATCTGCACCTGTGAAAACCTTGAAATCAAATTCGTCAACACCGCGGGACGGAAACTGATGAAAGCCGGTGAGGGCAAGGAACTTGTCGGTAAAAACGTCAAATATCTGTTCCACCCAGATTATCAACCCATCTTTGATATGGATATCCATGATCTCACAAGCGATGAGCCCCTACACGCCAAGCTGTCGTGTGTCGATGGAACCGTTATCGATGTATCCATGTCCATCTCAATACTGGATGGCCATGTCGGTTCGGAAATCATGGCGGAAGCTCGTGACATATCCGGGCACAACCAAGCCGTCGGCGCGTTGCGAAAAACAAACCGCGATCTTGAAGAACGTGCTCAGCAGTTGTTACGGTCCAAGGAAGAGGCGGAGCGCGCCAACCAGACCAAGTCTCACTTCCTGTCGTCCATGAGCCACGAACTGAGGACACCATTGAATGCGATCATCGGGTTCGCGCGACTTTTGGAATCGAGCAAGAAACACCCATTGACGGCTC
>Ga0233433_10002789_pt1 | contig 14782 bp, 15 predicted proteins | sample SI_122_August201_5_FD_179868 | JGI IMG/M metagenome (GOLD analysis project Ga0233433, IMG submission 179868) | Seawater microbial communities from Saanich Inlet, British Columbia, Canada - SI_122_August2016_100_MG | ecosystem: Environmental > Aquatic > Marine > Inlet | place: Canada: British...
TGCCCATGACGACCACGTCGCCTTTTTGATTAGTGGTGGTGATGGCCAGATCGACCAGGGTCTCGCCGCCTTCTTCACGGATCGCCTCAATCACCGCCTTGCCGGTCAGATCGTCGCCGGGCCAGACCTGGTTGGTGAAGCGGACGCCGTATTTTTTGACGTTCGCAGCCCCAAAGGCATTGGTGACGACGCGCCCGGTCATGCCCATGGTCAACATGCCGTGGGCAAAGACCCCTGGGTAGCCGGCTGCTTCACGGCAATAAACATCGTCCGTGTGCAGGGGGTTATAATCACCGGAGGTGCCGGAATACATCACCAGTTGGGTGCGTTTCAGATCTTCCACCAGAACCTCTTCAAAGGTATCGCCGACGGAAATTTCACTTGCTTTCAATGTCATGATCTTGCTCCTAAATTCTGGCTCAGCCCTGATCCACGGGACGTTCGGTTTTCACACCGACACCGCGGGCGGTGCAGACCAGTTCGCCATTTTGATCCCGGTACTCCGTGATGCGTTCGGAAAACATCAACTTGCCCGCGCGCTTGCTTTCCTTTTCCCAGGTCTTGCCCGCCTTGGTGACGGCTGAAAGGACATCGCCGGGGACCACGGGACGTTCGAATTCAAAATGCTGTTCGGCGTGCAGGCCGCCTGATGAAGCGGGTTTACCTTCAACGCCGGATGGATTTTTGCCTGAACCGAACCACGCCTCGCCCGGCTTAATCCGCAGGAAATAGTCCGGGTCGAACTGCGCCACGGCTTGCGGGAAGGTGGGTGGTGCGGCGGTATCTTCCATGCCTGTATCGGGAACGGAAAAATCGCCGATGGACCGTCGAAACATCATGATGTGCGTTGCCTCGACGGGGAAAGTCATTGTTTTTTCGTCTGCCATTGTCTTCTGCCAATACCTTTGTTTTAGAGCAATTCCGATCTAGGGAAGATCGCCCAATAGCCGTGGGCGATCCTAAATGATTGGAAAAATTGCTCAATTCTTACGGGTCGGAACATTTCCGCATCGGAAATGCTTTGGGTTCAAAACGCGTGGCACCTAGGGTTCCACATTTCGACAGCTATCTGCAAGCCATCAAGTTGTCATCCAGTCTGCTAACCGACCGTGCCGTCCGTCTTCAGCGCCTCTATTGCGGCTGCATTCAGGCCCAGCCAGTCGCTGATCACTTGATCCGTATGTTCCCCCAACATCGGCGAAGACTTCAGGCGCGTGGCTTTGCCGTCCACGCGCACCGGCCAGGCCGGCATCTTGAACGGACGATGCACCGGGTGCACCATGGTCTGCATGACGCCGCGTTCTTCAAAGGTCACATCGGCGTTTAATTCCTCTGTATCCAGCACGGCACCAGCAGGGATGCCTGCCTCGCCGACCATTTTCATGGCGTCCAGTTTCGATAGGCCACGGGTCCAGGCGGCGATGATTTCGTCCACTTCCCCGTCACGTTCGACACGGCCGGCGGGCGTCAGATAACGCTCATCACCAATCAGATCCTCGCGCCCGATCAAGGTCAGCAGTCGGTCCCAATGATCCGGGTTGGCGCGAGAGGTCATGATATAGACGTAATCGTTCAACCCGCCCGGCGCGCAGGGATAAAGACCCATGGGGGCATTGCTGATGCCGGGTACTTTGCTGCCGGCCCGACCGGCGGCCTCACCCGTGCGCCCCGTGGTGGCGAAGTTGACCCGCATATAGTGCAGCATGGCGTCCTGCATGGCGACTTCCAACCGGTGGCCTTCGCCCGTCTCCCGCCGCTTATACAGCGCGCCCAGGATGGTGATGGCCATCAGCATGCCCGTGCCCGTATCGCCAATGGTGGTGCCGGGGCGAATTGGCGGGCCGTCGGGATCGCCGGTCACACTGAAGGCCCCGCCGCAAGCCTGGGCGATCATATCGAAGGCCAGGTTTTTCTCAAACGGGCCGCCTTCGCCAAAACCTTTCACCTGGCCATAGATGATGCCTGGATTGATTGCCTTCACCTCCGTATAGGACAGGCCCAGGCGTTCAATGGCACCGGGGGCGAAGTTTTCCATCATCACGTCCGCCTTGGCGATCATATCCTTGACCAGGGCCAGGCCTTCGGGCGATTTCAGGTTCACCGCGATGGATTTCTTGTTGGCGTTGAACATGTGGAAATAATAGGGGTCGGTGTCCGGTTGGTTGGGTTGCAGCCTGCGCCCGGGATCGCCCCTATTGGGGTTCTCAATCTTCACCACATCCGCGCCAAGCCAGGCCAGGGTTTCCGTGCAGGAGGGCCCCGCTTCGAATTGCGTGAAATCGATGACCTTGACCCCTTGCAGGAAAGTGAAGTCGGCGATGTTGTCGGACATTGGCATTGATCCTCCGGGCTGGAAAAGCGGAATTAGGTATTTTGCCGACAAGACTGGCACAATCCATCGGGTGATGCCAAGCGCCAGAGCGCATTTAGACAAAAAGCCTGCGGTGCCGGAAAAACGATAGGTCGCGATCCCTGGTATTATTCACTATTATGGTCGTAACCAAAGAAATAAGGTACGGAGTCTCATGCAACTTTCGTCAAAAATTCACGAAGCCGGTGATTTCAATGCGGTCCAGGAGCTGTACCACAGTCATGGCTGGACCGACGGCCTGCCCATTGTGCCGCCAACAGCGGAGGCCGTGGCGGCCTGCCTGGAATGGAGCATGCTGCCACCCGATCAGTTGATCGGGCTGGAGCCGGTGCGCGAGCGACCGATCACGGCGGAGAAACTGGCCATCAATGCTGTCATGGCCGGCTGCCTGCCGATGCATTTTCCGGTCGTCGTCGCGGCTGTGACGGCGATGTTGCAGCCGGAGTTTTTGCTGCATGGGGCAACGGCCAGCACGGGCGGCTGCGCCGTGCTTTTGGTTCTGAACGGCCCGATCCGTTTGGAATTGAATACCAATCCAACCTTTAATGTCCTTGGTTCCTCCGACCGGGCGACCATGGTTATTGGCCGGGCCCTGCGTTTGATCCTGATTAATATGCTGGAAGTCCGTCCCGGTGAAATCGATCGATCAACCCTGGGGCACCCTGGTAAAATCAGCTTTTGCCTGGCGGAGGATGAAGACGACAGCAATTGGCTTAGTCTGGCCGAACAACAGGATATTCCAAAGGAACTTTCCGCCGTCACCGTCATGGCCGCCGGTGCGCCGCGGCAAATCATGAATGAATGGACCACCGAGCCTGAGGAGATATTGGAGACATTCGCGGCTGAGATCCGGGCCAATATGCGGCATTATTCGATCTGGCCCGGCAACTATGCCATCATCATAGCAAAACAATTGCGCGACCATCTTGACGCTGCGGGGTGGAGCAAAAAGGATGTGGCGCAACGTATCTTCGAGCGCGCCCGCATCCATCGCCGGGAATGGGCCGATGTGGGCAAAGGGGCCGTGGTCCGTGATCGCGGCGATACGGTATATCCCGCCATGGAAAGTCCCGATCAATTATTGATTATTGCCGCCGGTGGACCGGCGGGCGGCTTTGGTGCCGTTATTCCGCCCTGGCTGGGCCATAAAAGCCACGCCGTGACCTTGCCCATTGGCGCCTGTCTTGATTGCGGCCCACCACCCACACTTTAATTTATGTCTAATCGTCACCTAGGAAGGGAAACAAATGACGCTTCAGGTACTAGATCCCAGCAGCGAGGCAGATGTCGCATTAGGTGCATTGGCACCCCGGCTGACCTCGCTGGAAGGGAAAACCGTTGGCTTTATTTCCAACGGCAAGGAAGGCACCAAGGGCTTTTTCCATCATGCCGAAACCATATTGCGTGAACAGTTTGGCGTGGCTGAGGTCCTGCTGCGGGTCAAATCCAACTACAGCGCGCCGGCGGATGACTATATCGCCGCAGAAATCCCCGAATGGGATGTGGTGATATCCGGTCTGGGGGATTGAGGCAGTTGTTCGTCGTGCAGTTTGCATGACGCAATTATCGCCGAACGTGCCGGGGTGCCTGCGGTCGCCGTAATGACGACAAATTTCGTCTCGGCCGCAGAATTGATGAGCCGGGTTCTCGGCATGCCTGATTATGATTTCGCGATCATCGACCATCCAGTCTCCTCCGCCACCGATGCAGGGCTGAAGGCGCAGGCGAATACCACAATCGAGGCCCTGAACCGCATCGTCCTGGGCCAAACGTCTGACGCCTAAATGTGCGACCCCATGCGCTGGATGTGACGTCTCACGAGGTTGTTCATTTGGTTCTCTCCTTGAAGCTTCTGTCTTGGTAAACATCAGCTTTTCAGAAGTGGATCGAATGAACAACCTCGTGAGACGTCACAGCCTAGTAAATCCCAGGGATCAAACGCCAACGAACACGCGCCAGGTACTCAAGGTAGCCAGCCAATCCGTCACGCAGGGTGGCCTCTTCAATCAGAATACGGGGCAGGAAACCCAGCATCACCATGGGCACGCCGGCCAGTGCCAGGGCAGTGGATTCGCAAACCAACCCTAGGCCCATGAATGCCAGAATGATGCCGCTGTACATAGGGTGACGGATATAGGCATAAGGGCCGGTATCGATAAGGGTTTGCTGCCGGTCAGCCTGCACTTCAACCACCGATACGGCAAAGGTGTTCTCCAGCATGGCCCACATAATCAGTGCCATGCCGAGAACGAATAGCACCAGCCCGATGAGTAACGAAACGTGTCCAGGCAGCGCCGGCAACAGCTGGAATTGATGCACGTCGAACGCCGTGGCGACGAACCAGCCGCATAACAACACCCCGATCAACGCCGTGGCCAGTTTGTCCGCGACGGGGTTTTTCGCCGTCAGCGACATCCGCTTTTCCAGCAGCGCGGGATCGACGCGTAACAGCCATAGGCCGGAGATCAATTTCGCGCTCCATAGTGCGCCGATCGCCAGCCAGCCGCGGGGCCAATCCAAACTGTCGGTGAGCCACCACGCCGGCCCGATCAGCAACATGATGTAGGCGACTGCGGCGACGAACAGAACAATGACAAAACGTGCCACCAGCATCGATCCCTCCTAAGTATACCCATTCAGATAATTAGATCGGCATCGCGCCATTGGGCAGCAAGGGCGCTGCGTCAGTTTGCCCTAGAATCTGATAATGTCCATTATGACAAAATATGTGAAGATAATTTTGATTGACCGAAAATCATCACCGCTCTGTGCCATCCTCTATATTTCTGAACCGTAATATTGGAGCCTGGAACGCCGAGCAAATCGACGGCCAGGCCAACCACAAATTCTAGCTTTAGAACGGAATATCAGCGCCCGGCCCCGGCTGAAGGTTTTTGACAAAATGGTCGGATAGCGTAGACGAAGAATCAGATATCGCTCTGAGTGCCCTGGTGGCAAGTCGAGCCACCTCCTCAAATGCAACAGGGTAACCTAGCTGCCACTTGTAGACTGTCCGAACGCCGACGCCCATGGCACCGGCGACGGCTTCGGGGTGGTTCCCGCGCTCAAGGCGCTTGAATAACCCGGTGAGACGTCACAACTACGTGGTCAGGACAACCTTGCCGATGGCCCGGCGTTCGGTGATGACGTCCAGGGCGGTTGCGAAGTTGGATAGATCGTAGGTGGCGTGTACCAGGGGTTTCAGTTTGCCCGCCGACTGCCATTGCGATAGTGCTGCCATGGCTTCGCGCACTCTGGTAATAGTCTCTGCCGTGCGGGGCTGTTTGGCCCAGCCGCCGTAATAGCCCCAATAGATGCCGTGGACCGAGATATTCTTCACCAGCAGGATATTGGCCGGGATCTGCGGAATGGTTCCGCCTGCGAAACCAATGGGAAATATCCTGCCCTCCGGCGCGATGCAACGCAGGGACTGGTCGAACACATCGCCCCCCACGGGGTCAAAGATAACGTCTGCGCCCCGGCCTTGGGTCAGCCCTAAAACAGCTTCGCGAAACGGTTCTTCGCGGTAGTTGATCAGATGGTCTGCACCTAACGATTTGGCCGCCGCCAACTTGGCGCTGTCTCCTGCCGTTGCGATGACCGTCGCGCCCAGGGCCTTGCCCACATCAACCGCCGCCAGGCCGCTGCCGCCACCTGCGCCATGGACCAACAGGGTTTCGCCCGGGCGCATGCGGGCCTGCCAGACCAGGGAGGCATAGGCTGTTGCGTAGATGGTGGGGAAATTGGTCGCGGCGGGAAAATCCAGTGTGTCGGGAATGGGAAAGACGTTGTCGGCATGGGCCACAACTTGTTCGGCGAAGGCACCGTGGGGCATGGAGACGACGACCCGCTGGCCCGGCGCTAAATTGCCGACGTTGTCCGCCACGGCGCGGATGCTGCCGGCGGCTTCCGTGCCGGGGATAAATGGTACGGCGGGCGAATTCTGATGCGTGCCGGCGATGGACAGCACATTGGCAAAGCCAAGACCGGCGGCGGCGATATCCAGCAAAACCATGCTGGGTGCCAATTCGTCGCTTGCTGCGGCGACGTCCTCGACGCCGATATCATGATAGTCGCCGTATTCCCGGCATAGGACGGCCCGCACGTCAAATAACGTCGTTTATACGATTAAGGGCCGCGCCCAGATCCTCCATCAGGTCTTCGGGATCTTCCAATCCTACGGACAGGCGCACCATGCCATCGCCGATACCGACCTTGGCGCGTTCTTCAGGTCCCACGGCGCGATGGGTGGTGGTGGCGGGATGGGTAATCAGGCTTTTCGCATCGCCCAGGTTGTTGGAGATATCAACGATCTGCAAACCGTTGAGGAAGCGGAAGGCCTCATCCTTGCCGCCCCGCAAATCAAAGGTGATGACGGAGCCACCGGCGGTCATCTGCGCCTGGGCCAGGGCATATTGGGGGAAACTTTTCAGGCCCGGGTACAGCACCCGTTCCACCGCGTCTTGCGCCTCCAGCATTTCCGCTATGGTCTGGGCATTGCGGCATTGTTCGGCCAGGCGCAGTTCCATCGTCTCCAGACCCTTAAGCAGGATCCAGGCATTAAAGGCGCTCATGGCAGGGCCCGTATGGCGCATGAAATTCATCAGATGATCAGTGATAAATGCCTGGCTGGACAGCACCGCACCGCCCAGGATGCGACCTTGCCCATCCATATGTTTGGTCCCGGAATAGACCACCACATCCGCGCCATAGTCGGCGGGGCGCTGTAGGATTGGTGTCGAGAAGACATTGTCCACCACCACCCGGGCATCAACGTCGTGGGCGAGGTCAATGACCGCCTTCAGATCAATCAGGTCCAGGGTGGGGTTCGAGGGTGTTTCGAAAAACACCACCTTGGTGCCGTCCTTTATCTTGTCCTGCCATTGGCTCAGATCCGCACCATCGACCAGGTCCACTTCTATGCCATAACGGGGCAGCAGCTGGGTCAGTATGTAGTGGCAGGAGCCGAACAGGGCGCGGGAGGCAACCACGTGATCGCCGCTTTGCAGCTGGCACAGTAGGGCGGCAAAGACCGCCGCCATGCCCGAGGCAGTGGCAAAGCAGGCTTCCGAGCCGTCCAATTGCGCCAGGCGTTCTTCGAACATGGCCACGGTGGGATTGCCGTACCGGGAATATATGAAGCCTTCATCGTCGCCTAAGAAACGCGCTTCGGCCTGTTCCGCCGTGTCATAGACAAAGCCGGAATTGAGGAACAGCGCCTCTGATGTTTCACCATGCGGCGAGCGGTCCAATCCCGCCCGGACAGCGCGGGTGCGTGACCGCCATCGATTCTTCCCGTCGTCACTCATAATTGATTATACTCTCAGGACCCGCGGGTCCTCCTATTGCCGATTTCTATCCCTGGCTCCACGGCAGGCCGGCAAACTTCCAGCCGCCGATTTTGCCTCGATGGTCGCTTTCATCCTTGTCGCCTTCAAATCCACCCGCAACATTGAAGCAGTTTTGGTAGCCCGCAGCCGTCAACAATATGGCCGCGTTCTTGCTGCGCACGCCGGAGCGGCAAAGCAGGAAAATTACAGCATCCTTGGCAATGCCCGCCTCTTCAATTTCCGCCAAAAAGCCTTCGTTGCGTGCCATGCCCGGATAGGATTGCCATTCGCTGCACACCACGTCGCGCTTCAGGCTGGACAAATCAGGCAGGCCCACATAGTTCCATTCAGCCGCCGAGCGTACGTCAACCAGAACCGAATTAGGCTCGTTCCACAACCGGTTCCAGACTTCCGTCACATCCAGATCACCTGCGTACTCCATGATATTGCTCCCCCTATTCGGTTAAATGGGCAGCCGTCGACCCTGCCCGCGAAAGGCGGTTTCTAACCGATACGGGGGGCGCTTGGCCAGAGGATTCACATCTCGCCTCAGCCTCTGGCCGCTAATTTTACGCTTAATAGGCCCAGTTCGCCGCACATCCTGTCCGTTCTGGGCTGGCGGTCTGCCCGATAACGTGATGGCTGCCAGAAAGCGCCGTGGCGAGGGACGGCAGGTTTTCCGCCGCGTTCCGATCGCCTGCGATCTGGCAGTCGCCAATTTGGCCTGACCAATCGTTTTGGTCGGTCAGATAAACGACAGCCCCGTCAGATAGGCGGTTGGCCGTCACAGCCAGTGCGACAGAAATGTTAGTGTGTTTTGGGATAGGTGTGGACACAATAATGCTCCGTTTTTGGCCTCAAAAAGGGCCCACGGAGCATTTACCCGTGGCGCTTTAGCAATTGTTGATGCGGTTGCAAGCTGCCCAATCAAATTTCCGCAGGTTCGGTCATCAATTTGTAATCCGGGTGAACCAGACCCTATCTCAAAGCGTACCTTATATTTACAATCAAAACCAAGTTTTTCAATATACAGCATAAAAAATGCTATTAATAAATTAATAACAAAATAGTTTGTGAAAAAAAGAGCAAAATGACAAATGCGAAGCCGGTTTTTAAATTATCCGGATCGTTGGTTTTAGGGCCTGGGAGGGCCTAAGTGGGCCTAAGTGGGCCTAAGTGGGACTGTCTAGGGCGGGCGTTCCGCCGCCTTCCACTTTCAGGCGTTTGCCATAGGCGTGCACACAGCCTTGCCCATCCGGCATCAATTCAACCAGGGTCCAGGTGCCTTGGCGTGAGGCGAACAGTTCCACCTGGTTGCCGTTGTCCAATTGCGCCTGGGCAATCCTGCCCTCACCATAGGCACGGTCCAGATAGCGGCTTAAGGTATCCTGGGCCAGGCAACTCACGTCCATGATATCGGGCATGGCCATGGCTTTGGCGGGGCTGCTGTTCAGCGCAAATGAAGTCGTCAATACGACTAAGGCTGAATAAAGAACTGATTTTGTTGCTGGCATGATCTTGCTCTCTGCTTTGTCCGTACCCATTCAAATAGGCGCGAAAGGTCACACAAAGAAGTCACGTCGCCTCAATTGCCTGTGACTGACCCGCCTGTCATGGCCTGATAGGTCAGGAACAAGGCAATCGCAGCGGTGGCCGAAACATTCAGGCTTTCCATGGCTGGGGCCATGGGCAGATGCACAAGGGTATCGCAATTCTTTTGGGTCAGGGGGCGCAGGCCGGTTCCCTCAGCCCCCAGTACCAGTGCAACTTTGCCGGTCAGGGATGTCTCGGAAAGGGCGTTGCCCTCTCCCATGGCCAGGCCGTGACGCCAAAATCCCATTTCTGCCAGCTGTTCCAGGCATCTGGCCAGATTGTTAATCCGGATCAGGGGCACCGTCTCCAACGCGCCACTGGCGGCTTTGGCCAGGGCCCCACCTTCGGGCGGCGCATGGCGGTCCTGCATGACGACACCTAAGGCATTGAAGGCGGCGGCTGAACGCAGGATCGCACCAACATTGCGCGGGTCGCTAATCTGATCCAGTACCAGGACGACACCGTCGCTGTTTGGCTCGGGCAGCAAATCAAGAATGTCCGGATTGGACAGCGGCATGGCCTGGGCGGCGATGCCCTGGTGCACCGCATCAAGCGGCAAAACCGCTTCCAGGCCCCGGCGATCCACCAATTCGGGTTTTGGCCTGTCCTCAACCGATGGGTCGGGCAGGGTGGCGTCTTCGGTATATAACAGTCGGTTGATTATGCGGTCTGGATTGTCCCAGGCGGCTGCAACCGCGTGGTCGCCATAGATCCAATAAGGACCGTTGCGTTCCCGTCCACGGCGCGCCGTTGGTTGGTCCGGCCGGCCTTCGGCCCAACCTTCCCGTCCACCACCCCGGCCGCCGCCGTGACGGCCACCGTGTTTTCCGCCTGATCTCTTGCGCCCTGCCATGGCACCGCATATAAAGCCGCACTGACGGTAATGCAATCATCGTGACGCTGGCTACCTGTTCTGCGGCCTGATTTCATCGGGCAACATGGCTATCTAATTTGCTATACACCGGGGCGGATGGGACCATATATGCCTCTAGCGGCGGTGAAAGTGTTGCTGTGTAGGGTTTTGTCCTTTTTTTGCATTGACTTGCGATGTTGAAAGGGCCATATCAGCCCACCGTCGCGCGTGGCGGTTTTTTGTGTGCGGAGGGGTGCCTGAGTGGTTAAAAGGGATGGGCTGTAAACCCATTGGCTATGCCTACGTTGGTTCGAATCCAACTCCCTCCACCACCACAAGTACCCAATTTCACGCGTAATGGCAGATGTTACGGCGGAAGCTAGGTTTGTTGGCGTTGATCTCTAGTTAACCCAAGTGCTGACAATGAGTGTTGGGCTTTCGCGGGTGTAGCTCAGTGGTAGAGCCCCAGCCTTCCAAGCTGGTTACGCGGGTTCGATCCCCGCCACCCGCTCCAACCCCGGCTTTTTGGTGGTTGGGTCGGCTGTAACGGTAGAGTTTTTGAAGTAGACGGATTGAAATAGGCACGGTCGGAGACTAAGCGAATGGCGAAGGCAAAATTTGAGCGTACGAAACCCCATTGCAACGTTGGCACGGTTGGCCATGTTGACCACGGGAAGACGACGTTGACGGCGGCGATTACGAAGGTTTTGGCGGAAGACGGCGGTGCTGAGTACACAGCCTATGACGCGATTGACAAGGCGCCTGAAGAGCGCGCCCGCGGCATCACGATCTCGACGGCTCATGTTGAGTACGAGACGGCGAACCGCCATTACGCCCACGTTGATTGCCCCGGCCATGCTGACTATGTGAAGAACATGATCACGGGTGCGGCACAGATGGACGGCGCGATTTTGGTCGTCTCGGCCACGGACGGTCCCATGCCGCAGACGCGGGAGCACATTTTGCTGGCCCGTCAGGTTGGTGTGCCGGCGCTGGTCGTGTACATGAACAAATGCGACCAGGTCGACGACGAAGAGATTTTGGAACTGGTTGAGATGGAAGTGCGTGAGCTTCTCTCCTCCTATGAATTCCCCGGCGATGATATCCCGGTTATCCGTGGTTCCGCTTTGGTGGCCCTGGAAGACGGTGACGCGACCTTGGGCAGGGACTCCATTACGGCGCTGATGGCGGCTGTTGATGAATTCATTCCCCAGCCGGATCGTCCGAAAGACATGCCTTTCCTGATGCCGATTGAGGATGTGTTTTCGATCTCCGGTCGGGGCACGGTTGTCACGGGTCGGATTGAGCGGGGCGTTGTGAAGGTCGGCGAAGAGATTGAGATCGTCGGCATCAAGGAAACCTCGAAGACCACGGTGACGGGCGTCGAGATGTTCCGCAAGCTGCTGGACCAGGGCGAGGCCGGCGACAATGTTGGTTGCCTGTTGCGTGGTGTTGGCCGTGAGGATGTTGAGCGCGGCCAGGTTCTGGCGCATTCGGGCACGATCACGCCGCACACGAAGTTCCAGGCCAGTGCTTATATTCTGACCAAGGACGAGGGTGGCCGACATACGCCGTTCTTCACCAACTACCGGCCGCAGTTTTACTTCCGGACGACGGATGTGACCGGTGTTGTGAGCCTGCCCGAGGGCACGGAGATGGTTATGCCGGGCGACAATATCGAGATGTCGGTTGAGCTGATCGCGCCCATCGCCATGGACGAAGGCCTGCGCTTCGCGATCCGCGAAGGTGGCCGTACGGTCGGTGCCGGCGTCGTTGCCGCCATCGATGAATAATTGGCAGCTAGACCTTAAATAACGCGTAGCCAGGAATAAAGACATGGAAAGCCAAAATATCCGCATTCGCCTGAAAGCATTCGAGCATCGTGTGCTCGATCAGGCAACATCGGAAATTGCCAATACGGCAAAACGAACCGGTGCACGGGTGCGCGGACCCATTCCTCTGCCGACGCGTATTGAGAAGTTCACCGTTCTGCGCTCGCCTCACGTCAATAAGAAGTCGCGCGAACAATTTGAAATCCGCACCCACAAACGGCTGCTGGATATCATCGATCCCACACCACAGACTGTCGATGCTTTGATGAAGCTCGATTTGGCTGCCGGTGTGGACGTGGAAATTAAACTTTAGGATTTGGCAATGAGGCGTTCCGGTTTGATAGCGCAGAAACTCGGTATGACCCGGGTTTTTCAAGAGGATGGCAGCCATGTGCCGGTCACTGTGTTACACATTGACCAGTGTCAGGTCGTTGCCCAGCGCACCCTCGATACTGATGGATACACGGCTGTGCAATTGGGCGCGGGCAAGGGTAAGGTCAGGCGTGTTGGCCAGGCCATGCGCGGACATTTCGCCAAGGCCGAGGTTGAGCCCAAACAGCGGGTCGCTGAATTCCGGGTTTCCGAAGATGCCCTGATCGATGTTGGCGCACAGTTGAGCCCGGCGCATTTCGCCAAGGGTCAATTTGTGGACGTCGCCGGCACCTCGATCGGCAAGGGTTTCGCCGGTGCCATGAAGCGTTGGGGCTTTGCTGGTTTGCGGGCTTCGCATGGTGTCTCCATCTCCCATCGTTCCCACGGCTCTACTGGTCAGTGTCAGGATCCGGGCAAGGTCTTCAAAGGTAAGAAGATGGCCGGTCACATGGGCGCAGGCCGGGTCACCATGCAAAACCTGGAAGTGGTTGATGCGGACGTGGAAGCCGGATTGTTGTTGGTCAAGGGCTCTGTCCCTGGTCCGAAAAGCGGCTGGCTGATGGTTCAGGACGCGGTTAAACGCGCCCTTCATGCTGATGCGCCGATCCCGGCTGGTTTGATTGAGCTGCCTGCAGCCGAAGAAACAGTTGTCGTAGAGGATGCGCCGGATGAAGCCGCTTCGGAGGCTGCTGCGGAATATACAGCGGCTGATGCTGCCGAAGCATCCGACGCCGGCGAGAAGGAATAATGGCCATGAAGGCGGACGTTAAAACTCTCGACAACAAAAAAGCCGGCAGTGTTGACCTGGCCGAGGAAGTCTTTGGCGTGACACCGCGCAAGGATATTCTGCATCGTGTCGTCACCTGGCAGCTGGCTAAGCGCCGCTCCGGCAACCACGCGGTTAAGGAACGGAATGCGATCCGTGGTTCCACGGCTAAGATCTATAAGCAAAAGGGCACAGGCCGGGCCCGGCATTCGACAACCAAGGCACCGCAGTTTCGTGGTGGCGGCGTTGCCCACGGCCCGCGCGTTCATAGTCACGAGCACAAGCTGACCAAAAAGGTCCGTGCTTTGGGCCTGCGCTCGGCGCTCTCTGCCAAACAGGCAGACGGTAAGCTGGTGATATTGGAGCAGGCTGCTCTTGATGAGGCCAAGACCAAAACCCTGACGGCTAAAATGGCTGCTTTGGGTTGGGGCGATGTCCTGATCATTGATGGCGGTGAGCTGGATGAAAACTTGGTCCGTGCTGCGGGTAACCTGCCTGAAGTACAGGTCATGGCATCTGCGGGCGCGAATGTTTACGACATCCTTCGGCGGGATACCCTGGTGCTGACAAAAAGCGCCCTTGAAGTATTGGAGGCGCGGCTAAAATGAACCGCGAACAAGTATATACAACCGTCCTAGGCCCGGTGGTGACTGAAAAAGCCACCATGGGCTCAGAGCACGGGCAAGTCACATTCCGGGTGACAATGGATTCCACCAAGCCGCGCATTAAGCAGGCAGTGGAGGAATTGTTCTCGGTCAAGGTCAAATCCGTCAACACCTTGCGTGTGAAGGGCAAGACTAAACGTTTTCGCGGCGTCAAAGGACGTCGGTCTGATTGGAAAAAAGCCATCATCACACTGGAAGACGGCCACTCCATCGACGTCATGGGCGGGGTATAGACGAATGGCGTTGAAGCAATTTAAACCTACCACGCCGGGCCGCCGTGGCTTGGTTCTCGTAGACCGTTCAGAGTTGCATAAAGGCAAGCCTGTCAAGACCCTGACAAAGGGGTTAAGCAAAAGTGGCGGCCGCAACAACCATGGTCGGATTACATCACGGCGTCGTGGTGGCGGTGCCAAGCGCACTTACCGTATCGTGGATTTCAAGCGTAATCGTTTTGAGGCGGCGGTCGTTGAGCGCTTGGAATATGATCCCAACCGCTCTGCCTTTATCGCCTTGATCAAGTATCCCAATGATGATCTGTCCTACATTCTGGCGCCCCAACGTCTCGCGGCAGGTGATACGGTTGTCGCCGGTGATCGGGTTGATGTGAAGCCTGGCAATGCCATGCCGCTTTCCGCCATGCCAATCGGCACCATCATCCATAATGTGGAGATGAAGCAGGGCAAGGGCGGTCAGCTCGCACGTTCGGCCGGTACCTATGTGCAGCTGGTGGGCCGGGATCAGGGCTATGCTATTCTGCGTCTGACCTCTGGCGAACAGCGTCTGGTCCGCTCGGAATGCATGGCCACAGTGGGGGCGGTTTCAAACCCTGACAATTCCAACATCAAACTGGCCAAGGCAGGCCGGAACCGCTGGTTGGGCAAACGCCCCTCGGTGCGTGGTGTTGCCATGAACCCGGTCGATCATCCCCACGGTGGCGGCGAAGGTCGGACATCGGGTGGTCGTCATCCGGTCACCCCGTGGGGCAAACCAACAAAGGGCA
>Ga0233433_10002798_pt1 | contig 14751 bp, 9 predicted proteins | sample SI_122_August201_5_FD_179868 | JGI IMG/M metagenome (GOLD analysis project Ga0233433, IMG submission 179868) | Seawater microbial communities from Saanich Inlet, British Columbia, Canada - SI_122_August2016_100_MG | ecosystem: Environmental > Aquatic > Marine > Inlet | place: Canada: British...
CTTTCCGAAATACTAGACCGACGGAATCCATCCTTATGAAACTAAACTTTGCCCGATGGGTCTCTACACTACACCTAGTCCTGTTCATACTCGTCTCCAATGCACGCCCCGAGGAACAACCGTTCCGGCCGGAGACGGGAAAATTCCCTCCCCTTGAAAAGGCACATTCCTACCGTGGAGAACTTGTTTTCGTGGACCATGCCAACCGTCGCGGCAGCATCCGCATACAAGGTGAAGGCATGTACTTTCGAAACAAGCCGCACCCCTTCGCCATGTTACCCTACGGGATCATTCGCTACCACAATGCTCCTGCCCAACTCCGCGACATTCCATTGGGCACCGTGCTGCACGTACGGGCTTTTCTCCCTCCTGATCCCAAGCTCTCCGCCGTACCCGTGTTGCCAATCAACAACCGCAACAAGACCGCCGGCTATAGTGGCAAAGGCATCGCCCCGGCCGAAAACCACGTGATTCTTCTTGAAGACGAAGCAAGCCACTGCCTGCGAGAGGGCAAAGTATGGGAGCTGAAGGAGGTGAATATCAAAGACGGCGCCGGCAAAATCATAGCCCGACGAGAATCCAAGAACAGCGGAACCAAGGCTGAAGAGGAAACGATGACCTTCGATGCCGCCACCCGCATATGGCGAGGCCTGGAGAAGCTTCAAGTGGCTGACCTCGTCCACGAAGGCACTTGGCCTGAGAGCGGAAAGAAATCCCTCAAAGACCAGGCGGTCCTGCTCGGCATCACCTGGAGGCCCACGCCGGACGGTGTCTTTACCCGCTTTCACGTCTCCGACGTCTGGCTCGACGACGTTTCGATTCAACGGGCCGCCCGCAACCAGACCGAGACGCACAAGGCGTTCATCCGGAGCCGCTGGATGCCTGCCTTTGTTGATGCCATAGAGTATGGTAAATTTGGCACTGCCACCGTTACCGCCACCCTCTTCGGCGGCATGGACGATTCCCTCTACGCGGATTTCAAGAAGGACGTTTCCGCAATGATGAATCCCGTCGAGAACACCTTGAAACACACCCACGGGGCCTATGGCCCCGGCCATATGGCCTGCAGAGGCCCAATCCTTGAGGTCACAAGGCTCGAAGGCGATGCTCCGCTTGGCAGCAGCGGTATCCGGATTCGATTCAAGACCGACCTGATCATCGAAGGCATCCGTCCCGGACGGGTTGTCCGTATCTGTCCAGGAAGCTGGCCACAGGTCCAAATACCACGTGAGGAATACCTCGGAGGAAACAAGCCTGAAGAACGCTTTCCTACTCCTGCCATCTTTCCGAAGTATTGAGTCCTCGTCAATTGTGACAGCTATTCAATGAGCCCAAAAAAGAATTCTCTAAGAACATTCATATAACATTTGAATCAAGAACCTTTTGAAAATATAAATTTCAGTATGCTTAGAGCCATAATTTTGATGATTTCACTGCCGATTACTTTGCTATCGGCCAACAAATCATTTGAAGGTTTCCTCAACGACCATTGCATCAGTTGCCACGGCCCAAAGAAGGAAAAAGGTGACTTGCGCATCGACAAGCTTTCGCGGGATTTCAAGGTGGGCGCGGACGGACATCTCTGGGCGGAGATCGTGGAACGGATCAATGCCGGGGAAATGCCCCCGAAAAAAGAACCCCGACCGACCGAAAGCGAGATCGCATCGGTCATTGGCCAGCTTGACACCAGAATTAGCGAAGGCCGTGCCGCCCGTATGGCCGCCCGACCACCGGTCGCCCACTATAGGCTCAGCCGCAAGGAATACCGGAATACGGTCCACGATCTCCTGGGCGTCCGCTACGATCCCACGAAACCAGGTGAGTTGAACGCGGATCCGCTTTGGCACGGTTTCGAGCGCATCGGCTCCCTGCTTACACTTTCACCCTCGCATGTCGAACGGTACTACAAGGCCGCCGAAACCGTACTAGCACGGGCCTTTCCGCTCAAGCCGGTCGAAGCCAAGAAAGTCAGAATGACGGCAGCGGACATTCACTATAATGGAGGTAAGCAGCAACAAAAGTACCTCGATCAATTCGGTATCAAGAGGCCCTTGCGTGCCTTGATTTTCCCAGGGCGACTGCAACAAGCCTTCAGGCATAATTGGTTTGGAAGAACCGGCCCCGAGCACAGCGGGCTTTATCGGGCAAAAATGCAAGTCAGTGGCATTCGTCCCAAAGGTGGCCAAGTCGCTCACTTGCGAATTGGCAAGAGGACTTTTGAGGCGGCCAACGAGGGACTTTTGGAACTCGATGTCATGGGCCCCGAAGACAAGCCGGAAATCCTCAAATTCGAAGTGTTCTTGGAGATGCCCGCCAGCCTGGACTTCAACCTTATTGCATCCGACATCATCGATCGGCGCAAGGGGGCTCATTACCGAAACGCCTTTTCCAGCACCAGCTACATATTCACCCACAGCAGCGAAACCACCCTGCTCAACCCGATCGCTCCCAAGATGTTCGACGAGGAGGGGAACGGCATCTTCTCCTTCGTCCTGCTGGACTGGATCGAATGGGAAGGACCAATCGTAAGCGAGTCCGAGAAGGCAACCCGCAATGGATTGCTCCCTGAAAACAACGCAACAAGTACGGAAGTCGCTCAACTGTTGAAAAATTTCGCTGAACGGGCTTGGCGCCGCCCAGTGAAGATCAACGAACTGCAACCCTATCTTCGTTCCTATGAGGAAGAACGAAAGCTTGGGGAAAAGGTCTTCGACGCTTATCAGGTGGCCCTGCTCGGGATGTTGACTTCACGGAACTTCACCTACCTCGTGGAAGGGGACGTCAAAGCCCGCGAAAGACTCAATGACTGGGAACTGGCCTCCCGCCTTTCCTATTTCCTCTGGAGTTCCATGCCGGATCCATCGCTCTTTAATACGGCAAAAGAGAGCAAACTGACTAGTGACAAAAAAGCCCTCGCGGCACATGTAGACCGGATGCTCGCCGATTCCAAGATCGAGCGGTTCATCGAGGACTTTCCCCGCCAATGGCTTCAGCTCCACAAGCTCGGGATGTTTCCGCCCGATCTGAAACTCTATCCGGACTACGAAGTCTGGCTGGAGGCCAGCATGCGAGAGGAAGTGGTTCAATATTTTGACGAAGTCTTCCGTCAAAACCTAGCCATCGACTCTTTTCTTCAATCCGACTGGACGATGGCCAACCCTCGCCTGTGCGACTTCTATGGATTCCCCGAACCGAACAAGGGAGGCTTTCAGCGGGTTGCCCTCCGCCCCGAAGACAACCGTGGCGGACTTCTCACCACGGGGGCGATCCTTGGGCTTACTTCCGATGGCACGCGACATCGCCCCGTGCACCGTGGAGTCTGGGTCAGCGAGACCATCTTCGGCAAAACCCCGCCTCCACCTCCCGCCAACGTCGACCCGATCGAACCGAACCCGCCGGACAGCCCCAAGGCGACCATTCGACAAAAGCTGGAAGCTCACGCCCATAACCCGAACTGCGCTGCCTGTCACAAAAACATCGACCCCCTCGGCTTGGCCTTCGACCAGTTTGATGCCATCGGCCAATGGCGCACCCACGAGCGCGTAGAAAAGGGTACGGGTTCCAACCCGCCGGTCAACCCAGGCGGTAAAATGCCGGACGGAAGAACATTCAGCGATGCCAGCGAGTTCAAGAACCTGCTCATCGAGGACCGTGACCGCTTTCTCAAAGCCTTCGTCGAGCACCTTTGCACCTATGCCCTTCGCCGGGTCCTTACCATCGATGACCGAGAAGACATTCATTCCATCGTTGAAGAAGCGAAACGAACGAACTACAAACTTAAGGACATCGTCCGGGCCGTGGCCCTGGCCGACTTCATCCAAAAACGCTAAGCAATCATGAGTAACCTAAACACACAATCCTGGCTGATCAACCGGCGGCACGCCCTGAAAGGGCTCGGTACATTCATTGCCCTCCCCCTCCTCGACTGTATGACTCCCCTCCGAGCGGCCGAGCCAATCATGCCTCGCCGAAGCGCCTTCATCTATCTTCCTAACGGGGTCAACACCCTCGACTACCAGATTATTGCCGATGGAGCGGACTACGAGTTTTCACGTTCCCTTAAACCCCTCGAGAAGCACCGAAGCGTCGTCACCCCCATCAGCGGCCTCCACCACCCGGGTGGATTGGGACATCACCACAACTGCCAGAAAATCTGGCTGACCGGAGGCAAACTTGGCCCCTCGGACAGTAACACAATTTCCATTGACCAACGAATGGCCGAACTGACGGCACCACACACGCGCTTTCATTCGCTCGAGCTAGCCAACGCAGGGGAATCACTTGCCTGGACAGCCGACGGCATCCGTTTACCAGCGATGAGCCGATGCAAGCAAATCTTCGCTCACCTTTTCGAGGAACCCAAGAATGGTACTGATGCCCAGCGTCGGGCCCTTCGACGCAAGGGCAGCGTGCTCGACGCGAACCTCGAGGAAGTGCGTAAGCTGGAGAAACAAATTGGAGCGGAGGACAAGGGGCGAATGAACCAGTACCTCACTTCCGTACGCGAGACCGAGATTCGCACCGAGAGGGCTGATGCCTGGCTCGACGTACCACGCCCGAAAATCGCCGAGACCGACCGCAAGCGGACCAATAGAGACATTCCTCAGACTCAAGCGGGGGAATACTTCAGGACCATTTACGACCTGATGGTACTGGCCTTCCAAACCGATGCCACCCGCGTCGCCACCTTCAGCAGCGGCAACGAGGGCCGAGGACTTCCCATTCCCGAGCTTGGCATTTCCCAGTCCCGTCACGAACTCAGCCACCACAACGGCGACCCCAATCACATGGAGAACCTTACGCTTAGCGACGCCTTTTCCTTCGAACAGTTCGGCTACTTCATCGGCCGACTGGCCGAGACCAAGGACTTGAACGGCAAACCCCTGCTCGACTCCACCATGGCCCTCATGGGAGGAGGCATGTCCTATGGACACAGCCACGGAAACGCCAACCTGCCTCTTGTTCTCGCCGGAGGAACCGGCCTTGGCATCAAGCATGGACGGCACCTCGATTTCAACAAAGGCCACTTTGACGGCTACAGCCTCGACAACGCGGGAGCTCACTACCGCCTCTGCGGTCGCCCGGCCAACGCCGATGCCCACATGAGCAATCTATTGTTGTCCATGGCCCAGAAGATGGGCGTGCAAAGCGACCAGTTCGGCGGCAGCAACCAGGCCATGGACTTGGGGTGATTCGCTTCCTTTTACTTTCTTTTATTGCCTCCTTGACCGCTCAGCTTTGGGCGGAGGAAGAAGCTTTTCGACCGGAACAAGGAAAATTTCCCCCAATCGGAAAAGCCAAGGCCTATCGGGGAGAACTCGTTTTCGTCGACCACGTAAACCGCCGGGGCAGCCTACGTTTGTTCGTGGACGGCTATTTCCGGGAACGCAGGCTTCACCACTTCGCCATGTTGCCTTATGGAATGATTTATTATCGAGGAGCCCCAGCTGATCTTAGGGACGTTCCCTTGGGAACCATCCTCTATGGGGAATTTTTCCTCCCCTGCGACCCCAAGCTTTCGGCCGTGCCCAACTCCAAGGGCACGGATCCCGCAACCCCAGCTGAAAATCATGCGATTCTTCTGGAGGACGATCTGAGCTTTTGCCTTCGTCAAGGCAAGGCCTGGAAATTGAGGGGAGTGGACCTCACTAAGGAATCCGTAAAATACTCGACCTCGTCCAACGGGAACGAGGGCCACTTGATGGCCAGCCTGGATCGAAAGGAAGGGGAGGAAGGACTTGGGGGGGAGCACAGGGTCACCATCGACGGCTCAACCCGCATCTGGCGAGGTCGCGAACTGCTCGGCATCGACGACCTGATTGCCGAAGGTCTCTGGCAAGCCAAGGAAAAGAATTCCATCGCAGACCTTCATGTGCAACTCGCCCTCACTTGGCATCCCCGATACCTCTACCAAGAGTTTCATACTGCCGATCTCTGGTTGAACGAGGCCGCAGTCAAGGTCGCCCAGGAACGCCAGAGACAAAGGCACATCCGCTTCATCCGCTTGCGCTGGATGCCCGCCTGGGTAGACGCGATCGAGTACGGAAATTTTGGGGACGCCAACGTCACGGTCACGTTGTTCGGAGGAATGGACGAATCGCTTTACGCCGACTTCAAGCCGGGTTCCGGCGGACAGATGGCAGCGGCCGAGAACACCCTGCGTACTTATTGGCCTGATCACGACGGAATGGAGGGCAAGATCGTTGCCGTGGAGAAGACGGAAGGAGAGCCCCCATTCGGCAGTAGCGGAATCCAAGTGAAGTTTTCCATGAACTTGATTCTGGAAGGATTTCGCCCGGGTCGAATCGTCCGCATCCGCCCGAACAACTGGCCCAAGAACAAACCTCCCAAGGAGGAATTGATCGGCGACTTCGAGACCCGCTGGCCCAGTCCCGATATTTTCAAGCAATAACAAGACCATGACACGATGCCTCTTTCTGACCTGTTTCTTACTGGCATGGTCGCATTGTTGTTTCGGCAAACCCTTTTACGTCTATTCGCCTTGTAGCAATTCAAACTCCCTCTGGATCGTCAAGGCGGCCCCGAAATAAGATGGCCTTGACTTGAAGGTCGCCAAAAAGATCGACTTGGGCATTTCCGGGCGAGTCATCACCGCACACCAAACCGCTACTCTACGTCACAGCGACTGGGGGAGAACTGGTTAAAGTCCCATCAAAAAATATTTAAAAATATTTTTACGCAGCACATACATAAGAAAGGTTTATTACTTCGTACCATGATGATCCATAGTTATCCACGCCGCCCTGAACAAAAATGGTGGTAAATTGATATTTTAAAAGTGTCCACGCCTTTTCACTTCGGATAGGCACCTGTTGGGAATCAATATTAGCTTATTTTTCATCTTTGAAAAATGTATTAATCAGTTCCCCATCATATGAAGCATACAAAACTGTCGCCATATCCGTTTCTCCAACAACAAAATTCCCTTGGTAATCTAAACTAATAAGCCCGTAATAACGTGAATCTTCATTTCCATCACCAATAATCTCTGTTACCGCCTCTTTTAAGGACTTCCCACATTCGACATAACTGACAACACGTGCAGCCACGGCATAATTAACAATATGTTCACCTCTTCCTGTGCAAGAAACACCGCACATATTCGAGACATAGGTTCCAGCAACAGTCGCACTATCCCCAATTCTTCCTGGAAGCTCATAGCCAACACCACCTGTTGATGTTCCTACACAAATGATGCCTTTGTCATCTAACGCAACTGCCCCAACAGTTCCCGTATCTCCCGAACGCTACTCTTTAAATTCTTTTAAACGGTCTTCTGTGATTGGATCAAAGTATTTCACATTATTTTTCCGTGCATATTCACAAGCTTCACGCCCTCCTAAAACTGTATGTTTTTCTTTAGATAATAAATCTGCAATCTGAATTGGGTTTTTTACATTACTAATATTAATGACTCCCGAAAAACGACTATCATCTGAACTCATAATCGCTGAGGACATTCGAACCCTCCCATCACGTTGCAATTTTGATCCTTTTCCTGCATTGAAAATCGGATTGTCCTCCAACAACTTTATTGCTGTTATCACCGCCTCTCTTGAACCCTTTTCTCTAAGAATCGGATATGCTTTTTTGATGATTTTTGAAAGTGCTAAATGATATTGCTTGAAAGAAAACATACTCCCTTCCATCTGACCTGCACCACCATGTATAATTAACTTTGGAATGCTAATTTGGACCTCTTTTTCTTTGAAAGCAATATCTCTTTCATGAAATCAAGATTTGCATCCGCACTATTAAAAATTGGAATATTCGAAAATTCGGACAACTCTTTCATATGAAGAGGCGAACTAGAGCAGACACCCGAAATTGCATCTGGAGTCAATTCGAATTTTTCCTTCAATACTTGCAATCCCCCAATAGCGCCAAATGCATCATACGAACAAAAAATAAGTTTATGTATTCTTGACCTCACATCTTCATGAGCAAGTAACATAGCCGTTTCTCTTTGTAAAATACCATCCGCTAACTCAACCACCCAGAATTTTTTTGGATCGTTCGCATACTTTAAATCAATCTTGTTAAAAACATCTAACATTTTATCTTCACTTAATTTATAAGTTGAGGGATAACCTAAATAAGTGAAATCTAAATATTTATCAGCTCCTGCATCATTCATGGATAAAATATCTTTCAAACTAGCTGTACCCGTAACTTTGGATGCATTAACCGTGTAGCCCATATTACTTAGTGCCCAGCAACACGCTGCCGCAGCCATACTTTTACCTGAATTCATCGACGTCCCACAAACTAAAACTAGTTTAGCTCTTGATTTCTTTTTCGTAACCAATCGAGGATTAATTAAGTTGTAATCTAATGTATTTACAACGTTTCCATCAACCGTACAGACATAGCCTAATACTTCTATTTTTGTAGGGTCTTTAACCAAAGAGTTTTTTACAATGACATTTCCAACAACACCTGATCTAGCCAACAAATCCACTTTTTCAACTGGCTCTTCAGGAACGTGACCTTCATAATAATCAGGTGCATATCTGTGACCAAATACAAAAACGCTCAAAGAACCGTTATGAATCATATGTATTCTGGCCGATTTATTTTCTAAGTTCGAATGCTGACCAACACTCACAATCCGACCATAGACAATATCCCCCACCTGTGGCACACGCCCTGGCATTGCTTGATAAAACTTTAAAAACTTAGACTCCACTCCATACGCCGCACTCGGAACCGTTACACCTTTCTTTATTTTTTGCATTTCAATCTCCTGTTAATACACGACCATTGTTAAAAGTTAACTAATATATCACCGAAATTTAAAATTTAAAACATATTTTATTAGGTAAATATTCTTATTTTCTAACGGAACTTGAGTTAATTTTAAAGTTAAAATCTTGGGAAAACGGAAGGATAATAAAACAAAGTAACGAAACGGGAGTAGTTATTTCTCGTGTTTTATATGTTTTATCATCGATAATTGAACTTTTGGAATTGTGCGAGGATTTACATTTAGTACATCGAATAACGTTTTTTTTGATATGAAAGGGGCACCAGTTGGGCACCAACACGGGAGCCATCACCCCGCTTTAACCCAAGGACGCTAAGCCTCCGCAAGGCACCGGACCCCGCCACATGGCCTACCACCCCACCCTCCCCATGGTCTACTTCAGCAACGAGCAAGGCATTTGGCTCTCCACTTACCGCCGCGAGGCCAACGGGCAACTGAAGATCGAACAGGACATCAATGTTCTCCCTCCTGGAATGTCTAAGATCGGGCTGAGCGCCTCCGATCTGGTAGTCACTCCTGACGGCAAGCATCTCTTCGGGGGTTTGCGCGGACACAAACAAGATTTCGATCGGATCGCAAGCTACCAAGTCCTTGATCACTGGCAAGCCAAGTTTCTAGGTCTGACATTGTCCCCCGATGGAAAATTCCTCCTGGTCTCAGCCACCACCGGGGCCAGCCTAACCGCCTACCGGATTTCAGCGAACGGCGATCTCAAGCGAGTCGCTACCTTGAAGTGGGAACCCGGCATGTCCGACTTGGTGGCTCGGAAAAAGGGTTCCAAAACGCTTAATAGTCCTTGAGCAAGGAAAGCCTTCCCATTTTGATGCTTTCAAAACCTAGATACGATGAATGTACAAACAAGCAAATGGCTTATGACCCGCAGGCATGCGTTACGAGGAATCGGGGTAAGCCTGGCCTTGCCCATGCTCGAGTGCATGACGCCTCTGCGAGCTGTGCCTAAACAGCCCGAGATTGCCCGGAGCGTTTTCATGTACATCCCCAACGGGGTAAACACCCTGGATTGGCAGATCACCAACGCCGGCAAGGATTACAAGTTTTCCCACACGCTCAAGCCACTGGAGAAGTTTCGCGAGGTAATCACTCCGATCAGCGGCTTACACCATCCAAACGGCTTGGGGCATCATCACAACTGCGCCAAGATCTGGCTGACCGGAGGAAAGCTTGGTGCGTCGGACCTTAACACCATTTCGGTGGACCAGTTGATGGCCGAAAAAACCGCGCCACAGACACGCTTTCATTCCTTACAGATGACCACTCAGGGCCATTCGTTGTCATGGAACGCAGACGGCATCGTTTTGCCGGCGCAGCGAAACCCGAGCGTGGTGTTCCGCGAAATGTTCGAGGAACCGAAGGGCGGCGTGGCAAAGCAGCGACGCGGGCTGCACCGACGGGGCAGTATTCTGGATACCGTGCTCGGTGAGGCCAAGGCGCTGAACCAGCAGCTTAGTCGCGAGGATCGAGGGCGACTGGAACAATACTTAACTTCCGTGCGAGAAGTGGAGGTCCGCACCGAACGAGCCGACACATGGCTGGATGTTCCACGGCCAAAGGTGGAGCCAGGCGTAAAGTCGCGCCTCAATCGCAACGTATCCTTGCAACAGATGGGAGATTTCCTGCACACGATGTACGACATCATCGTTCTCGCCTTCCAGACTGACATGACGCGCGTGGCGACCTTCTGCAATGGCATCGAGGGACAAGGACCTGCGATCCCGGAAATAGGCATCAACCAAGACCGCCACTCCCTCTCTCACCACAACGGCAACCCCAAGCTGATGGCCGACCTGACCAAGAGCGACGCATTCAACATCGAGCAGTTCGCCTATTTCATCGGTCGGTTGGCTGAGACCAAGGACGACCAAGGCTCGCTCTTGGACTCGACCATGGCCTTGTGGGGAAGCGGTATGGCCTTCGGTCACAGCCATGGCAACGCCAACCTGCCGCTGGTGCTCGCCGGCGGTTCCAAACTCGGCCTCAAGCACGGCTCGCATTTGGATTACAACAAGAAGGTCGATTTCGAGGGCTACCAACTCGACCAACCCGGCAAACACTACGCCATCTGTACGCACCCCGTGAACGAAAAGGCTCATATGAGCAACTTGCTCCTGACCATGGCCCAACAGATGGGTGTGGAGACGGACAAGTTCGGGGACAGCAACGGCTCCTGCTCCGAGCTGGAGGCTTGAGTTTTTGTGATGAGGGCCCTCTACATGCTATTAGCGTTCGCGTTCATGGGGATGAATCCCTCCTTAGCCGCCGACGAAAAGTTCGTCCCTGACCCGGCTGAATTCGCCCCAATGGGAAAGGCCCAATATGTTTCCGGCGAGCTGGTTTACATGGACGCCGTAAACCGCCGTGGAGGGATACGGATTGACGGTGGCGACCGCTACTGGGCCGGGCCGGTGCATTACTTCGCATTGCTTCCTTATGCCGTCGTTTGGCGCAATGGCGCCAGGGCCGCCCTGCGCGAAGTACCACTGGGCACGCACCTACACGGTTGGTTTTTTCTACCGCCGAAGGGAGAAGAGGACACCATCCCGCCAATCCCCGACTCCTTGGGTTACCAAAAGCTCATCGTGCTGGAAAACCACGCCTTGGTCCTGACCGACGACTTCAGTCATTACGCCCGGCATGGCCAAATGTGGAAGGTAAAGGGCGTAGAAATCGAAAAGGAGAAGATACACCTCGAGCCTGCCGGGAAACTGGTGGAACAGGGCATCAAGGCACCGTACACCTTTGACTTGCTTGCCACTACGCGCGTCTGGCGGGACAGACGATGGGTGGAACTCAAGGACATCAAGCCAGGGACCACAGTACGGTTCAACCTCGGCTGGGCCCAGGGCGGCCATTACAATACCGAACGAGAATTTACGGTAACCGAGCTGTGGCTGGATGAAGCCTCATGGAAGGCATCCACGGGACGCCAACGGCAGAAGCACCTAAGGTTTCAACGCCAGCGCTGGATGCCCGGCTGGATTGACGAGATGGAGATTTTCGACTTCGGCGGCGGGCGACTGGTCATCACGCTCTTCGATGTGAACCGGGAAATCATCGAAGACCTCAGCCGCGAACGCAATGACCGCATCGCCGTGGCCTGCGCGGAAAAGACGCTGCGCACATGGTACCACCGCGGCGACCGCAAGTTCTGCAAGCTGGAGAAATGGAATGAGGTCAAACACCCGGTCACTGGCAGCAGCGGCGTGCAAATCACCCTGCGGTTCAAGGAACTGCTCAAGGGTTATTCGCCAGGGGCCTGCGTGCGGGTGAAGGCCGACAGCTGGAAATTCGTCTCCATGCCGCCCGAGGAACGCATCCATTCCATCGAGGAACAAAAGCACGGCCAAAAAATGGTCATGCCCATTTACTGAACTCAAACCCAAAAATAAAAATGAATCGAATCCTCCTTCCCTTGAGCATCGCTCTCTCATTTCAAGTGATCTCCCTGCAAGGAGCCTCCCTGGTCGAACCCGGGGCCAAGGTCAGGAAACTGGCAGGGAACATGAAGTTCACGGAAGGCCCCGTGTGGTTGCCGGGACAGAACAAGGTCGTCTTTTCCGACATCCCGAACAGCAAGCTCATGCAGTGGAGCAAAAAAGGAGGCTTATCGGAGTTTCGAAAGAGCGAGCAGGCCAACGGCAACATCCTCGACCTGCAGGGGCGCATCATATCCTGCCAGCACGCGGCCCGGAACCTCATACGCATCGAAAAGGACGGAAGCACGACAGTCCTTGCCGACAAGTTCGACGGCAAGCGCTTCAACTCCCCTAACGACGTGGCCGTGGGGAAGGATGGCACCTTATGGTTCACGGACCCCCCTTGGGGTTTGAGCGGCCCGCATGAAATCCCGGGGCATTGGGTATACAAGCTCGACCCGGATTCGGGCAAGGTGGAGGTCTTAATCAAGGACTTGGCCATGCCCAACGGCATTGTCTTTTCTCCGGACGGCTCAAGGCTGTACGTGGCCGACACGGGGGGGCACAAGCGCCACCCGGACCCCGCCTTCCACGGCCTCGCCCCTAGCGTGACTTGCTATGCGGTGACCAAAGACAGGAAACTGGGCAAGAAGCTATTCAAGATCGATGAGGGAAGCGACGGCATGGCCGTGGACGTGAAGGGCAACCTCTACCTCACCCATGGACAGGTTCAGGTCTATGATGCCAACGGAAAGAAGCTGGAGACCATCGAGGTTCCCGAAAAACCTGCCAACGTCTGCTTCGGGGGCAAGGATTACAAAACCCTCTTCATCACGGCGCGCACCTCCCTATACCAAGTCCGTCTCGCCCACGCCGGAGCGATGTCCCTGCGAAAGAAGTGACCGGCTTGAATTTTCGTTCCTTGTTAACAACTGAAACCAAAACCTGAATCTAAATAACAAAATGAAGAAATCACGCTTCCGATTGATTCTGGCTACACTGGTTTTTGTAACCTACACGACCCTCCATGCCGTAGATTCCAGCTTATGGACAGGATCCGGCTTGCCCAAAACATCCGAGGCTGAGGTTCTTGAAGGTGTCCATTTTCATGTCATCAAGAAATATGAGCGTAAGGTAGATGGATATGGATTCCTTCACGGAGTGGCGCTTGCCTGGCATAAGGATAAACTCTACGCCTCGTTCGGACATAACAAGGGTGGTGAGAATACCCTAACCGAAGAAGGCCGGTATTGCGTCAGCGAAGACGGAGGCAAGACATGGTACAAGGTACAAACGATTGACGTGGGAATTGAAGAAAATGATCTCGCCGTCAGCCATGGAGTCTTTCTTTCCCATGAAGGTAAACTTTGGGCGTTTCTAGGCTCCTTTCACGGTTTTCGTAAACGCGTGCATACACGGGCCTACATGCTGAATGAAAAAACGGAGAAATGGGAACCACAAGGCACGGTCGTGCGGGATGGTTTCTGGCCCATGACCGAGCCAGTCAAAATGAAGGACGGCAACTGGATCATGCCAGGATTTATACTTGGCAAGGGGAATCCGGCCGCCGTTGCGATCAGCGAAGGCAATGATCTGATGAAATGGAAATCCGTGGTCATTCCTCGTGGCCCTGGTGTTGGCAAGATGTGGGGAGAGTCCTCCATTCTTGCAGATGGACCACTTATCATAAACATTGCGAGATACGGCAAGTCCAAGGCGCTGGTAGCCCAAAGCAAGGATTACGGCAGGACTTGGACGCCATCCGTCGAAAGCAATCTGAACATGACAGGATCGAAGCCTTGTTCGGGTGTCCTGACTAACGGACAGAGGTATCTGATCTGTTCCACAACCGCGGACGGAGGAAATCGACGCTCCCCCCTAACCATTGCAGTCAGCAAACCAGGTGAGAATTCCTTCTCCAAAGTATTCGTAATCCGACATGCTGTCTTTGCAGAAGGTCCCGGTGAATCAGACCCGGGTGCGGCTCTCTCGTATCCGTATGCGATCGAGTATCGTGGCAAGCTATATGTCGGCTATTCCAACAACGGCGAAAGACGGGGTAATAACAATAGTGCTGAACTGGCGATCATTCCAATTAATAAGCTGAGTATTAAATGAGAGATTCGTGAGGAATTGAAACCCTGCTCCAAACGAGCCAAGTTCGATAGTTAATACCTTATGCGTTCTCAGAAAGACAAGATCCTCATAGGGCTACTGCTGGCATCGACGGCATGCTCACCGACTACCCGCTCGATTGTGCGAAATTATGGCAACTCCATAAGGCTAGGATAAACGATTCGAAGGCAAAACCTTGAAAGTATCCTTATCCATCTTGTTGATAACCCTTTTGGGGGTATTGCTGGTTCTCCCACTCGCCAATGCCGCTGACGACAAGTTATTCGCGGCATTTGCTGAGGCTAATTGTATGGACTGCCACGATGCGGACGTGGCCGAGGGAGGGCTGAACTTCGAGGCCTTGTCGGCGGACTTGGATGACGAAGACGTGCGGCGGCATTGGATTCGGGTCTT
>Ga0233433_10002805_pt1 | contig 14726 bp, 11 predicted proteins | sample SI_122_August201_5_FD_179868 | JGI IMG/M metagenome (GOLD analysis project Ga0233433, IMG submission 179868) | Seawater microbial communities from Saanich Inlet, British Columbia, Canada - SI_122_August2016_100_MG | ecosystem: Environmental > Aquatic > Marine > Inlet | place: Canada: British...
ACAGGTTTGGTTGAGAAAAAACGAAGTGGTTCATCACGTAGGTAAACACGCAACAAGGAGCATGGGGATGCCGGTAACGAATGTGAAATATAAAAACACAAAGGTTTTGCAAGAGTCTTTTCTTCCAATCATTTCAGGCATAACTCAAGCTGAAGCCCACCCCGCATATCCATTTGAATCCCCAGAGATATTAGCGATGCCTCATTTGAAAATGACACTCAACGGGATGACATATTACTCAGATGAGAATGGTGGCTTTGTAACGGGAGAGTCTGGAGATGTTTTCAATGTCCCATTTGCTTTAGAAGGTAGATGGAGTAAGGTGTATACAGACGATGTTATGCCATCCGAAAACATTGACTTACAAGATGCATACAACTATTTAACTGTCCCCGGAAATGTTAAGGAAACGAGTGCGTACAGGAGTGTAAATTTAATCCATGACCATATGAAATTATGGATGCCTGAGTTTACTGGACTAGATTTCCCGATGACGACAAATATTGATGTGGAAGGAGAATGTAACGCCTTTTTCGATGGCGGAAGTATTAACTTTTTCGATACGGGTGGAGGATGTAACCCTACCTCTTTAATCGCGGATGTGGTGTATCACGAATACGGCCATGCGATAAATAGTTACTACTACAATTCACTTGGAGCTGGGTTTAACAATGGAGCGATGGGAGAGGGATATGCTGACTTTTGGGCTATGTCTTTAGGAGATATAGCAGAGATAGGAATGGGTTTTTACGAGGAAAATAACGATGGGATAAGACGCTACGATGAGAATCCCAAGGTATACCCAGAAAACTTAGTTGGAGAAGTTCATGCCGATGGTGAAATTATTGCTGGAGCTTGGTATGACACCCATCTATTAATGGGCGGGGATTGGTCACAAACAATATCGCTGTTCGTAGATGCATATCCCGGATTACAAGCAACAGCAGTGGATGGTAACGAAGGACAAGCATTCACAGACGTCCTTTTAGATGTCCTACAGGCTGACGACGACGACGACGATTTAATGAACGGAACTCCTAACGCTATTGATATTATCGAAGGTTTTGCGATCCACGGAATTACACTTTTCAGCTACGCAACTGTAGATCACTTCCCTTTGTTGTTCTCAGATGCTGATCAGGTTATTGAAATCGAAGCAGAGGTAGATATTATCTTCCCGTACAACCTATATTTCGACGGAGTTTACTTGAAATACAGAACCAACACAAGCGATGATTATTCGGAAGTGTTGATGGATGAAAATGGGGATGTTTTTACAGCTGAACTAACCGCTCTCCCACCTGGAACGGTGGTAGACTACTACATGGAAATCCACGATGTGTTTGGTGGTGTAAGCGGAGTAACTCCGTTTGCCGCAAACAAAGTCTCTAACAGCAACTTGCCATACCAAATAATAGTAGGCTGTTATCAACACCTCATAAACGACTCTGACGAGTATGCTGAACTTGGAAATTGGCAATTAGGTTCCCCAACAGATAACGCAAGTACAGGAGAGTGGGAAGAGACTATTCCTGTGGGTTCTTTCGGAGAGCCAGGCGTGCCTTCAACATTGGTAGCTCCCCAACAAGATCATACAGTGGGCTTTAGTGGATATTGCTTCCTTACAGGAGTAAGCCCTGGGTCGGACGCAGGGATAGGTGCTAATGATGTTGATGCTGGACACACAACACTCCTTTCTCCGGTTATAGATTTAACACAGTACGAAAATCCAGTGTTTTCTTATTGGAGGTGGTATGTAAATGCTCCTGCTACGGGTGCGAATCCCGCTACCGATTGGTGGCAGGTAGAGATTTCAAGTAATGGTGGAGATTCTTGGCAGTACTTAGAAAACACTCTTCAACAGGATGTTCGTTGGAGGAGAAATGCCTTTAGAGTTGCTGACTACTTAGATATTACAGATGAATTCCAAATGAGATTTATCGCATCAGACAGCACCACTATAGGAGAGTATTTAGACGGAGGAAGTTTAATTGAAGCTGCTTTAGACGATATCGTCCTATATGATGTCTTACCCATCGTAGATAACGTTCAAGACGCCTCAATTTCTAATGCTGTTGTGAGTGTATCTCCCAACCCCGCATCAGAAAACATATCTATTAATGGCGGCCTCCCGAATTCGACTATCAGAATTTTCGATCTCAAAGGTCAGGTGATTTACATAGGGAAAACATTGCAAGACGGAATAATTACAATTTCTGTAAACGACTTCTCACCTGGAATGTATAGCGCTCAGCTTATAGATTCTAACTTGAGAAACGTCTCTATAAAATTCGAGATTCTTAGATAGGCTCAATAGCAGAGGTTAAAAGCCATCCCACATTTCCGTTATCTAATTTCACCTGGGTCCACTCGTTTTCCTCGCTAACTATGCAGGCCCTGGTCCCTTCGTGAAGTTGGAATAAACTCATCCCTAATTCGCCAGGCATACTCCGGACTTCCACACGGCTATCCATTACTATGACGCATGAGCTTTCAGAAATTCTCTTGTTGGTGGAGTATAAAAACAATAGGAAAACTAAGGAAAGAGCCGCGCTCACCAGTGCACCACCTCTTAAAAAAGGTTTAGATAAACTCACCCCCCACTTGAGGTTTATGGCGATAAATACGAAAGCTGTAGTCCATGTTACTAAGCTCAGTATAAGCCAAACCCAGTATAAGTTTCCCGCAAAAATCACCGATACTAATCTATCTATCCCCACTCCAGGCAAAGCTTCGATTCTATCAATAGCTCTTAATTCTGCAAGAAGGAGATTGGCTCTCAAATCACCATCGAGCGGGTTTATAAGCCGCGCCCTTTCGTAGTGAAGTATAGATTCACCGATATGATTAAGTTTGTAATGAGCATTCCCCATATTGTATTCGAGCTCAAAACACAGGTGATTCTGCGCTACCTCTTCGTAAAGTGCCGCTGCCAATTCATACTTACCATCTACATATGCGTCATTCGCCTGTTGGAATAATTCGTCTACGTCTTTATCATTTCCGATCGCGAGTGAAGGTGCCATGACCATGGAAAGTAGAATTATCCCAAGGTTAAGTAAATTAGAAGATTTCATCTTTTTTTCACCTTTTTTAGTGAGGTCTCGGGCAAGCGAAATTGAATCATCAATTTCAGGAAGTAAGCCAGGTGCAAACCTTGCCATTTCACAAGTCTTTAAAAGCCCATCCCATTTATCAGCATCTTCTTTACCCACAATTTTATCTAGTTCAGCCACTCCTGTATTCCTACTGAATGAACTCCTTCCGATTTGGAGTTTAGAACACAAATACACCTCTAATGCTTCACCTAAAATAGTAAACGCCTCCTCACGGCTTTTAATCTTAGAACATTTACCTAGCACTTTATGTAGCACCTTAAGAGCTTTCTTACTCCTAGTACCTGTAGGGTCGTGAAGTTCAGAATCCCTTTTACGCCTGAATAGATAAGCTATACCTGCTACAACTGGCCCTAATAAAAACAACAAGTACATGGATAAATTCCTCAGATGCCCATCATTTCGCGATCCCCAATGCGCATGAGAGGTGTTGATATGCCTGATGTCATGATTTAAAATCATTACATCACTTTTCGTACCAAACATAGTCTCTCCTTCAGACCCAGACTCTCTCCCGTAAACGACAATTTTCCCTGAGTTTGTCGATGTTCTTACAAACTTATCTGACTTAGAATCGAAGTAGCTCACATTAAGGTTAGGTAATTCGTAGTTGCCCGGCGCTCTGGGGATGATGACGTACTTATACGACCTTTTCCCAGACTCGCCATATTGACTTACGTTTATCCTGTCTGTCATCTCCGGATCAAACACTTCGAACTCTGTAGGCCAAAGAATCTTAGGCTCCCTTAACAGTTTTAAATTTCCAGTTCCAGAATACTTAACGGTGAAATTGAACGCTTCATTTACCCCCACAGAATCAACCTCCACAACAGCGTCTACAGTTAAGTTGCTAAATGTTCCGATAAACCCTGGTGGTTTTCCGATTGGGTAAGGGAGAACTTCGATTTTTATGGATTTTGAAGTCGCGGTTACGTTTGAACCGTTAAAAAAATTAACCCTCACAAAACCTTTAATATTGAACCCTCCGATGTTGAAAGTCCCCGTCTGCTGGGGAAATGCAACCACACGCCCCACGGTAGCAACTTGATACCTCTTGCCATTAACAACTTCTGTTTCCCATCGCGCCTCCTTAACTTCTACCTTCTCCTTCCAAAACCCCTTCAATTCTGGTAGATTATACTCGCGCACCTCTAATGAGTTGTGTTGGTTATAAATTTTGTATTCAAAAACGATAGGTTCGCCAAGATGAACCTTCCTTTTAGACACTTCGATTACTGTAGCAAGGTTGCCCAAACCCTTTTGTTGCTTAGTGTTAGGCGTCTTTTCCCCGTCTTTCAAGACTCGGATAACGAACGGTTTGGAGTTGAGTACACCAGCAGATGTAGACAGTTTTATTGCCGGAATTTCAATGTCTTGATTAGAAGAGATCGAGTAGGCGTATGTGTAGACGTGTTTGCTGGTTTTCTTTCCATTTATCCAATTGGAGCTGTGTTGTTGTGACGGTCCCCCTAAAAAAGTAAGCCCTTTTAATTGAGGCATGGGGATATTACCAGAAATGGATGTACAGTTGTCGAGTGTAACCGAAATTTGAACACGGTTATTTAACCTGACTGGATTAGCGTTTACAGAAGTCGTAATAGATGGAGTTTGGGCATATATCGAGGATAATCCTGCAATTGTCAGAATAAATATCGAAACCAATCTATTTGAATAGACTATACTCATTACCACTGTTTTTCTATCGTCTTTTTCTCGCCCTTTCCCTTTTGCCTGCGCAATTTAGCTTGAATTTCCGCTTCTTTGTTCTCTAAGTTTTCTAAAATTCTTGCCATATCCTCCTTTGAGATCTGCCCCTCTACTTGCTGCTCTTCCTGTTTTTGTTCCTCGCCTTCCTGCTCTTCTTCACCTTGCTGCTCTTCCTGTTTCTGTTCCTCGCCTTCCTGCTCTTCTTCACCTTGCTGCTCTTCCTGTTTCTGTTCCTCGTCTTTCTCGCCTTCCTCACCTTCCTCGCCTTCTTGCTTCTCCTGTTGCTCCTGTTGCTCCTGTTGCTGCAACATTTTATTTGCGATTGCTAAATTATGTCGAGCTTCGTTATTCGTAGAGGAGTTACGAAGAGCGGATTTATAAGCGTTTACGGCTGCTTCTGGGTCTTGGGATTGTAGGGCGATATTACCCGTGTTATACCATGCGTTTGATTTTAATTTAGAGTTTTCTGAAGAAGCTATTGCTTGTTGAAATGCCGATGTTGCCCCTTCAAGATCTTCAGTTTCCATTAAAGTTCGCCCCAAATTATAGGCAGCTATATCCTCAAATTTTTCGAGTGTGCTCCCGTTACTAAATGATGTTGTAGCATCAGAAAACTCACCTGATGAGAACTGAGCCACTCCATTTATGAGATGTCCTTTAAGATCGATAGCAGATTGAGTTTGGCCTAAAACCCCAAGGATAGGTGAGAGTAGTAGTGTAACCGCGAGTTGTATTTTAAAGTAAATATTCATTTGCGACTTGTGGTATGCGGTATTAATGACTCGAGTACGACGAGGCACAGCGCGAACAATAGGAATATTTGGAAGCGATGATCGTAGTCGGTAAACCTCACGTTACTTGTGCGAGTCTTTTCAGCTGAGTTTAATGCGTTAATTATGGGTGCGATGTTCACGAAGCTTTTTTTCGCTCGAGTAAAGCTTCCATCTCCAGCGGTGGCAGTGGCTACTAGTACCGTTTCGTCCAAGCGAGACACAACAGGTGAGCCGTCTGCCCCTTGGATGAATCCCACTTTACGCCCACTCTTATCGTATTTAGGAATAGGAGCTCCTTCCGGGGTCGCTAACCCTATGATGTGCACAAAGATCCCATTCTCTCTAGCTCTTGAGGCTGCAGCTACTGGGTCGTCTTCGTGATTTTCACCATCGGTAATAAGTAAAATAGAACGGCTCGATTCAGGTGAATTTTTAAATGCGAGAACACTAACATCTATGGCTTCTCCTAAGGCGGTCCCCTGAATGGATATAAGGTCGGGGCTGATCGTATTTAGGAAAAGTTTAAGGGCGCTATAGTCAGTGGTTAGGGGACATTGAACATATGCTTGGCCTGCGAAAATGACGAGACCTACTCTATCGCTTCCTAATTTAGCAAGCACCCTCTCCACTGTGCGTTTCGCTAAGCTCATCCTATCCATGCCTAGATCCTCGGCCATCATACTGTTGCTTATATCTATAGCGATTACTAGGTCTGACCCTTGCGATTCAACTTCCTGTAACTTACTACCCACTTTTGGACCTAATACCCCCACAACTATCATTGCTATAGCTAAACGCCAAACTATAAACCTCCAGACCTCCCTACCCATTGATAGTCTAGGAAATGTAGATTCAGCTAGTTTCTCTTCAGAGAGCGCAGCCACAGCTTTCATCTTCCACTTTAGGTGTATAAGGAAACTTATGGTCGCTATAGGCAAAGCGGAAAGTAATAAAATAAAGTCCTTTCTATGAAGTTCTACGTGTGGAGCGAACTCATTTACGAATAATACCGCCGCCACCACAAAAACCCAAAAAACTAGTTCCGCGATAAACACCCACAAGACCATGGGCTGAAAGGAATTGTTATTTCTCGAGTATAAACTCATGAGATAGATCTTATCACGGTGAATCTCAGAATTCGTTCTAAAAGAAGAGAAATTAGAGCCATTAAAGCGAAGGGTAGGTAGGCCTCAGTTTTTCTTTGGTATCTCATCACATTGAAACGCGTCTTTTCTAAAACGTCAATTTTCGAATAGATGGATTTTAGTTTTTCTTCGTTTGTAGCTCTAAAGTATTTTCCACCCGTTATTTCGGCGATTTGCATCAGCACATCCTCATCTATTTTCACATCTATCCAGTCATACCTATAAGTACCATCAGGTAAAATTGCTACTGGACTTTTCGCTTTACCTATAGATCCCACGCCTATTGTATATACACGTATTCCATTGAGCTCAGCTAACTGCGCAGCGTCTGATGGGTCTATCGCACCCGCGTTATTTATCCCGTCTGTAAGAAGAATAATAACTCGACTTTTTGCATCAGATTTTCTCAACCTATTTACGGAAGTAGCTAGACCTAATCCTATAGCGGTTCCACCCTCAAGCAATCCAGTCTCTAATCCACTCACTCCATTTTTCACGATTATATGATCTGAAGTTACTGGCACTTGCGTAAATGCCTCCCCTTCATACGCAACTATACCTATTCTATCATGAGGGCGTTCGTTTATAAAGTCTACAGCTACTGATTTTGCTTGTTCAAGCCGATTTGGCTTAAAATCCATACTTAACATAGACGCAGAGACATCTATGGCTAAAACCAAATCTATCCCCTCATTCGTCATGTCCTCCACACTATTTGAAGACTGAGGGCGGGCGATAGCAATAGCGAGTACTGCGATAGCAAAAGTTCTCAGTGCGAAAGGAATTTCTGAGATCCAAGATCTTACTAGGTCATGAAATAGATCTTTTTTCACTATTGTAAAGGAAACGAAAGCGAATAAAGTGCCAAATCGTCTCGAACCAACAGTTCTGAGTATAGTGTACCCTACTGCAAGGAGCATTAAAAGAAGTGCCCAAGGACGTTCCCACAGGTATAGATTATTTACCCATAATGCGATAGCCCCTGACGCTGTAAGGGCAATTAAATGTATAGGTAGAACTTGTTTCACGATTCGGGATTTACCATTGTGTTTTCAACAAATTCAATGCAAGTATTGATCACCTTAATGTGATCGTCTATCCTCGCTGTGTGTTTAGCGAATTTAATTTTATCCCCTAATCTCAAAGCACTTATGAGATTTCTTTTATCAGACTGCGAAATATCAAGCAAATCAATCTGAGCTGCAGCTTCCCTCGTCGTGCTCTCTAGCGATGAAATGGAGAATCGCGCATCTATGTATGTCCTGACGATCTCGCTGAGCTGAACGTGAAATGATTTGGCCTCTCCCTTAGCCCATCCCTTTCTTTCTTCAAGCTTCCTCAATTTTTCAAGTGCCGTAATATGTGGAGGTATGTCAGGGACTACCATTTCTATTTCGACACGTTCCTTTCTCTTAACTTTCTTAAGTAAATAGATTAATCCCAGAGCGAACAAGAGTGCCGCCAACACTTTTAACACGTAAGGAGCAGCTTTCTCGATCCTATCCCACAAAGTCCATTCTATCTTTATTATTTCAGCTGCGGGCATCATTTCTGTAGCTTCACCTGTTCGAGTGGGCACCACTTGAATCATAACAGGAGAAGATTTTTCGCCCATAACTTCTATTTCAGGGATAACCACGTAACCTGAATCCCATGCCGTAACTACCCATGATTGTTCCATAATCATATCCCATTGGTCTGGATCGTCATTTTGTGGTAGTATGGTGTCGATTTTACTTGTGGATAGAATCTCTAAACCACCGGGTATGGTATCCTCCCAGATAGGCCATCCAGTACTATTATCCCCTAACTCAAGTCCTAATCTCAGTGTTATAGTAGCTCTTTCACCCCAAGATATTCTTCCAGTATCCGAAATCAATTCCAGGTCGGAGGGGATAGTGTATAATGAACTTTGGGCTATGCATTTGCCGAGATTCATTAAATTAAACCCCCAGCTGCCTCCCAAGACTACAATAACCCCTATAGTAAGTCGCAATATGTATAACGATTTATCCACGGCGATCGAATAATTGCATTAACGGTTTTACATAAGGCATATCAGTTCGTATCGTCGTTGAATCTATACCTGCTCGAGCAAACGCTCGTTTTAAGTTGTCAGATCGCTCTAGCTCAAGAGCTCTATACCTAATTCTGTCTTTCTTAGATCCCGTCCTCATCCATTTTGTTTCTCCACTTTCATAATCTTTCAAAGGCAACCATCCTACGTCTGGGATATCTATATCAATAGGATCTTCTATTTTTAGGGCCACGAAATCGTGCTTTCTCCCTGCTCGTTTAAGCAGGTCTTCATATCCAGAGTCTCTGAAATCACTCAGCAGGAATGAAACTGTGCGCTTCTTCATTGCCGTGAGGAAATGATCTAATGCATTCGTGATATCTGTTCCTTTCCCTTCGGGCTCAATCTCGATGATTTCACGAATTATTCTAAGCACGTGAGACTTGCCTTTTTTCGGTGGGATAAATTTTTCGATGCGGTCGGAGAAAAGTATGGCTCCTACTTTATCATTATTCCCCATTGCGCTAAAGGCAAGTACCGCCGCCAGTTCCGTAATACGATCTCTCTTGCTTACACCCCTCGTACCACCGTCAATAGAACCACTTATATCTGCTAAAATAAAGACAGTCAACTCACGCTCTTCTTCAAAAACTTTAACATAGGGAGTACCCATTCGAGCGGTGACATTCCAATCAATTGACCTCACCTCATCTCCGTGCTGGTATTCGCGATTCTCACTGAATGCCATTCCTCGACCTTTAAAAGCACTTGCGTACTCGCCAGAGAAAATCTTGTCGCTCAACCCACGGGTTTTTATCTCCACGCGTCTTACTTGTTTAAGAAGTTCTACTGTATCCATTAAGGTACGATCACGCTATCCATTATCTCAGTTACAATTTGTTCTTGAGTAATATTTTCGGCCTCTGCTTCGAAAGTAAGTCCTACTCTATGTCGCATAACATCCATAGCTACGGCTCTAACGTCTTCAGGAGTTACATAACCACGATGATCCATAAATGCGTGTGCTTTTGAAGCTAACCCAAGTCCAATACTCGCCCTAGGAGAGGCCCCGAAGGATATCAATTCGGTTAAATGACCAAGACCCACATTTTCAGGTGATCGTGTTGCGAAAACAAGGTCGATAATATATTTCTCGACTTTTTCGTCTAAGTATATGGCTCTAACTAGATCTCTTGCTTCGAGGATTTGTTTCGTTGTTACTACTGATGATGGATTCGGCAGACCTTCTACAGTCATATTAGCTCTTAATATCCTTTGTTCTTCATCCTTTGTAGGGTATCCTATAACCACTTTAAGAAGGAATCTATCAACTTGTGCTTCAGGAAGCGGGTATGTGCCTTCCTGTTCTACGGGATTCTGTGTTGCAAGAACTAAGAAAGGATTAGGGACTTCGAAAGTCTCATTTCCTATAGTAACTTGCCTTTCCTGCATCGCTTCAAGTAGAGCACTTTGCACTTTCGCAGGAGCTCTATTTATCTCATCTGCCAATACGAAATTAGCAAATACAGGACCCTTCTTTACCTTAAAACTTTCCTCACGAGGATTGTAAATCATCGTTCCAACGACATCAGCAGGTAGCAGGTCAGGAGTAAACTGTATTCTTGAAAACTGAGCATCTATGGTTTTACTCAAGCTGTTTATTGCAAGAGTCTTCGCAAGTCCTGGTACTCCCTCAAGGAGAACATGCCCATTAGCTAGCAAACCTATAAGGAGTTTATCGACCATCTCGGTTTGGCCAATAATGGTTTTACTCATCTCGAGACGAATGATATCCGTTACCCTGCTGGCCTTCTCTATTTTTAGGTTTAACGCTTGTATATCAAGCGAGTCACCAGATGTTGCACCCACATTCTCAACTCCTTCAATTGCCACATCCGTCAATTCTTGTATCTCTTCGTTCATATTAATTTATTTTCGGAAAATCAAAAATATAAATTTGTTCGTGTATTTTTCTATTCAAAGTTTTAAAACTTGTTAAGTGAACACTATCGTTTAAAGTAAATTGTATGTTGGTACGTTGCTACAAAATTAGAATGATGAGATTGTTGAATGAAAGTGAGTAACAATTGATCGCTGGGTTTGGAATGAAGAGATTAAATATTCAATTTAGTGGATATGCAAAACACAATGTCTTTTCAAGCTGTTCTTAAAGCTGTTCGCACCTTCAGTGATGCCTTTCATATTCCTTGGTCGAATACACCTACAACGGCCTTAACATCTGATCAAGTGGCGTTACGCCATAGACTTATGGAAGAGGAAAATAATGAGTACCTGGAGGCTGCTAAAGCAGGAGATATGGTTGAAGTAGCAGATGCTCTAGGCGATCAGTTGTACATTCTTTGTGGCACTATTTTAAGTCATGGGATGCAAGGTGTGATTGAGGATGTTTTCAATGAAATTCAGGCTAGTAACATGTCCAAACTTGGATCGGACAGTCTCCCAATTTTTCGTGAAGACGGCAAGGTGTTGAAAGGCCCAAATTATTTCCGCCCAGATATTTCGACCATCCTGACGAAATCTGGCCCCCTTTTCAAATCGATAGAAGGGGTTGAGACCGAACATAAATGAAGTCTTTTAAGCAAGGTTTAATGGTGAGAGCGCTTAAAAGAGCGAAAGCAGGAAAACCTAATATGTTCAGTCGGATTATGCAAGAGGCAGTTCCATTTAACAGGCCTCATAGAATTTCAATTACTGAAATTTCTCCTAAAGGATGCGTAGTGAGTATTCCATATCGTCGTCGCAATCTTAATCATCTTGGGACAATGCACGCTTGTACTATTGCAGCTGCGGGAGAATACGTATCAGGGCTTAACGTAATCGAAGCTTTCGACATAAGTGATTTTAGGTTGATACTGAGCCGCCTAGAAGTGGATTATATTAGACGACCTGTAGGGAGTTGCACAGCAAAGAGCAGTTGGCCAGATGAGATGCTTGACAAATTGAAAACTTCTCTAAACTCTGAAGGAGTTGCGAAATTTGTTTTGACTGCAAAGTTGAGAGATTCAAAATCTGAGCACGTAGCAACCACTACTTCGCACTGGCAAGTCAAGTCTTGGGAGAAAGTGCATAAGAGGTCGCAAGCTTAGTATTCTCTTAGTTATATTTGCGTGTCATGATTGAAATCACTCTGCCCGACGGGTCTATAAAAAATGTTGAAGAAGGAACTACAGCATTAGATATCGCTACTAACATAAGCGAAGGGTTAGCAAGAAATGTACTTGCAGCGGAAGTAGCAGGGGAGGTAGTTGACCCTCAAAGACCTATTACGGAATCTTCTTCATTGAAACTCCTTACCTGGAACGACCTAGAAGGCAAGAGTACGATGTGGCATAGTTCTGCCCATCTTTTAGCCGAGGCGTTAGAGTCTATGTTTGATGGAATCAAGTTTTGGGTGGGACCACCTGTAGAGTTTGGCTTTTATTATGATGTAGATTTCGGAGAACACACTTTTACAGATGCTCATATTCCAGATGTAGAGAAGAAGATGTTAGAACTTGCTAGGGAGAAAAGCCCCTTTATCCGCAATTCTATGAGTAAGGAGGATGCGATTTCATATTTTAAGGAAAAGGGAGATGAATACAAGCTTGATTTGCTTGATAGGCTTGAGGATGGAACGATTACTACTTACACCCAAGGAAATTTCACAGACCTTTGCCGCGGACCTCATATTCCTCATACAGGTTTTGTGAAAGCAGCTAAAATCACTGCAATTGCTGGAGCTTATTGGAAGGGTGATGCGAATAACAAGCAGCTGACTAGAGTTTATGCAATAACCTTCCCGAAACAGAAAGAACTTACAGCCTATCTTGAGATGGTTGAGCAAGCAAAGGCTCGTGACCATAGGAAGCTTGGGAAGGAATTGGATCTTTTTCACTTTAGCGAAAGAGTAGGGCAGGGCTTGCCACTTTGGTTACCTAAAGGTGCTGATTTAAGGAATAGGTTAGAGAATTTTCTTAAGGAAGCCCAAAGAAAATCTGGCTACCAACCCGTAATAACACCCCACATAGGTTCTAAGGATCTGTATGTAACCTCAGGGCATTACGCGAAATATGGTGAGGACAGTTTCCAGCCCATAAAAACGCCATCTGACGGAGAAGAGTTTCTATTAAAACCTATGAATTGTCCGCATCACTGTGAGATTTTCAAGGCAAAACCTCGTATATACAAAGATTTACCAGTGAGATTTGCAGAGTTCGGCACAGTGTATCGTTACGAACAAAGTGGAGAATTACACGGACTTACAAGAGTTCGAGGTTTTACTCAAGATGACGCCCATATTTTCTGTACTAACGAACAAGTAAAGGAGGAGGTGAGTAATGTAATAGACCTCGTACTATACATCTTCAAGACCCTCGATTTTAAAGATTTCATAGTTCAGATCAGCTTACGCGATGCTGATAAACCAGAGAAGTACATCGGTTCAGATGAAAATTGGGAGAAAGCGGAGACTGCGATTCGCGAAGTTGCTGCAAGTAAAAATCTCGAGACTATCGTTGAGTATGGCGAAGCTGCATTCTACGGTCCTAAGCTCGACTTTATGGTGCGTGATGCTATTGGAAGGACTTGGCAATTGGGTACAGTCCAAATAGATTACAATCTTCCTGAACGTTTCGAACTTGAGTACATCGGTTCCGATAACGCAAAACATCGTCCGGTGATGATTCACAGGGCGCCTTTTGGCTCTATGGAACGTTTTGTCGCCATTTTAATAGAGCATTGTGCGGGTAAATTCCCACTTTGGCTCACCCCAGAACAGGCGCGAGTGCTAGCATTGTCAGATAAATATAATGATTATGCTGAAGAAGTTTCAAATATGTTAGAAAATCACGATATTCGCGCACTCGTAGATAGCCGCTCTGAAAAGGTGGGAAGAAAAATTCGCGACGCCGAATTAGAAAAGATTCCTTACATGCTCATAGTGGGAGAAAACGAGAAATCCGAAGGAACTGTATCCGTGCGAAAGCAAGGAGAAGGGGATGTCGGTACGATGACCATAAAAGCTTTTGCAGAACGTGTTCTTTCTGAAGTTGCTGAAATGATTGCCGTTTAACTGAGTGTCTTGAACAAATAAAACGATCTAGCTATAGCAATTCGCAGGAAACGTCGTCCCTACCGAGGTAGAGTTCGCAAGGAAGATCCACATCGCATCAACGAGCATATTGAAGTTGATTCTGTACGTGTGGTGGGAGATAATGTAGAGCCATCAGTAATGACTACTGCGGCGGCTCTATCATTGGCTAATGAATTAGAACTCGACTTAGTTGAGATCTCTCCGAAAGCAGACCCTCCGGTATGTAGGATTATTGACTATAAAAAATTCCTGTATGCACAAAAGAAGAAACAGAAGGAAATCAAATCAAAACAATCTAAGGTTGTTGTAAAAGAAATACGCTTAGGTCCCAATACTGATGATCACGACTTCCAATTTAAACTTAAGCATGCGCGAAAGTTTTTAATGGATGGAGCTAAATTAAAAGCTTATGTGTTCTTTCGTGGAAGAACTATTGTATTTAAAGAACGTGGTGAGATCCTACTGCTTAAATTTGCTACTGCTCTCGAAGATGTAGGTACTGTTGAACAGATGCCTAAATTGGAAGGAAAGCGAATGACCGTAATGTTCAATCCGAAGAAGAAATAAACCCCTAAAATATCTAAGGCCATGCCGAAGATGAAAACTAAATCAAGCGCCAAGAAGCGCTTCAAACTAACCGCATCGGGTAAAATCAAGCGTAAGCATGCTTTTAAAAGTCATATTTTGACTAAGAAAGCTACTAAGCAGAAACGTAACTTGACTCACTCGGCATTGGTCAGCAAGGCTGATACGCCGAACATCAAGCGACAACTCTGTATCTGATTTTACTCAATTTTGGTCTAATTAACCCAGTGTTTGGTAAATAAGCATTAGGCGAGTATAATTTACTCGTGCCTTTTCACCAACCATTAAAAA
>Ga0233433_10002807_pt1 | contig 14723 bp, 15 predicted proteins | sample SI_122_August201_5_FD_179868 | JGI IMG/M metagenome (GOLD analysis project Ga0233433, IMG submission 179868) | Seawater microbial communities from Saanich Inlet, British Columbia, Canada - SI_122_August2016_100_MG | ecosystem: Environmental > Aquatic > Marine > Inlet | place: Canada: British...
CACCTCGCTCTGTTTGGCTGCCGTGACCTCACTACCCCAGTTGTGCAACTCACTCTGACCTGTAAACATATTGAGCTTCTGGACAATTTTATCCAACTCTTCCCATGCGCCAGCCTCTGCGGCAGTAACCATAGTCTCTAGCTCTAATAACATTTTTTCGATATCCATTTTACTGCTCATCTCAATACTCTCCCTTTCCACTCTATCCTCACAATGATATTAGGCTGCCACTGTAAAAGCGGTTTGCTTACCTGACTCATTTTGTGAAGTTGCTACAGCGTTAAAGTTACTCTTATTATTGCGATCAACCTTTGCAGACCTCATCTCTGTGCGGATACCACTCCATGCCTCATTCACATCTTTCAGCAGCAGCGTGATCTCATCTAAAATTTCTATACTATTCTGACTATTTGCAACCACTAATTGCCTCGTAATATAGTCATAAAGCGTCCCAAGATGCTCAACAATTTCACCGCCCACATCAAAATTAAGGCTTGATCTTAGACCATCTACAATCGCGATCGTCTGCGTCAAATGAAGAATCTTCTCCTCCACCCGATTCTGCTCAATCTCAACTTTCGCTTTAAAAATACGGACTAAAGCCCCCTCTAGCAACATACCCACTAGACGGTGAGGATCTGCCGAATCTATCTCAGACTGCACATTTACTGCACCATACTCCGTCGACATTTTTTTAGCTGAATAACCTTTTCTGTTCAACATGATAACACTCCTAAACTAAAAACTAAGCTGCAGCATCAACTTCTACTGCTGAATCCATTCCATTCCAACCCTCTATCAACTTACGCAAAAGAGCACGTACCTCTTCTACATAATTGTGATCTCTAGACTGAAAACCACTCATGATACGTTCAATCATATAAGTATAAAGATTATACAAATTCCTTGCAATCTCTCCGCCCTTAATTTCATCCAACCCCTCTTGTAGCGCCTTAAAAATTGCTACACTCTGACTACTATAGATATTTTCCTGTTCCAGATTATCCTCAGTAATCGCTGCACCAGCCTCAACCAACATAGTATCAGCGCCCTCCAATAGCTGAGAAACCATCTTCACATTTCTCATTTCGCTCACTTCAACCACCTTACTTATATTACTCATAATTTCACCTCTCCTATTACCAATACTAACCATAAAAAATAACTCTCACTACAACTACAACCATCAACCTCTAATTATTACCACTCAATCCTTCAAAAGAGGTCTTCATCCACTCACTTTGCATATCTAAACTTCCTAACAGCGCATTCAATGTTGAGAATTGACGACGATAACGCGATAACAGTGTCTCATAACGGGTATCTAGTTTTGCACTATCCTCAGTAAAACTTTTTAATCTATTGCTAATCGCATCCTCACGCACCTTCAGTAACCCTGTTTTTTTATCCACATATTTATCAATTGTTGAGATCAACTGATCCGCATAACCACGGGTCATAGTGGCAGTTCCTCGTGAGCCTGTCGTTCCAGCAGAAATTAACAGCTTCAACCCATTCGCATTACCCGTAGAGCTTGTCAGATATTGCCCTGTTCCCAGCGCAGCCTCACCATTAATAGTACCAGCAACATCCGCCCCAGCTGTAACTGAACCACCCGTTGCCAAACCAATCTCTCCACTCTGTCCTGCACCACTCCCTGCGGACTCGACTGTTAACATCTCCACCATAGAGGCAGAGCCATATCTATCACTTGTAATTGAGAATTTATTGCTCACACTGTCATAACTAACAATTACCTTTACACTACTCGCAGTGAGCACCGTATCTCCATTAATCTGTGACTGGATTTCACTTGCTAAATCTGATTTACTCGAATAGACACGCTGAGTCAACGCAACCGTTCCAGAGGTAATTCCATCCACTTTAATCGTAAAAGTATCATTACCACTTCCAACGGTTACACTTCCTCCCGAACTTGCCCCAACAGTTGTGCCAGAATCTAATTTTCCTTGCGTTGCAACTTGTGTAACATTGACCGCATAGGCTCCTGCCTTGGTATCCTTAGTATGCCCTTCAAAACTAACTTGAGCATCTGACGATGATGCTGTTGCCGCAAAGAGCTTTCCGACAGCATCAAAATTATCCTTCAAAACCGCATCTAGTTTTTTAACATCTAGCGCAAGCTTTCCATCATTATTTTTACTTAAACTAACACCAATCGTACTCAGCGCACTGTAATTACCAGACAGACTAGCAACAGGAGTCGAGATAAGAGAACGCACCTCACCAACTAAAGCACGCAGTGTTGGATCCCCTTGCAGCCCTGCAGATTCTCCCGTGGTGCTATCGAACGCACCGAGCGAAGCAGTAATATCTTTCAATGCATTAAAATCTAAAACAAAATTTTCAACTGCCGTTTTCAAACCACTTTTATCATTTATCACAGAAATAGTTTTACTTTTACCAGCATCCGCTGCCACTAAACCCAAAGTAACCCCCTCCACCACATCTGTCACGGTATTACTCGCACTTGTCACAGAGAGACCATTTACTTTTAGTTTAGCATCCTGCGCACTTACACTTTGTGTCATATTTTTTGTCGTATCATTATAGACAAAGCGAGAAAGTCCCAAACTATCACTATTATTACTATCACTATCCCCCGTCACCGTTGTCTGAATACTATTCACCGCACCTGTTATCGACGAAAAAGTCATACGATAGCCAGAGCCATCATTCACAATCGCCGCCTGCACCCCTATTTTTGCTGCATTAACCGCATCGCGCAACCCCATCAAACTATTATTAGTTGAATCAATCACCACCGTACCGCTCGTCCGCTTCGGATTAAGCACTAACTTATCTACTGCAGCAACACCACTACTTATCCCCAGTGCCGCAGCCACCTCGCTATCTGTTGCCGCTGCACTGCCGCCTGCTGGAGCTGCTACTGTAATTGAAAAAACATCACCTTCTTGGTCACTTATCGTGATGGTATCTGCACCAGCCGTAGAAGAGTCATTAACTATTGCCGTTATCCCTGCTGCAGAGAGCGTCGCATCGGCATTAATTGCCGTTTTGACCGCTGCGATAAAACTATCTACACCAGAAGCGGTACTTAAATCCTGATCATCTGAAATCGTCAAAGCTGTTCCCGCAACCGTTACCACAATACCGTCACTATCCGTCTTACCAGAAGCAATTGCTGTTGCTGCACCAGAGACCGCCTTGGTTGATGTTCCAAACTGAAATGAGAGCGTTCCTGTTCCAACCGAATCAGTCAGAGAGCTAAAAGAAGAGGAGTAGGAAGATTGCGCTTTTGCCAGCTGTGACACCTCCACGCTATAAGATCCCTCTTTCGCACTCTGTGTCGCTATTGCAGTCAAAACTTTAGTATCGCTACTCCCTACATAGCGTTTTTGTAGAGAGCTAAGCGATTGAAGGGTTGTGATATTAGCTTTAAATCCATCTAGTGCAGAACGGAGTGTACCAAAAGAAGAGAGCTCCAGTGTCGACGCTTCACTCTTCTCTTCAATGCGACCTCTTGCCACCATCGTCTCGGCATCCGCCAGACCGACCGCAGTAGTCTCAACCTCAAAATCCTTTGAGCCTGCGCCTGCCGCAGCAATTAACGATGAACCTATCGCACCAGTTGACATAATAGTTTAATTTCACCATAACAGATAAGTAGAAATCTTAAACACAGATCACTTTCATCTTATCTATCGGCAAGTTACTCCTTTTATCAAGTTGTTTATAGTCACACATTAAATAAAATATGATAACTTTCATACTAAGATGAAATGCAAATTCCATGCCATAAAAAACGACCCGAAGGTCGTTTTTGACTTACAACTTTTGTTACACTGTTAGATCACCCCTTTCCCTCATAAAGCAACCCTTTCATATCTAAATCCCCCCTTCCCTGCCGCATCTGATACTGCATAGATGCCAAATACTGCTTAATTCTTGCAGACATCTGCAACACCTCTTTATTGGGGATTTGACGGATCACTTCACCACTACTTTTATCCATAACCGTCACCACATTTCGACCAGAAGCAGAATCTACACTCAACTGCAGAGAGCTCTGGATCACACTAATATGAGCGTTAATATCTCCAACTTCTTTAACGATATCCACTACTTCAGAGGATTTCTGACTACGCATAGAGGCGACCTCTTGCGCAGATGGCTTCTGAACCTCATCGACCTTTGAGGAAGATTGCATCTTCTCAAACTGCACCTTAACATCAACCTCTGGTTTTGGGGCTGGCTGCTGAACTGCTGAAACATCACTATTAATATCCATCTTCTCTTACCTTTTATTCGTTTTTGTTATCAAAATCTTATAAAAACTATAAATTGATCCTTAACAACAATAGTATCGGCAAAAACTTAAATACCTTTAGCAAAATTATAACCCTTTTAAATTGCCATTGCTCTTTGCTTTTTATGGTGGTTATGATACCCACCGCGCTATATTTTATCAATAAAATATTTTGGAATCTATTTAACATCAAGCAGTGAGATATGTTATCAAAGAACCCTTATTAATCTGTTTATGCACTATGACCCTAATTATTATTTTCATCTTGCTTATTGGCAAGTAAGATGGTAAAATAAAAGGAACATATCATAAAAACAATAACCAAACACTCATTAGCAATCAGTAACTAGCAAGGTAAATTATGAATAAAACAAATGTAGACGACATGCTGATCGAGATGATAACCCCAAAAGTTAAACAGATAGAAGAAAAATTTGGGAATAACGAAGGGTTAAGTCAAGATGACATAAACACCCTACTACTCAAATCACAATACAACCATATAAACCATCTAGATCAAAAACTAGATGAAGTAGTAGCTGATGTTGCTAGTTTAAAAAATGAGTTTAGCAACTTAAAAAATGAGTTTAGCAACTTGAAGAATGAGTTCAATATTAAGTTTGACTTATTAGAAGAGAAAATAGAGCATAATATTCAAAAAGCACTCAATAAAAATATGGTACTGCTTATTATTGTCATGGGAGGTTTTTTAACACTCTCTAAAATCATAGATAAGTTCTAGATAATTACATAACAAGAACAGAGCAAATTAATAACAATACTCTCTCTTCGCACTCTGACCCTAATAATTAGCAAAACCAGTAACCAGTAAGGTAAATCATGAGTAAAACAAATGTAGACGACATGCTGATCGAGATGATAACCCCAAAAGTTAAACAGATAGAAGAAAAATTTGGGAATAACGAAGGGTTAAGTCAAGATGACATAAACACCCTACTACTCAAATCACAATACAACCATATAAACCATCTAGATCAAAAACTAGATGAAGTGGTAGCTGATGTTGCTAGTTTAAAAAATGAGTTCAGTGGTTTAAAAAATGAGTTCAACATCAAGTTTGACTTATTAGAGGAGAAAATAGAGCATAATATTCAAAAAGCACTCAATAAAAATATGGTACTACTCATTATTGTCATGGGAGGCTTTTTAACACTCTCTAAAATTATAGATAAGTTCTAGATAATTACACACTGACCCTAATTATTCCTGACCCTAATTATTCTTCCTAATTATTCCTAGCGAACGGCGATAATAAAAAAACTCCCGAAGGAGCTCTTGTGTTATCTACGCCCCCCCTCTCCTACTGTAGCAGCTTCAACACCTGTTGAGGCAACTGGTTAGCCTGTGAAAGCATTGCCATACCCGCCTGCTGCAGAATCTGGTTTTTAGCTAGAGTTGCTGTCTCTGCAGCAAAATCCGCGTCTTGGATTCGTGAACGAGCGCCTGACATATTCTCAACTGTATTTTTAAGGTCTTGAACTGTCGCCTCAAATCTATTCTGATAAGCACCTAAATTAGCCCTACCATTATTTATGAGTGTTAAAGCAGAATCAATTCTAGATAATGTTGCATTAGCATTCGACACAGTATCAACAGAAACCTTAGTAGCACCACCTGTTGCTACCACACCAGCGGTCAAACCAAGCGCTGCTGACGCACCAGATAGCGCATCAGCATCAGTAAGAGTGAACGCCGTATCAGATGATAAAGCAATTCCACCTCTAGCAATAGACCCTGTAGTAAAACCAGTAATATCATCAGCTTCATTTGTGAAATTATCTATCTTAATGTCACGACCATCAGCAGCCGTTAATATGAGCTCATCTGAACCTGCTACACCACTACCCTCCTTAATGCTTGCAACAACTCCATGCGTAGATGTTTTTCCATTAATTTCACTAGCCACCTTTGCCAAGTTAGAGTCAGCGTTAGCAAGGCTTGTTGTATCTGATAAGCTGCCAACCGTTATTGTTGTACCGTTAATATTAAATGTAGTAGATGAAATTGCCGTGGAAGTTACAACTGTACCAACTGCATCACCAGTCATCGTTGCCGATGTTGCTGTTGCGGTCACACCTGTCAACGAAGTGTTTAAATTTATCGTAGCAGCTATATCAACAGCACTACTATCTACTGCAATTGCACCGACATTTACCGCACTTCCTCCAGTTTTAGTAATAGTAATATCTCCAGCAGCCAACTGAGCATTACCGGCCTGACCATCACCTACTAATGCAGTACCAGCAGTTTGACCATTTACTGCAGTAGCAAGAACAGCACCACCAACTTGTTTTGCTTGAGAATTGCTCAAACCTAAACCAACCAAGGTGCTATTTTGAACACTTGAAAGCGAAATAGTGTCGCCTTGCGTATGACCAACCTGAAAACTTTTATTAACAAAAGATCCATCGATCAACTTGTTTCCATTAAATTCAACAGACGATGCAACTCTTTCTATCTCAGAAAGTAGATTATCTACTTCTAAATTTAATGCAGCCCTATCATTAGAAGAATTAGTACCATTCGCAGACTGAACTGCTAACTCGCGAATTCTCTGTAATTTTTCAGAAATACCCTGCATCGCCCCATCTGCCGTCTGCACCAGAGAGACTCCATCCATTGTATTACGAACCGCCTGATTCATTCCTCTAATTTGAGAGGTCATCCCCTCCGCAATCGCCATTCCTGCCGCATCATCTCGGGCGTGGTTGATACGCATTCCAGAGGAGAGGCGCTCCATCGAGGTCTGTAACCCTTGCTGTGATTTATCTAGAACACGCACCGTATTCAGTGACATAACATTTGTATTAATAAATTGTGGCATAACATTTCTCCTAACATTTAAAAAATAGTTGCGGCAGCTTGCTGTTCTAAACTCACTGCAACTTGCCTTACCCTGAGAAATGCAAAAGGCGTGCCAGAATAGTCTGACACGCCTTCTTTAACTTAACAGTTACAATAATATCAATACAATACGATAGATTTCAATCTTCACCTCAATCCTTACTGAACTCTATAACACTCTAAAACAAGCACTCTTTGCCGCTTATTTTAACTAGGCAGTTTTGAAAACAGCTCAATTAACATGAATATAATTGTCATGACCCCCGCAAAAGTAGCTCCCAACATCCACTGCAATAGTATCACACTATTTTCAACTCTAGAAATATCACCTTTAGTAGATAATTGCTCCTCAGACATAGCTGTTGCTGCAGACTTTGCCTTATCATCTGGCACGCCTGCCGCTATAAATGCTTCATAAACTTCTGTGACCATCATCGACATATCAATATCTCCTATAAAATTTAAACCCATTATAACACAAAAGGCTCCCGAAGGAGCCTTTTGCGTATTTAGCTGATCACTGTTAACTGATCATTATTCACTGCTATTACCTTAGAAGTGACAACACATTCTGTGGTAACTGATTTGCCTGCGCTAACATCGCCATACCTGCCTGTTGGAGGATCTGGTTTTTAGCTAATGAAGCCGTCTCTTCCGCAAAGTCTGCATCTTGAATTCGTGAACGAGCACCTGATAGGTTCTCTACATTATTCTTTAGATCCGAAACGGTTGCTTCAAAACGGTTCTGATATGCACCCAAATTAGCGCGCCCAGTATTTATCGACTTCAACGCCTCATCAATACGAGTAATCGTATCATTAGCATTCGATACAGTATCCACAGAAACCTTAGTAGCACCACCTGTTGCTACCACACCAGCGGTCAAACCAAGCGCTGCTGACGCACCAGATAGCGCATCAGCATCAGTAAGAGTGAACGCCGTATCAGATGATAAAGCAATTCCACCTCTAGCAATAGACCCTGTAGTAAAACCAGTAATATCATCAGCTTCATTTGTGAAATTATCTATCTTAATGTCACGACCATCAGCAGCCGTTAATATGAGCTCATCTGAACCTGCTACACCACTACCCTCCTTAATGCTTGCAACAACTCCATGCGTAGATGTTTTTCCATTAATTTCACTAGCCACCTTTGCCAAGTTAGAGTCAGCGTTAGCAAGGCTTGTTGTATCTGATAAGCTGCCAACCGTTATTGTTGTACCGTTAATATTAAATGTAGTAGATGAAATTGCCGTGGAAGTTACAACTGTACCAACTGCATCACCAGTCATCGTTGCCGATGTTGCTGTTGCGGTCACACCTGTCAACGAAGTGTTTAAATTTATCGTAGCAGCTATATCAACAGCACTACTATCTACTGCAATTGCACCGACATTTACCGCACTTCCTCCAGTTTTAGTAATAGTAATATCTCCAGCAGCCAACTGAGCATTACCGGCCTGACCATCACCTACTAATGCAGTACCAGCAGTTTGACCATTTACTGCAGTAGCAAGAACAGCACCACCAACTTGTTTTGCCTTTGAATTACTTAAACTTAATCCTGAGAGACTACTATTCTGTATATTACCGATACTAATAGTGTCACCTTTTGTATGACTTACCTGAAAAGCTTTATCGATAAAAGTTCCATCAATAAGTTTATTACCATTAAATTCTACTGCGCCTGCAACACGATCAACCTCATTAAGAAGTGCCTGCACCTCTAGATTAATCGCCTCCCTATCGTTAGAAGAGTTTGTACCATTGGCAGACTGAACTGCCAACTCACGCACTCGTTGTAATTTCTCAGCAATTCCCTGCATCGCACCATCTGCGGTTTGAACTAAAGAAATTCCATCATTTGTATTACGAACCGCCTGATTCATACCTCTAATCTGCGAGGTCATTCCCTCAGCAATTGCCATACCTGCCGCATCATCTCGAGCATGGTTGATTCTAAGACCAGACGAGAGTCGCTCCATAGATACTTGTAGACCTGCTTGTGATTTATCCAATGTACGAACTGTATTGATGGATGTAATATTAGTGTTAATAAATTGTGGCATGATAATGCTCCTAAATTAAGTTTTTTTCTCTGGCGGATATGTTCAACTTCAAACATTCACCGCCTCCGCTGAAGAGTAACGGCACGAGATGAAAAACCTTTAGTTTTTTTGTGAATATTTTTAAACTATGACCTCACATACAATGGGGTCAGGCTTGCAAGTTTAGCAAGATGGTTCAGGGGAGCAGACTTCCTTCTCTTTTTACTGAGTCAAAAAGAGAACGTAAGGAAAATAATAGTTGACAACTAGCGAGCACTCATATATAATACTCACAAAATCAATGGAGAGAGATCATGACAGATGAGGAGTTAACTGAACTTGTTGCAAGTATTGCAGTAGATCAAAAAGCGTTGGTAGCAGCGCAGAGAGAGACAGATAGCTTGTTACAAGAGACAGCTAATCAGCAGAAGGAGACTGATCGTCAATTAAAGGCGCAATCTCAGAAAAGAGATCTTCAGCAGCAAGAGACAGACCGCCAACTAAAAAAGATGAGCTCGGAGTTAGGTAAGCAGATCGGTGGTCTGGGCAATAAATTTGGCAGCTTCACCGAGGGGTTAGCACTACCAAGTATGCAGCAGATTCTGCAAACTCAGTTCAATATGGAGATCATCACCCCTAGTGTTCGGGCGAAAAAGGGAGATAAGCAACTAGAGATTGATGTGCTCGCCTATGCTAACAGTACGATTAATGAGGTGTATGTGGTGGAAGTAAAAAGTCACCTAAGAGAGGATGGAATTGATCAGCTCTCAGAGATAGTCGCTCAATTTAGACACTTTTTTCCAGAACATAAAGATAAAAAACTATATGGAGTAATGGCCGCTGTAGAGATGAGTGAGCGACTCAAAAAACAGGTGCTGGCAAAAGGGTTCTACGCAGCAAAAATCAGCGATGAGGTATTTAGTATTGATGTGCCAGTACAGTTTCAACCCAAGGCTTACTGATGGGGGTGGACAAATATCACGACATCTACCTCATAATATACAGACAGCTGTCAGGAGGAAATTAAGAATGATGAATAATGCGCAAAACATTAATGACTTACGTATACCTCCTGCAAATAAATTAGAGCAACTTAGCGGCAATAGAGAAGGACAATATAGTATCCGTATAAACAAGCAGTGGAGAATATGTTTTGTATGGAAAGATAACAACGCTTTTGATGTTGAGGTTGTAGATTACCATTAAGGAGATAGATCAAATGAGCAGCGAACCGTTACCAAACATTCATCCTGGTGATGTTTTATTAAATGAATTTTTAAAACCAATGGGTGTCAGCCAGAACAAACTTGCAAGGGCGATGGAGGTTTCCCCTCGTAGAGTTAATGAGATCGTCAATGGAAAACGTTCTATTACGGCAAATAGCGCCTTGCGTTTAGCTAAAACACTGGGAACTTCTGAAAAATTTTGGATGGGCCTACAGAATGATTATGATCTTGAGGAGTCTTATCTTGAATCTAAGCAGGCAATTTCACATCTATCCCTTATTGCAGCTTGATGTCACGCTATACCATTGAAATACCTGAACGGGGTCAGGCCTGCAAGTTTAGCAAGTTCCCCCTCGCTAACATCCCCAAACACCAATATCTCTTTGTTGATTACCTACTCGGTAAGTTTTATTATCTTGCCAGATTTTTTCATCCCAGCTAATCTCTTTATCACGATTAAATATTATTAGGTGGGCTTCATTGGCACTCTGTTTATCGGCATATTCTGCTGTTTGCTGCAATCCTTCTGTTATTATTGTCTCTAATTTATGTTTTTTGTGATGAATTTTTAGCTCTATGATGATGCGTTGCACTTCGCCAAAGTAGCCCTGCTCTGGGTCTATTGGCCACTCTATAGAGAGATCTGTTCTTTTTGATCCTAATCCATATTCTCTGTTTATCCGACCTCCTCCATTGATTATTCTTTGTAGAAAGGCTTGGATTAGGAGTTGAGGACCCGCCTCTTTGTAGTCAAAGCGTTCTATCCAGCTTTCAGAATTTTCTCGGAAGTATTGCTGGAAGGCTTGTAGGAGTTTGGGTATATTTAGGTAGTGGCTGTTCTGTTTCTCCCCAGGAGTGAGGTACCATTGTTGTTCTTGGTTAGGGATCATATATTGGGTACTAAAGGTTAATTCTCGTGGAATGATCTCTTGGTAGATTCTGTTACTAATCGCTATTTTTGGTTTTATTGTTATTAACCCAAGATCAGCTAAGTATTGTAGATCATCATCTGACATTTCCTCTTGAGTTTGATTTTGTATTTCACCTTGATCTCCGGCAAGTAGTTTTGAGATTACTCGATGTACTCTGGGCTCTTTGAGTTTGTCTGCTAGTTGATCTAGGTGGGTTGCTCTGGAGCGGATTAGGTTCTCTTTTGCTACGTGATAGTGCTCTATGGTGATTGGTACTGCTCTATCTCGAAGTTGTTTTATTTTCCAAGTCATCTCATAAGCTAATGCATTGACTAACCATGGTTGTCCTTTGGTATCTTCCCATAGCTCTGGGTAGATCTCTTCACTAAAGGTTTGCCCTGTCTCTTTTGTATGTTGTAGATAGAGATCTTTATTCTCTTCATAGGTAAAGTTACCCATCCGTAAAGATTCTGATTTAATGTTAAAAGCAGAACCACCTGTTATGATCTCCCCATCTGAGCGGTGAATACGATAATCTCTTATGTCACGAAGACCACATAATACGATACTTTGCGGGAAGTATTCTGGACGCTGGGCATAACCTGCTCTTATTTGGCGTAACAGGGAGATAAGTGTATCACCAACAAGTGCGTCAACTTCATCTAGAAATAGGACTAATGGTTTAGAGCTTATTTGTGCAAAATGGGTGAGTAGAGAATTTAATTGGTTCTCTGGTTTGTATGTTAAGCCATCACTTTTATACCAACTTCCTATCTCTTCATTATTAATGTAAATTTTTGCACTACTTACGATTGATTCACATACCACCCCAATGCCTGCTTCTATATTGTTTCTAGCGGCTTGTGCAGCCTCTATATTGGCATAGAGTACATTATAATCACCTTTTCTGTTAATTCTCTCCATCATCTCTAGCAAGGCACTGGTTTTTCCTGTTTGTCTAGGTGCATGAAGAAGAAAATATTTTTGCCCAGCAATTAACATATCTATCTCATCCCAATCTATTCGATCGGCTGATGAGATATAGTAATGCATCTCTGGTTTTATGGGTCCTGCGGTATTAAAAAATTTATTCATAATTATCCAACTTAATCCAGCTACTATTTTGTCCACGCTTAAAATCTAGCAGTGATATTACTATATCTCCGTAGAGATTTGCGAATGCTACAGCATGCCCTAATTTATTCCACTTTTTTATAGCTTTTGGTTTAAATTCAAGGTTATAAATCATCCATATTTACCGATATTGGTTCTTCTCCATCACTTAATCTTTCTTCTACTAATTTACCCAAATAATAATCATCTACTATATCCATCATCTTTTTATATAGTTTACTAGGTACTAAATATGCACTTGCTACATTATGATTCAATATCGCTACTGCTTCATCTCCTGCTTTATTGAGTAATTGTGTAGGTGATTTTTTAAGTTCTGATATATTTGCTTGCTGTGTAGTTTGCTAATATTGGCTGCATTTTAAGGCCCTTTTATAGTATAAAATATACTACTTTATTTTGTATCTTTTGTCAAAATAATTTTTCACCTCGGTGTTTATCATACTTAAATCTGGTTTATTTTGATGGGGTATTGGTGACGCTCTCTCACAAAAATATGCCGAAAGGTATTGCCACAAGATTTTTATTAAACTCCATTACTGTCTCACCATTATAAAATAACACTCCTAAACAGCTCTTCTTATATCTATTTTGCAGATCAATAATGTGTTTAAAATCATCTTTTTTTACACTTCTACTCTGCTTCACCTCTATCGCAATAAGCTGATCGTTTATCTCAATAACAAAGTCTATCTCTTTTTTATCACTTGTTCTATAGTGATACATGGTTGCGCTCTCTTTTAGGTAGGAGAGATGCTTTTGGAGTTCACAAAATATATATGTCTCAAAAATCTGTCCACTATATGGGGAGCTTAAAAGTTTCTCTTTTGTGTTAATTTTAAGCAGACTACAAAGTACGCCTGTATCATTAAAAAATAGTTTTGGGGATTTTATAAACTGCTTTCCTATGTTGACAAAATAGGGTTTAAGAAGCGTCACTTGGTAGATACGACTGATAATAGAGAGGTAGTTATCCGTTGTAACATCTTTAATACCTATATCTCTACTTAGACTAGACTTATTGAGTATCGTTCCACTTCTTGAGGAGAGTATGTTTACAAACTTTATAAAGCTCTCTATATCTCTTATGTCTGCTAAATCTCTTGCATCTCTCTCTATATAGGTTGCGATGTAGGATTTAAACCATAACTCTTTTGCAAATCCTTTAAGTTTTAAAATCTCTGGATAGCCCCCTTCTAAAATATGCGCTACAGTCTCATCACTATAATCTTTTTTAGGCAGATTGAACTCTCTTTTTAAGATTTTCTCTATTATGTTTTCATCTGGTTTATCATTTTTCTCTTTAGAGCTTAATGGAAGCAACCTTAACTCACAGAGTCGTCCAGCAAGTGTATCCTTACTCTCTTTATGATCTAATACATTGCTACTTCCCGTCAACAGAAAACTTCCGTTCTCTCTATTACGATCTATCTCTATCTTAATATACTCCAAAAGAGTGGGAACTTTTTGTATTTCGTCAAGGCAAATAGGAAAATCGATACTTTTCAAGAACGCTTTAGGATTTTCTTTGGCGTAGAGCCTTAGATCACCATCATCAAAAGTAAGGTAATTTTTAAAATTATCAAGTGCAAGCGTAGACTTTCCTACCTGTCTTGCGCCATTTAGCAGGACGACAGGAAAAGCATCTAACGCCACTTTCAGTATAGACTCTAATGCTCGTTTTTTCATATTACATACTATGGTAGCATATTTTTTGCCTGTATACTGTATAAATTTAGGTTCGCCTATGTAAATATGGTGTCAGACCTGTTAGTTTATAATTGAGAGGTGACTTGAAATTGCTTCGTAAGCGGCAAAGAGTATTAAGCCCCTCGCATATATTTTTTTATTTAGTCAGTTTACTTAAAATATCTCTTTTTGTCGTAACTGTACTATTTTGATAGACTCTTGGATTCAACTAACATCCCCAAACGCCAATATCTCTTTGTTGATTGCCTACTTGGTAGCCCCCTCCCTTTACCAACGCAAAAAGAGAACATAAGGAAAATAACAGTTGACAACTAGTGGGATCTCATCTATAATGTTCATAAAATTCATTGAAAAAGATGGTGATTGATAAACTAAATCTGCCGAAATATTGCTTGACATAACGCTTTCTACTTGGTATCTTTAAATTTATGCAAACTATATCACTACTTGTTCTGCAATTATTATATTAATAACAGGACTGTTCGGTTTCATCATCTGGGATAGACGAACTGTATTGAAACCTTTAGAGCGGGATG